>Ga0222650_1001005_pt1 | contig 17046 bp, 9 predicted proteins | sample AntAcemetagen367_FD_179820 | JGI IMG/M metagenome (GOLD analysis project Ga0222650, IMG submission 179820) | Saline water microbial communities from Ace Lake, Antarctica - #367 | ecosystem: Environmental > Aquatic > Non-marine Saline and Alkaline > Saline | place: Antarctica: Ace Lake | collected...
AACTCCAACATATTTTCTCCGAGCTCTCAGGCTTGGATCCAGCCGACATCGCGACGGATGCGACCTTTCTCGAACTGGGCCTCGATTCCCTTCTCCTCACTCAAGCGAGCCGCGAGCTTCAGGAAAACTTCGGCATTAAAATCACGCTGCGGGAACTCATCGACGCCTTCTCGACCGTCGACGCCCTCGCCGCTCATCTCAAGACTCACGGGACAAAACCGAAAGACGTCGTCACCCCGGTGCACGCCCTTGAAGCACCGGCAACGAAGCCGGAGCCAGTCTCAGCCCCCGCCCTGAAACTGAAGACGAAACGTTCAAGCGATCTCACCGCGAAACAGCGACGCCACCTCGATGATCTCATCGCCCGCTACACCGAGCGGACTAAAACCTCGAAGGCCCTAACCAAAAAACATCGCAAAGCACACGCTGACCCGCGCACCGCCTCAGGTTTCAATCGCGAGTGGAAGGAGATGGTCTACCAGATTGTCACCGAGCAATCGAAAGGGTCCCGTCTCCTTGATGTCGATGGCAACGAATACATCGATATCCTCAATGGGTTCGGCCCCGGTTTTCTCGGGCATTCCCCGGACTTTCTCACCCGGGCGATCGAGGAACAACTCCATCGCGGGATGGAAGTCGGCCCGAACCAGCGCGTCGCGATGGAAGCCGCCGAGCTTTTCTGCGAAGTCACCGGCAACGAGCGCACGAGTTTTGTCTGCACCGGTTCCGAAGCAGTCCAGGCGGCAATGCGACTCTCGCGCACCGTGACCGGACGGGACAAAGTCGTCATCTTTGCCCGCGACTACCATGGCAACTTTGATGAAGTGTTAGTGCGTGGCGTCAACGGCGCGAACGGACTCAAATCGCTCCCGGTTGCGCCCGGGATTCCAAAGCGCGCCGCCGGTGACATGATCGTTCTGCCCTACGGCACCGACGAATCGCTCAGCATCATTCGTCAGATGGCGGGGGAACTCGCCGCCGTCATCGTCGAACCGGTTCAAAGCCGCCGCCCCGAATTTCGTCCCCGTGATTTTATCCGCGAAGTGCGCGAGATCACCCGCGCCTCCGGCACTCTTTTTGTCTTCGACGAAGTCGTGACTGGATTCCGTTTCGGTCCCGGCGGAGCACAGGATTACTACGGCGTCGATGCCGACCTCGCGACCTATGGAAAAGTCGTCGGCGGAGGCATGCCGGTCGGCGTTGTCTCCGGCAAAGCGGAGTTCATGGATACCTTCGACGGTGGTGATTGGAGCTACGGCGATGATTCCTTTCCCGAAAAGCCGGTCACTTTCTTCGCCGGTACCTTCGTCCGTCATCCTCTCGCAATGGCGAGCTTGAAGGCGATGCTCACATTTTTCAAAGAGCAGCCTCTCCACTTTTGGCAGGCGCTCAACGCAAAAGGGGACCGCCTCGCGGGAACGGTCGATCAGTTCTTTAAAGATCACCATCTCCCCTACGAGTTGCCGAACCGTGGCTCGCTGATGTATGCGCGAGTCGGTGATGACCAACCCCACGGCAACCTCCTTTTCTATCATTTGCGGGAACGTGGTGTGTTTTTGTTAGAAGGTTTTCCCTCCTACCTCACCGCTTCGCACACGGACGAAGATCTTGACTATGTCATTGATGCCTTCCGCGACTCAGCGAAGGAACTTCAGGAAGCAGGATTCTTCCCCGAAAGCGAGCTGATCTCCTCGACTCCGGTTTCTCCTCCGGGCGCACCGCTGCCATTCCTCGCCGCAGGAAAGACTCCACCAACCGCCCCCGAGCTGAACACGTTCTCCGTCCCCACGACGCAGCCGCAGCGAGAGATCGTCGTCGCCTCCGCCTTGAGTCCGGCAGCATCCTGCGCCTTCAACGAGTCGGCATCGCTCATCTTCGCGGGCGGCCTCGACGAGGCAGCCCTTCGACAGGCAGTCGCGACGCTCACGCAACGCCACGACGCCCTCCGCGCCACTTTCTCCCCCGACGGGACCGCGATGCGGATTCATCGCGAACTAGAGATCGAGGTTGAAACCGCGACCGACCTTGCAGCCACGCTGCACGAACAAGCCTCGACGCCTTTCGATCTCGAGCACGGCCCGCTCATGCGCATGAAGCTCGTGTCTGAGGGCGAAACGCGACACCTCGTCATGACCGCGCACCACGCAGTCGTCGACGGTTGGTCCTACAATGTCATCGCAGAGGAACTTTCCTTTCTTTACAACGCCGCCGTTGCAAACTCGGAAATCACACTACGCTTTGCCGAACCGAAACAGTACGCCGAGCACGCGCTCCAGCAGCAGGATTTCGAAAAATCGGAGACCTACGCGGAGCAGAAAAAGTTCTGGCTTAAGCAGTTCGACAGTATCCCCTCCGCGATCGAACTCCCCCTCGACCGTCCTTACCCGGCGGACCGCAGTTTTGCCGGAGGTACCGTCGCGCATCAGATTGACGAAGCCACCTACCGCGCGATCAAATCTGCGGGCGCGAAGCAGGGTGCCACGCTCTACGGAACCCTCTCGGCGGTCTTCGCGCTCTTTCTCCATCGTCTCAGCGGGCAGGAGGAACTTGTCTACTGCATTCCGGCAGCGGGACAAAACGATGGCGAAAACACCGAAAATCTCATTGGTCATTGCGTGAATTTCCTCCCGCTGCGAAGCCATCTTGAGACCGGCGAATCATTTCCCGCTTTCCTGAAGCGCAACCGCGACACCTTCCTCGGGGCGACCGATCATCGCTCCTACACCTACGGAGAGCTGATCCGCGATCTCAAACTTACCCGCGATCCACGACGCATGCCGCTCAGCGAAATCGCCTTTAATGTCGAGCGCATGGATTACTTCGGGGAATGGACGGATCTTAAGGTCAAGTTTCAGCCGAACCCGAAGACGAACGTCCACTACACCCTTTTCCTCAACATCGTCGAATCGGACGACGGCCTGCGTCTCGATTTCGATTACAATGGCGATGTCCTCAATGAGTCAACCGTCGCACGCTGGGCGACTGCCTTTACCCAACTCGTCAAAAGCATCGCCGATGGAGCGAGCGGCAACGTGAACAATCTCCCGCTCCTCCCCGAAGCAGAAGCGAAGACGATCCTTGAGGAATGGAGCGGCATCTCCCGGGTCACCAACGATCTCCCCGCCGTCCCTGCGATCTTTTCGGAAATGGTCGCCTCGCATCCTGACAAGACCGCACTTCAAACCGACGACAGCACCCTGACTTACACACAACTCGACGAGACCTCCGCCAACGCCGCTGCGTTTTTGCAATCGCGGGGTATTGAAAAAGGCGATCGCGTCGCACTAATGATGGATCGTTCGCCTGATCTCATCGTCGCCCTTCTCGGCATTCTCAAAGCGGGAGCCGCCTACGTCCCGATTGACCCGACCTACCCGGCCTCCCGCATCGAACTGATGCTGGAAGACAGCGCCGCCAAAGCGATCATCACGGATCAGGTCGGAATCGATTTCCCCTGCCCGACAATCCGCCCGACGCAATTCGGCGAAGACGCTCCTGAGGCCTTTCGTCATGTCGAGCTTTCCGGCGAGGACCTCGCCTACGTCATCTACACTTCCGGCTCGACCGGCCGTCCCAAGGGCACCCTCATTCCCCATCGCGGGATCGTCCGGCTTGTGCGCGAGACTGATTACATCCGATTCGGACTGGAGGAGACGTTTCTCCTTTCCTCACCCGTCACATTCGATGCTTCGACCCTGGAACTCTGGGGGTCTCTCCTCAACGGAGGACGCCTCGCCCTTCTTCCTCCGGGAACGCCGGGCCTCGCCGAACTCGGAGAAGCGATCCACCGTCACAAGGTCACGACCCTCTGGCTCACCGCCGGTCTCTTTCAGCTCATGGTCGATGAGCGACTCGATGACTTGAAACCGCTCCGGCAGCTTCTCGTCGGAGGCGATGTCGTTTCCAAAGCCCACGCCGCCCGTGCCAGCACCGCACTCGCTCCCGACGGACGGCTCTACAACGGTTACGGCCCGACCGAAAATACCACGTTCACAACGGTGCATCCGATCACGCTCGATGACACCTTGCGCCCATCTCTCCCCATAGGAAAGCCGATCCCCGGCACGACCGTCTACGTTCTCGATGAGACGATGAATCCCGTCCCGACCGGCGTGAAAGGCCGCCTTTACTTTGGCGGGACCGGTCTTTCTCTCGGCTATCTGAATCAGGAGGAACTCACCGAAAAAGCCTTTCTCCAGAATCCCTTCGATACACAGGCCCGCCTCTACGACAGCGGCGACTACGGACGCTGGCTCGCCGACGGCAGCATCGAATTTCTCGGTCGCGCCGACGAGCAGGTCAAGATTCGCGGTTTCCGGATCGAGACTGGTGAAATCGAAACCGTCCTCCAGGCCCACCCCGGCGTGAGAGGCGCCGCCATCGTCGTGACCGGCGATTCGGCAGAGACGAAGCAGCTCACTGCTTTTCTCCTCTCCGAGGAAAAAACCGGGCTCGACTCAGAGACAGTCGTGCATCATGCGAAGGAGCGGCTTCCCGCCTACATGGTGCCGAATCGGGTCATTCTCCGCCGTGAGTTTCCTCTCACCCCGAATGGAAAGGTGGACTACCGAATCCTAAAAGAGGAGGCAGTAAACGCCACCCTTCTCTCTGAGGTGAATTCGAACGAAGGCGGGGCAACTCCTCCGGTCACCGAAACAGAGAAAGTAGTCGCTGACCTCTGGTGCGACATTCTCAGTCTCGAGGCCATCAGTCGCACGGACGACTTCTTTCACCTTGGCGGCCACTCTCTCGCCGGCCTTCGCCTGTTCACCCGTCTCCAGGAGAAATTCGGAATCGATCTTCCGCTCGCGACCCTCTTTCAATCGAGCACTGTTGCCACACTCAGTGCCCGCATTGATGAAAGTCGCGAAGAGCCGGGTCGCCGGGGGAATCTCCTGACACTGATCCGATGCGGCAAGCGTGAGGAGGCACCGCTTTTTCTCGTTCATGGCGGCGATGGTGGCACCTTGTTCTACAAAGAATTTGCCGACGCGCTCGAATTTCCCGGTGAGATCTACACGATCGAAGCACCGATCCTCATCGATCCGGACTACGTACCGACCGGGACTAACATGAAGCAAACCGCCGCGATTTACCTCGAGCAAATCAAAAGCCTATACCCGGACCGGCCTGTCCATCTCGGCGGCTATTCCTTCGGTGGAGCTGTTGCCTACGAGATGGCGAAGCAGCTTGATGACTCGGCTATTCCGGTGGAAACTCTCCTTCTTTTCGACACGCCAAACCCGGCCCGTGAGCACGAATTCAAGAATGGATTCAGCAGCCGCCTCGTCTCCGACTGGCGCTCAAAGGATGACGAGGTGCTCTTGAAACAAGTTCACCGGTTCGGGGTCCATCTCATCGAAGGATTCCAGAATAAGGTCGAATACCTCAGCCATATCCGTGCCCTCAAGAATGAGCATGGAGACGTCCTCGACCTCCCTGAAAATTTGAGGATCCTCAAGATCCAGGAGGCGCACCGGAAGCTCCTCGAAGATTACCAGCCCGCCCCCTACGAAGGGCGGACCTTTCTTTTCCGCGCTCTCGTTCAAAGCGGCTCCTATGATTTTAACCGGAGCATGGGATGGAATGCCCTCATCCCCGACCTCCAGGTGATCGACATCACGGGAAATCACGAAACGATTTTTAGCGCTCCAAATGTCCGCGCGCTGAGCCGCGACTGCGGTGAAATATTTGCCAACGATCCCGGTCCTCTCCTCCCCGGCTAAGCCATGAAACAACAACTGAAATGTCTCGCAGGCTCGGTCCTGCATCATCTCGCTCCGCGGCTTTCCCGCGAAGTGGATCAAGGCCAAATTGACGGGCGCCACGAGCGACTGAAGCGGCTCATTGCCGACTATCAAACGGGGCGGGCGGCGGCTTCGGGCGATCTCACCTCCCTGCGCGAACGGCTCGCCTCTTACTGGCAAAGTTCCCGCGGCGATGAATTCTACGATGCCTATCCGCAACGGTTTCAGGAATGGTTTCTCGGTCATCATTACTCCGTGATCGAAGCCCTCGCCGGAGAACTGGAAAAGCGACCCGAGATTCATCGCCTCATCGAAGTGGGATGCGGAGACGGAAAAGTCCTCTCGCATTTGAGTGAACGCTTTCCGCAGTTCAACGCCGCTACCGGGATCGACCTGAACGAAAAAATCATCGCGCGGAACCGAGAGGTCTATCGCGAAACCCGACTGCGTTTTGAATCCGGCGACCTCCATGAGTATCTGCAGGCCTACCAGGGTTCGGGGATTCTCCTCGTCAGCTACGGCGGCGTCCTTGAATACCTGACAGAGATAGAACTGGAAGATCTTTTTACCTCCTTTCGCAATCTCGCGAACCCGGTCATGCTCATGTTAGTCGAGCCGATCGCGGCGGATTACGATCTGGAGAAGGAAACCCAATCACGCCCCCACGGCATCGAAAAATCCTTCTCCCATCCTCATCGTCATCTTTTGGAACAGGCCGGATGGACGATCACCTACGAGGAAGTGCAGCAGCGCGAGCATCGCTGGATGCTCATGATCGCTTCGGCGTGATATACTCACCAATCGGGGTGCGGAGTTCGCCCTTGAAATCAACGGGGAAAGAATCACCGCGGAGGCCATCGACGGGATGATTGACTGGGAACCCAAAGACGATTAACTCAAGGCCGTCGAAAGCGGAACCGCTCTCTTTCGGGAAGATGACGGCACCTTCGAGACGACAAGATCCAGCGCCTTCACGATGGCAAAAATTGAAGCCAGTTTCAATCTCGACCGTACCCACCGAATATCGCGGTGGAGAGTGGCTCGCGAAAGACTTCTCGAGGACCCGGACGTTCTCGCCTACTGCGCCTTCGAACAATTTTCCGACGGTCACACCGAACTGAAAGATCTCACCGATGCCACCCAAATCGGAGCCGCCGTCCTCGCGGATCAAACTCCTGACCGCTGGAATAACTCCAGCTCCGTCCTCGACTTCAGCCCGATGGGGAGCCGCGTCAGGGTCACCATTCCCGGCGAACACGAATCACTCACCCTCATGTCCTGGATCAAAATCGACAGCCTCGACCGACTCTACAATTCGCTCTTTCTCACCGACGGTCACGAACTTCACGAACCGCACTGGCAGATCATGAACGATGGGCGGCTCTATTTTTCGGTCCGCGCGAACGATGGCGGAAAAGACAAAGACAAACACATCGCCTACTCGCCACCGATCTGGAGCCCTGCTCAAAGCGGCCAGTGGAGGCACCTCGCGACGGTCTATGACGGCGAGGCCTTCACGATCACCCACTACGTAAACGGCGAATCCATCAGCATCGATCAGATCCCCGAGTCCCTTCGCCCTGAGAAAGTCACCATTGGCACCGCCTCAATCGGCAACTGGAGCGAGCCGCACTATCGCAAAGACGCCGAATTCGCGGTCCGGAATCTAAACGGCTCCATGGACGAACTCGGAATCTGGAGCCGCGCCCTGAGAGCAGGAGAGGTGCAGGAAATTTGGAGGGTCGGGAAACCGTAGGGTGGGCTTGATGAAAAACCCCATCAGACGACTGGCATTCACCGCTTTAATTTCAGGGCTTTTGATTTGGTTCTGGTATTTCAACGTTCATCCAACGCCCACTTATCGAACCCACAATGTGCTTGCGGGTGACAGGATTTCTTTGTGGACCCAGCGGGGCTTTATTTGCGGACTTGGGTTTACGGCTCCGGAGAATTATCAGCCCCGCGCGGAAACGAGGATCACCTTCAAACTAAGTTCCAGGCAGGAAAACGAGCGGATCGAGTTTGACCTAATTTCCGACGACATTGAAATCGTGCCTCGGGGAAAAGGTCCGCCCGACCAGGTTCGCTATCGAATCAGAAATTCGCAGGAGTTGTTCAAAGGAATTCACCGCCATCAATCGATTCAAATATCGAACATTCCTGAAGAGGTTTCACTTGAACTCTGGAGCAGCGACGGGCGCGGCCTCATTCCGAGAATCATCAACCCGAACCCCATCAAGGTTTCCTCCGGCATCGCTGAAAATTGACTTCGCACGAAGGAAGCAGGCACGGGTATCATCACCGATCGACTAATCTCGCGATCCGCTCGGCGGGAGCAGGGTGGGAGGCAAGGTATTCGCCGAGGACCTCGGGATCGGTTCCGGCCTGCTCGATTCTTTTGAGGAAAGAAATCGCTCTTTCAGGATCATAGCCCGCCGCGCGCATGAGCCCGAAGGCATCCGCATCGGCTTCGAATTCAATCTCTTTCCCGTGAGCGCTCCGCAGCATCGGAAGGCCCTGCGACCGAACCCAGCCGGAAAGCAGGCCCGCGCGCCCCGCCGCAAACGAGGCCGCACGCAGTGTCGACTGCTGGATCATCCGGTCCCAGGTATGTCGTCGGATCACGTGAGCGGTCTCGTGAGCGATGACGAAAGCAATTTCGTCCTCGTTCCGGTCACAAAACTCGATCAGAGATCGGCTCACAAAGAGGTAGCCGCCGGGGAGACCGATCGTCGCAGGATGATCGCCCTCCATCAATTCGCACCGATGTTTGAACCCCGCTTGATCGATCGATGCTCCAAGCCGCTCGCAGATTCCCCGGAGCCAGCTCAGCAGCTCCGGCTCGTGAAGAATCTTTGTGGCGAGGCGAAGCTCCGCCGCGAGGATTTCCCCGAGGTCGCTTTCGGCTTTCACGGCATCTTCCTCAGTCCCCGTGAGGCCCTCCCAGATCCATTTGCTTTTGCGATAAGTCGGCACCGCCGCGCGTCCCAGCTTACGTCCCAGGTCTTCGAAAAAACTGCTCATGTGGTTATTGGCCCGGTTAGATGACTACCCGCTACGCTATGCTGGAGATGAAGAAAAAGACAGAGCGCACTCAGGGGGAATGCGCGGAGAACCGTAGCGAGCCAATTCCCGGACTTTGGGCCTCCATTGGGCAACGCAAAGCTGACGCCAGAGACGGGTACGGCAACCCGTCTCCTCAATGCCCCTGCCCACCTTCGGTCCGGCAAAAAATCACGCTAAAATCTCGTGAATGACGTGCCCTTCCACATTCGTCAACCGGCGCTCGATCCCATTGTGAAAATAGGTAAGCCGCTCGTGATCGAGTCCTAACAGGTGCAAAATAGTCGCGTTAAAATCGTAGAGCGGATGGACATCTTCGATCGCTTTTCGTCCCAGCTCGTCGGTAACGCCGTGGCTCACGCCGGGCTGCACACCGGCCCCGGTCATCCAGCAGGTGAAGCCGTCCGGATTATGATCCCTTCCCAGAGCACCCTTCTGAAACATCGGCATCCGCCCGAACTCGGTCGCCCAAACCACGAGGGTGTCTTCGAGAAGTCCGCGCTGTTTGAGGTCCTTGATCAGAGCGGCGGCGGGTTGGTCGAGGATTTCGGCATGGCCGTCGTACTGCTCCTTGAGCTTCGAATGGCCGTCCCAGTTCAGCCTTCCGCCACTCGCGTAGGCACCGTTAAAGAGTTGGACAAAGCGGGTTCCTTTTTCGAGAAGGCGTCGCGTTAGGATACAGTTCCGGGCGAACCCGGCTTTGATCGGATTCGATTCGTCATCGGCTCCATACATTTTCAGAATGTGATCCGGCTCCGTCGAGAGGTCGCTGATCTCGGGGACGCTCAACTGCATCTTCGCCGCGAGTTCATAGCTCGCAATGCGGGCCGCGAGACTACCATCGAGCGGGTTCTGCTCGAGATGACGGGCATTCATCCGCTGGAGCAATGACCGGGCCGCCTCATCTTTCCCGCCCGCGACGGACTTCGGGGACGAGAGATGCCGGATCGGATTCTGTGCATTGAAAGGCGTCCCCTGAAACTCCGCCGGAAGAAACCCCGGCCCCCAGTTATTGATGCTCGCCTGCGGAATCCCGCGCGGGTCGAGGAGGGACACGAAGGCGGGGAGATCCTGATTCTCACTCCCGAGCGCATAGCTGAGCCAGGCGCCCATGCTTGGAAATCCGTCCTGCACAAACCCGGTCGAGAGAAAATTCTCGGCGGGGCCGTGGGTGTTGGATTCACTCGTGAGCGAATGGATAAAGGCAAAGTCATCGGTGAGTTCGGCGAGGTGGGGGATCATGTCCGAGACCCATTTCCCGGTCTGCCCCCGTTGCCGGAACGCATACTGCGGGCGGGCCAAATTTCCCGATGGCCCCTGAAAAGTGACGGGTGGACCTCCCGCGAGGGGTTTCCCATCCTGCCGGATCAACTCGGGTTTGTAGTCCCACGTTTCCAGTTGGCTCACGGCCCCAGCGCAGAAAATGACGACGACGTTTTTCGCGCGCGGACGATGATGAGGCCTCCTCGGGGCAAAGGGATTCTTTGGATCAATCTCAGGACGCACCGGCGCTTTTGCTGAGCCGAGAAGATTGTCGGTTCCGAGAAGACTCGAGAGGGCAATCGAACTCAGCGCGGTCGCGTTGTTCGAAAGAAAGCTCCGGCGTCGCAGTAAATGACGACCGTGAGGCGAGAGATTCTCGGATTCGTTCATGGAAGAAAAAGGAACTCGTTGGAGTTAAAAATAACCCGATTGACCGTCTCCAACCCATGCTCACGAACGACGGTGATTGCGTCGTTCAATTCAGCGGGTTCAGGATTTCGACCAAAGCTGATCTGCCAGGCCCGTCGAACCTGCTCGCTAAGATCATCGCCGACCTCGTCCCGGATCCGCGCCGCGAAGTCCGCCGCGAGATCAATCGTGAACTGGCTGTTAAAAAGATTGAGCGCCTGAATCGGAGTCGTCGATTGACTGCGCCGTGGCGCGCTCTGCCCTCCATCAGGACAATCGAAGGCGCCAAAGACACCCTCCCGCTCCATCCTCACTTTGTAGGCGTAGATCATGCGACGACGGCCTTCGGCCTTTTGATGAGACTCAACCGGTTTGAAGCCTCCGGTGCCGCCACGGCTGTCGAAGAGATCGAAGCCCCGCCCGAACATGGTCGTGTCGAGTGCGCCGCTCACCGCAAGAATGCTGTCACGAATCACCTCAGCCTCGATCCGGCGCGACGGGAAACTCCAGAGAAGACGGTTGTCGGAATCTTTGGCGAGGCCGTCGGCGTGGAGTTCGTTGCTCTGTTGATAGGTTTCCGAAGAAACAATGAGGCGATGAAGCTCTTTGACGGACCAGCCCGACTCGATGAATTCATTCGCGAGCCAATCAAGCAGCTCCGGATGACTTGGGAGCGCTCCGAGATTTCCAAAATCATTCGCCGTCGCAACGAGACCGATTCCGAAATGCCATTGCCAGATCCGATTGACGATGACCCGCGCCGTGAGCGGATTGTCAGGGTCGGCGATCCAGTCGGCGAGCGCGGCGCGGCGTTCCGTATCGCGCGATTTGAGAGGCAGCGCCACGGGATTGAGAAAAGAAAGAGAGGCCGGCGCGACCTCTTCGAGCGGCTGCTCAGGGTCACCCCGATTGAGCAAATGCATCGCCGCCGGGGCGGTCGATTGGGCGGCGAAAACCATCGGTTTCTCTCCGCCGTACTTCATCAACTCTGCCGCGAGAGGCTTCCTCGCCGCGATGATTTCACGGGCACGCGCCTGATGTTTCGCGGCAATGTCAGGAAGTTGATAGAGATCCTCTTTTGCTTTTTCGGGGTCAAAGGGAGCACGATCCGAGGCATCGGCGATTTGACGCCATTCCCCGGCTTCCGTTTTGATCTCAAGGGTGTAGGACTCGGCGAGACGGTCCGGATATTTCCCCGTTCGATCCCGCCCCCATAAAATCTGATGAATCGTCTCGGACTTTTCGAAGGTCAATTCGAGAGCGCCGCGGCCCTTATCTTTCGATTTCCAGGCACTGACGTTTCCGTAGATCCCGTCGATTGCGGCCTCCGGTTTGCCCGTCTTGGAAATGATCCGGGAAGTGCGGGCGACGTTTTCACCTTCGGTATTAAAGACCTCGATTTCATCAAGATAAGGCTCGTGAAAACTGTCGCGGATCGTCGTCAAAATCGTGAACCGAACCCCACTTGCTTTCACCGGCGGAAAGCTCTCGATATTCCCTTTCGCACTGAGCGAAGCCCGCGTCGTCCCTCCGCCGGCCTTGAGTAGATAACCGGTCAATTCCTCATCGAGGGGCCGGAGTTGCCGTTCTAAACCCGAAACGAGGGCATCACGTTCCGGATTTAGAATTGGACGATCCCCGTATCGGACTCCGGCGAAGAAGGCCTGCATCGTGTAGTAATCCCGGGCGGAAATCGGATCGAATTTGTGGTCGTGGCAGCGGGCGCAGCCGATGCTCAGCCCGAGAAAAGCTTCGCCGGTGTTGATCACGATTTCTCCGAGTTCGTCCTCGCGTGCGAGCCGTTTTGATTCTTCATCCTTGCCGATCTGGCCGGGTAGCAGCGCCGCCGCGGTGACAAGAAACCCGGTCGCTTCCGCTTTGCCCATCGCATCGCCCGCGATCTGCTCACGGACAAATTGATCCCACGGTGTGTCGGCGTTGAAGGCCTCAATCACATAGTCCCGAAAGGGCCAGGCGTGAGCGCGCTCGGTGTTCACCTCGAAGCCATGGGTGTCCGCGTAGCGTACAACATCGAGCCAATGCTGCGCCCATCGCTCACCGTAGCGAGGGGAGGCGAGAAGCCGCTCGACGGCGGTTGCGTAGGCAGCGGGGGAGTCATCCGCGAGAAAGGCGGCCATTTCCTCCGGCGCGGGAGGCAATCCGATGAGATCAAAGCTGAGTCGTCGCAGCAGGGTCGCCTTGTCCGCACGCGGGGAGCGCCGAAGTCCGTTTTGCGTGAGCGCCTCATCGATGAATCCGTCGATGGAGTGCTCGCCGTCCGGAATCTGGATTGGTTTGAAAGACCAATGATCGCTCGTGTCTTCCAACTCGACGAGATCGACCCCATCCGGCCAAACCGCCCCTTCTTTGACCCAGCTCGTGAGGATTTCGATTTCCTCAACGGAGAGGCGCGCCCCTTTCGGCGGCATCCTTTCGTCTTCCTTGTCCGAGGTCAAAAAGAGGATGAGCGGACTTTCCTCCGGTTTCCCCGGGACGATGTCCGGGCCATGATTATCCCCGCCCCGGAGCGCTGACGATTTCACATCGAGCCGAAGACCGGACTTCTGTTTCTCCTCCCCGTGGCAGTCATAGCAATGTTCCTGAAAAATGGGACGGACCTCGCGCACAAAATCGACCGGATTCGCCCTCACCGAACCGGGTGCGATCATGGGGAATAAACACCCCGAAATGACGAGAAGACGCTTCATGCAGGGATCGTTTTAGCGAAAATCACGAAAGAGCACAACCTACGCAATTCCGCCCTCCGGTCGGACCATCGACACCAGAGGAACTTGCCACGCCAAAGAGTTTTCCCCTCACCGTGCTGCTGGAGGCAGGATGGCAAAATCCGGCGACCGTGGAAGTGCCGGCGGTTCCGGTGATCTCGCGGCAGCGTCAGACTGGTTACGTGTTGCGGTGGAGTGAGTTGGAGTGAGAAGCGCTCGAGGTCAGGGTGTTAGATGATCGGCCCGAGGCTTCGGATCATTTGCCCTTGGGGGAGGTAATTGAGTTTCTGCATTAAGGGGTGTCGACGCGGGAACAGCGGGATTCGATAGGCTTGGGAGTTGATCCCTAAGGTGATGGTTTCCTGACCTCTGGATGGCATGATCTTCGCGGACACGGGCCGTTGGTTGGCTCGGATTCACGGGTTCCGCAGCGTGGCCGTTCATCTTGGCCGTTTCGGGAGACTCTATTGCATTGGATGCTTTCAGATGCATGATCTCCCGCATCGCGCTTTCAAGTTGCGCAGTGAGACTCTGGATCTTCGATCCGAAATTTTCACTGCTTGCTGGCTCTGGCCTCTCACGCTGATCCGCCTCAGCCTGTGCGGCTTCCCTGGCGCGCTGGATCTGCTTTGCCCGCTCAGCTTCGCAGGCGCGCTCGATTTGCTGCGCACGTTCGATTTCCTGGGCACGTGCGATTTGCTGCGCTCGTTCGGCTTCCTGAGCGCGCGCGATCTCCTGCACTCGCTCGGCTTCCCGGACACGTGCGATTTGCTGCACTCGCTCGGCTTCCTGGGCACGCGCGATTTGCTGCGCTCGCTCGGCTTCCCGGGCACGCGCGATTTGCTGCGCATGTTCAGCTTCCCGGGCGCGTTCGATCTGCTGCGCTCGTTCGGCTTCCTGGGCACGTGCGATCTGCTGCACTCGCTCGGCTTCCCGGGCACGTGCGATTTGCTGCACTCGCTCGGCTTCCCGGGCACGTGCGATTTGCTGCGCCCGTTCGGCTTCTTTGGCGCGCGCGATCTGTTGCGCTCGCTCGGCTTCCTGGGCGCGCTCGATCTGCTGCGCCTGTTCGGCTTCCTGTGCCCGCTCGATTTGCTGCGCCCGCTCGATCTGCTGCGCCTGTTCGGCTTCTTTGGCACGTTCAATTTGCTGCTCTCGTTCGGCTTCCTGGGCGCGAGCGATTTGTCGTGCCCGCTCGGCCTCTTTGGCACGTTCGACTAGCCGTTCGGCTATTCCACGTTGAGGAACGATAGGGCCTTCCCTCCTGACGGGATGCTCGAGAATCTCGTCGGCGTTTTCCACAGGCGGTGGAGTTTTCATGGGCGTGATGGGAAACGTGTAAAAGCTCTCGTCGCTGGTGAAGTTGAATTCATCCTTCAACGAAATGACTTTGGAGAGGTAGCCCCCGGGAGAGGATTCGTTTTCCAGCGGCATAACCGCCTCGATGTGTTCTTCTACCGCGATCAGCAGATCTCCGAACCTCAGATGATCGCCCGGATTCACTTTTACCGGGGAGGTCACCCGTTCATCGTTGAGAAAGGTGCCGTTGGTCGAATTGAGATCGCTGATGGCGTAGCCTCCGTCGGAAGTCTGCGTGAGTTCGGCATGGTATCCCGAGACACAATCAATCTGGATGCTCAAATCGTTGTCGTGCATGCGCCCGATGCCATGAGAGCTTTCGCTGAGAAGCAGTTCTTCGGGTTCACAACAGGCCTTCGATTTGGCGACGAGTTTCAAGGTCATTGCTGAGTGGATTCGGTGTTTTCGTATCGGAAATCCAACTGTATCTGATTATGGTAATTATATAAAGGGCTAATTTCAGTGGGATTTCGGCGTGAGCAGAGGGGCAGAACTCTGAAGCTTGTGGAACTGCCGACGGTTCCGGTGATCTCGCCGCAGCGGCAGATTGATTCCGTATTGCAGCCGGGTGAGTTGGATTGGTAGGCGCTCGAGGTCATGGCCTTGAATGACCGGCCCGAGGCTTCGGATCATTTGCCTTTGATGACGGTGATCGAGTTTTTCCGGTTACGATGCTGGAGAGGCAGAATTTAACAGGGTTCGGTGTGGGAGGTTACCCTGTTAGGTTGGCTTGAAAGCGAATTGAAAATCAAGAAATGTCGGGCTGTTGCCGGAACAGCGTAAATCTCAGTAAAGTCAGTGGTTTGAGAGCGATTGGAATCTTTTCCGTCTTCGGCTGATTTTCCCGATGGAATTCGTCGGTAGCAATATTGATCGTCCCGTGGCCCTTCCATGTGAGACAGGAGGGCTTTGTGAGGCAGAAAAAGGCCCATAAAGACCTCCGCACGAGGATCTTCAGGTTTTGTATCGTCGCAATGAGCAGATCCTGAATGCTCTGCTTTTCCAGTCCACGCCATCGCGCTCTTTTGAACCCGTGCATCACTGCCGCTTCTCCGAAGTTCCGCTCCTGAAACCATTGTCTCCGCTTCCGATCTTCGCGGGCCTCCTCGCTATGACTCTGCCTGCGCGCGAGATCGAGCTCTTCCTGATGCTCGTGCCGTTTAAGCGTCCGTCCTGTTTTTGCCCGGGTGCATTGAGCTTTCAACGCGCAATCGTTACATGTCCCGCGTTTGGTTCGATACTCCCAGTGCCCGCGACTCTTCATGAAATGATGTCGATGGAGACGTTCTCCGGCAGGACATTCAAAGGTGTCCGTTTCGCTGTCATAGTGAAAGTCGTCTGCGGGGAAGATACCTTCGGCGCGTTTGTTTCGGAGGCGGCTTCGTAAATCACCGACGTGAGCCTGGATACCTCTTTGCGCCAGTTCGACAAAGTTCGCCGTGTCTCCGTAGCAGCAATCGGCTACCGCGGTTCCGGGCTTATCTCCCGTTCGATCTTCGTGCTGGTCGAGCATGTCCATGAGCTTGTTACCGTCGTTCTCAACCCCGTGAGTCGTGGCTACAGCAGTTGTCACACCGGCCTTGTCGTCAACGACCCGGTGGTTCTTGAAGCACGGTTTGGCTTTGCCACCATCATGACGAACGACGCGACTGTCAGGATCGGTTGTGCTGCGGTAGCGCGTATTGATCGGCTTGTGCTTCGGGCGAGGCGCTTCTTCCTTATCGGCAAGCTCCTCCAACTTCTCCATCTCCTCCCCGACAAGGGTCTTCACAACAGAGGCGAGGGATGCGTCGGCTCGAATGAGGCTTGAATCGATATGCACTTTTTCTGATCCTACGAGTTCAGCTTCTATGCATTGAAGGACAACGCGCCCGAAAAGCTCATCAAAAATTGTTTTGCCCCAACGCTTCCGGGCTTTCGACAAGACACTGTGATCGGGCACCTCGTCGTCGAGTCCATACCCAAGAAACCAGAGGTAATCGATGCGCAGTGGAATCTGGCGCATCAACTCACGTTCACTTCGCAAGTTGTCGACGAAGAGTAGTATCATCATTCGCATGATCACAACCGGATCGACGGATACATTGCCGTTCTTACCGTAGAGATGAGCGACTTTCTCTCGAACGAAGGACAGGTCCAGGAGACGATCAATCTGTCGCAATAAGTGATCGTTCGGAAGGCGCCCACCAAGATCAACGGCTTTTGCCCAAAGCTCGCCCTGCTTTTGCTGTATCCCCATCATATGGGGGAGATTTATTTACACCCTAACAAAACATTAATCAAGCTGTTTGGGCAACAGCCCGACATTTATTGACTTTTCCCATTTTCTTAAAACGGGGCCAGGTAAAAATTCTCATAGAAAAAGCAGGGACAGTAGTATCAGATTGTTCAAGCGGATTTTTTGACGATTTTTTGGCGAAGCATTTTGGGCATAGAGGCGCGTCATCACAAGCCGGGTTCACGGATTAGATGTTTGCTAG
>Ga0222650_1001006_pt1 | contig 17037 bp, 17 predicted proteins | sample AntAcemetagen367_FD_179820 | JGI IMG/M metagenome (GOLD analysis project Ga0222650, IMG submission 179820) | Saline water microbial communities from Ace Lake, Antarctica - #367 | ecosystem: Environmental > Aquatic > Non-marine Saline and Alkaline > Saline | place: Antarctica: Ace Lake...
TAGGGTAGCATCCTTATCAGAAACAGTTTGACTATTTACAAGAGTGTCGCTCAAGTACTTTGGCTTACCTGCTTCGTTATCTACTTTATTCCATAGTGCCATTTTAATTCTCCTCATTTGTATTTTCCGCCCGACTTCGATCCAGATGGACGTCCGCGGTCGCGTTGTTGTGTAGGTGCAACTTCTGTTGCCTCATCATCATTAGCCTGCATTTTACCTATGCTCTCTACTTTCTGGCCTGTTGGAGTGTGGGTAACTTTACGTCCATGGCCGTCTGCATCAACTGTAGTGTAATGTGCTTTGCCGCTAGTATATTTATCGTCCACAACTTTGTTGCCTGCTTTACGGTGCATTGCAATCTTATCAGTAAAATCGCTATATGAAATCATTGCTTCATCAAGATCAGATTCTTCCTTAACTGGATCGGCTTTCTTTTGCTGCTTCTCCATAGCCTTACGTGCGAGGTCACGGACACGCGACATCTCATCGTGCTTTGCACCAGACTTATCCGTTACAGTGTCTTTGGCTTTAGTGTACGGACCTTTAAAAGGCATATCACCTTCATCGATTGATTCATAGTCTTCTTTAGTTAAACGACCAACTGCCTTTTTCATGCCCCTAAGCCTTCTAATTCCTTTGGATTGAGTATCGTAAGTTTCTTTATCGCTTGCACCAAGGGCATCTTTCATTTTTTCTCTTTGGTCCGTTTGGCTACTGCTATCTGTATAACCGCGGTTTGTATATCGATCTACTTCATCACCTTCTGCTTTTTTCTTACCAAAAGATGCACCTTTTCTGAAAGCATCTTGACCTGCTTTATTGATATAAGACCCAAGAGTTTTCTTTGATAACTCATCAATCGATTCATAATCTTCACTCATCGCTAAAGTTAAATCTTGGGGCGCGTATTTCATCATCTTGCCATCCGAGCGTTGTACTGTGTAGTACTTCTCATCTTCGGCACCATGTTGAGTATCCATCAACACAACAATACCTGTCATCCCGCTATCGAGGCACTCAACTTTATCGCCAAGTTTAAAATGCGATTCGTTTAGAGTTTCTTCTCCCATGCTTCCCTGCTTGCGTATGCCCAACTTATTTGCAGGGCTTGGTCCAAATCCATATTCACCACTTTGTAACCTCGCTTGGGCATCGCGCTTTTGTAGTATACGTTCTGCATTTCTTGCTTTGGCAGTAGGAGTCTTTGTGACCTTTTTCATCATGTCGTCAAACGGCTTATCACCAGTTTCTTCTTTCTTCACACCACGGCCAACCATTACGTCAGCGTGGGTGATTTTATCATACGGTGGAGCCATCTTAGCAAGGTCTTTTTCTTTTTCTGTCTTGGGAACAGTGTGAGCTTTAGATTCAGCAACCTTCTTAGCAGTAGCTGTGGCGATAGCCATCTTCTTGCTCATATCCATCTCTGGGTCGTCACGATCAATTGCCTGAGCCACCTCTTCACGCTTTTTTAGTTCAGCAGGAGTGAGTTTTTTCTCATACAAACCTCCCCTAAGGTCAGTATTGCCTGCAATCGCAGCGAGGTACAGTCCCATAGACGAGTTGTTTTCTTCTTTCATATTATTTTCTACCTTAAGAGTATCTACTTTTACGTACTTGTTATTTTTGGCCATCTTATAGTGCATATCCATCGCTTGCTTCTTGGTTGGATACACAGCAGATCTCATAGTCTCACCTTCTTTAGTCTTTGCAACTACTTGGTGTGCCTCTTCAAGATCAGTGTCTTCACCAATCTTAGTATCACCTGAAGGTTGGATGATAGCTTCTTGAGCTTTCCTTTTCTTTGACATTTCCATAAGATATCGAATTGAAATCATTGTAGTTCTCCATTTATTTGTTATTATTTAGGTATTTTTCCTACCACGCCTTGCATGACCAATAGCGGGCTTTTGTTTTTGGGCCAGGATCATCACACTTGTGTCGAGCTCTAAAAGATTTGCGGCGAGCAGGATTATCCTTCTTAATTGACATATTTGGATCACCAAAGTTTACTTTCTTCACATTACCAGTTTGAGGATCCTTCACATACACCTTGGACTTCTTAACATCACCAGCCATAGGCTTACCTAAAGGAACATCACGACCCTGATATTCCGCTTCCGACACGACTGTATCGTCAGCTTGATCTTCTTCTGGTATACAGTTAGGTACTTCTACACCTTTCTTTTTCTTCATTCCAAGTTGCTTGTATCCGTCCCAACAAGGATCTTCAACTTTTTCTAAGAATTGGCTAAAAGAGATCATTATACTGTTATTCCTGGTGATATTGCTTTAACACCCAATAATCGATCTGATTCCATCCTTCTTAGCTTTGGAACAAGTCTCAAAGCAAGACGACCAATTAAAGCTTTGCGTTGACTGATCATACGTTCAGCTCGTTCCTTTTCAGCCACAGACAGTTTGCCTACAGGTTTCTTCATAATCTTTTGCTTGAGAAGCTTGATTGCCATACGTCGTGCTCTTTTTATTAATGTTTTAGGATCAGCACGTCTCTTCATTGCAATTTGCATTTTGCGTTGACGTTTTGCAGATGTCCTCATAAACCTAATGCGAGCTTTCATCCTTTCTGATCTCGACAACACTTCAGCTAACATTTCCTCATTAACTGGCATGTCATCTATTTCTTCTCCAGTATCTGGATCAACAATAACTACCTCATCGTCGTCGGCAACATCAATCAAATCATCAAAGTTAGCTTGATTAACAAGTGCATCTAACTCATCGTCTGACAGATCTAAAATCTCAAAGTCAGAATACTCGTCTTCTTCCGACATGGCTTTCTTTTGATTGTCATGCTGAGTTGCCAGAGCTTCACGTTCTTTTGAATGACGTAATATTAAATTAGCTTTATCAGTTTGCTTAGCCATTTTTTCTTTACGAGCTCCGGTGTCATAATCGACGGACTGCTCTTGCACATCTTTATTATCTTCACCGGGTTTACCTCTTGATCTGCTGTTGGCAAATTCGATTTTATGAGCACGAAACTTACGTCCTGTCTCAGGATTGACTTTGTAATCTGCAGACGCCATATCTTCAGTCTTGTATTTAACCTTCATGTGACGATCTTGTTGATCATCAGCAGGAGATACAATACCATGACCAACTTTGTTTAGCTTGTTGAAGTCTTTAATACGAAGAATTCCTTTAGCTGCATTATAGTTCGAATCTGTGTCAACTTTTTCAGACTCATGAATCTCTTCTTTCATTGAAGCTGGCATCAAAGACATATCAACCTTTACACCCACTTCTTGAGCTAAATTGAGCATTTTTTGTAGTACACCGATAAGTTCAGGTGTCATACGTTTGTTCTTAATCTTACGCAACCCCATGTTGATAGCAGCTTCAGGAGTCATCGACTCAACCTTGTCAACACCAAGCATATCGGCAATAACCCGAGCCACTTTGATCTTATCAGTGGGACGGATTGTTTTGTTTGTTAGATCTTCTTTAATCGCAGATTCATGCAGCTTACGCAATTCTGTGTAATCTTTATATGCACTTTGAATCTTACCCATGTCTGTAGACCTTACACTCAACATGGATTCACGGGCCACGTCTAAATGCATCTTTGCTCTTTTATGATTACCAGCTTCATGGGCTACACGGGCCTGTTTAACCTTTTGGTTAAAAGATGTAGCCGCTGATTCTTGTAAGTGTTCTTGATTACTCATTATTCTTCCTTGTTTATGCAAACATCTTAACAAATTTCTTCCACTCTTCAGTTGAGCCGCCTTGTTGCTCAACTCCTGCTCTTGTATTCAAACCGCGAACAAGAGTTCTTAGGTTAGCTGTCTTACTTGGAATTCTACGCGCTTTAATCACCTCAACAACTTCAATACGATCTTCTTTTGATAAAGTATAGTTGACATCCAATGGAATCTTGTCAACAATCTTTTCCATGAAGCTGTAAATTTCTTCATTGGTTGGGTCAATGGTGATAACATATCCACGAGTACGCAAGGCACCGTCAGGATCAAGTTTGTTCAAAGGCATATTGGATATAAAAATAATCTTACCTGTGAACTCAAATGACCTCGGAAGTACATCCTCGTTATCTGCTTCGTCATCGTAATCGTCTGGGTCAACAAATTGTTTGCCCCCTCTCATCCAACTAATCTTTCTGACTTTTTTAGTGTCTGATGCAGCTTTAAATAAGTTACGTCCTTCTTGATCATTAAGAGCCGAGTCAGAGTCATCAAATAGGATAATATCTTTGCGGTGATTAAAAAGGATTCTATAGATCCCTGTTGGGGTAGCTGATCCAGTAATCTTAAAGAATCCTTCTCCATCACGCTTACCAGCATCATGTAGCATATCTTCCACAGTTTGAGTCTTGCCAGTACCACCTCTTCCACCAAGGAAAAGAGCATTGGTCGCATTAGACATTAGTAGTCTCATACCAGTCTTTAGAGCATCGAGCTGCTCTTCGTATGTCATCCGGTCAATTTCGCTCTCTGATACACCTTCTACTTCATATGTTTCAGGACGGCCAGCAGATACAGTAAACTCAACGCTGTCAGATGACCCAACTACCTTAGCTAATATTGCTTTAGGATCAATCTTCTCTACATCATCTTTATCAATGATGAGTTGTTTATTTCCGGGTCTTGCATTAAACAGATTAGGATACATTTCACGAATGATGCGTTGAACATCATTCCACTTAGGACCATACTTTTTATTACCACCTTCTAAGGATTGTTGACGGATTTGAATACCCATCTTCAATCCATTGAGTGTATTACTAATGGTCTTTAGAATAATATCAGGCGTGTATACTGCTTCAGCTAAAAAACTTTCAGCATCCGACTCAATGTCCTCGTTCACAAAGACGCCGGACGTATGAACAAGCCCTAACATAAAGTCTTTAATGAAGGGAAGAATTTTAACTAATGACTGTTGTCTATTGAAAGTGATATGTTGTGTTGGTTTGGCACCAGCTTTCATACCATCCCAGTAATCCATTGAAACTAATCCAAGCGAGCTGTCGATCGACCTCACCCAATTGAGTCGAATGGATCTGTTACCAACAAAAAAGAATCTAGCACCCACTCCTACCTTACCACCTGAGGTGAACACTTCTTGAGTAGGATAGTAGTATGTCTTTCCGACGTGTTTTCTCATGTACCGAGTAACAGCACTGGCTACCTTAGGAAAGTCTTTTGATCTAATCGTGGACTCATTGATTGTTGTATAATAGCGTTTGAAATTAAACATTCGATGCTTCCTCGAATACTTCGTTTATCCATTTGTTGTGTACTACCCCTTGAACGTCTTTAACCAGTAGGTGATTTGTTCCCCTTTTTACTATTTCAAAGGACTCACCACTGATCGACTCTACAATATCACCGACATTGTATATTTCTTTACGGAAGTACCTTTCCCGTATTGAGTCAACGACGAGTTTTACTTGTTCTTTAATTACGTCATGTCCAAGACCCTCCCTAACGTCATTCATTAGACGCTTTGCATCTATCATTCTGACTCTTGAAGGAAGTCCTTTTTTAAACTCGATGAAATCACCCTTAACTGCTGCTGATCTCATTTTAGAGGATGTCATTCCAGATGCATCATCAGCATCTGGATCTCGTTCGCCAGCTGTTATGACTTGAATGCTATCAAAGTTGTAATCTACACCATTATACTTTTCAAGAGTTTCTCTATAAGAGTTGACACGATCAGAACCAGCAACCATAATCAGGTGTTTGTATTTCTTATTGAGAGCTGCAGCAGCTTCCATGAAGGTGCGCTCTTGATCATTAGCACTCTTGAAGTTGGTGTTAGGGAACATTAAGTTTAAATAGTGGAGTTTGCGATCTAGTGTGAGAGGATTCTTTTTCTTATCCTGTGTACGAGATGCATAGATGACGTAGTCAGCACGAGATTGCTGAGCTAGTTTTTTGACGAAACGGACAATTAGTTCATGCCCAGTTGTTGGAGGATTGAATCTGCCAAAAGCAAGCACGACTGTCTTGGAAGGTAGGGATTCTACCAACTGTCGGTATTTTTTCATTTAATCCATCTATATAAAGTTCTATTATTAGTTATTTATGTCAGTATACCTCTCGCCAAACCACGCAACTCATGAATCTCTCATGTAATCGCCAAAGGTTAGAAAGTTTTCACCAAAGGCTTGTTTGATCTTACGAATTGCTGTTTCTTTACCTTTGGCCTTGTCAGTGCCCACTTCACCAGACTTGACCGACACCATGGACCTAAACACACCACTGATTCGTTGACCGCTGCGATTAGACTTTAGTTTTGATTTGGCCTGAGCAAGTAACTTATCGAAAGGTAACGATAGGTTGTATTGGTACAGTAACTTTTCAAGGTCTTTGAAGTTACGCGACTTCCAAATAATCTCTCTACTCTTTTGTTTATATGTACCTGGTTCGTACGTGACCTTACGCAGTTGTAATTCAACGCTAGATAAGTTGAATTCATACTCTGTATCTTTAGGTAGCTCTGCAGGTGCTCGGATACCCATTTTCTTGAATAAGACAGAGGGTTCAGTTTCAATCGATGCTACTTTAACCAATCCCAATACCAAACCCTGCTGTTCAGCTGGCATATCTAAGAAGTCACCTTTAAACTGTGCTTCAGTATGATCCAATGCAATGATGTTGTCGATCTGCACACTGTAATCGAGAATTGGATCATGATAGCGAATCGTAACAATCTCACCAGTATTTAAAAACTTCTTGCCTTTATATCTTTCTGATCTAAAAGGAACAATAGTTGAGTCTGGTAGTTTGGCAAGCCAATCAGCAAGTTCTTTCTTTACTGTTGCCTTATCTTTGTCCGACTTGATATGGGTGATAAGATCAATATCTCCAAAGCTTTCCTTAGTCATATCAGAGTTGTAACTGCCCGATGGTTTGATTGATACAAACCCAGGATACTTCTTCATTATTTTTTCATAGCTTACCAAGAACTGTTTAAAGTGTTCTCTACTTTTAATTCTATCAGCACCTGTTGAACCAGACATTACATGCCTTTCAGTTTAGAGTTATCGGGTAAGAACTTGCCTGTCAGCCCCAATCGCGTTTTACGTTTTTTCCATTCAGCTTGAAGGTCGTCAGGTATATCTGCTCTGGTACGGTCTAGAATTTTAAAGTAAGTATCAATCATCCCTGAGTAATCTGTAGGCTTCATGTGCTTTTTAAGCTGAGCGTGCAGTTTGTAGTAATCTTCTGTCACAGAGGTGTTAAGAGGTACACCTAAACGAAACGATAATTCTTTTAGAGATCGTGTAGGATCTGTCGCAATTAGCTTGCCAGTATCTTTATCCTTGACTCCGGATACATGATTAAACGACAAGTTAGCTTGCTGAAAAGCAGATAGCATGAGTTGTGTACGATGCAATCCCTTAACATTCGACCCTGCCGGATAGGCAGCCGAATAGTAAGAGAACTTCAACCATTGCAGATCGCCAACCATCCAATCGATTTGAACGCCAGTTCCTAACTTTTTACCTGTCTTATCAATTTGAGGATACACCCCAAAGATGTTTCCAGCAGATACCTTAGCCTCATCAGTGTGTAGATTTGGAGCCTTCTGATTGATGTATTGAGTGAGCAGTTTGAGAAATGCCTTCATCATTAACTGTTCAGGCAAAGCTGTTTTAGCTCTCTTTGATAGCTTCAAGAATTCTTCTTGGACTTTTGCGTGATCGATGTTCCACATAGCCATTGCTTTGGGAGACATTTCTCTGTCGAGTAGGTCTTTGGCGTCTATTCCCAAGTCAATATCTCCAGACAATGGTTTCTTACCAACTGAACCAAGAGGGTGAAAATGCTGCATGTTGAATATACTAGCTTTCTTGGGAAATACTTTTTTTAGCTCAGCGAAGTATGCATTTAGAGTAGGTTCAATGTCCTCAAGAGCAATGGATGCTGTCTGTCCTTTAAACACATTACCCCCTTCAACAATAAAGCTTGAAAATCCTAACATTTAAACCTCTCCTTAATTGTTTTTATTGAGCCATCAGGCTTAGCATAGTACGCCTCAAATTTTACTGTTGGAAACCTTGCACTCAACTTCAAAAATACTTTTAGGTTTTCCATACTATCATCAAATAGTCTTACTTTAGAGAACTGCCTAGTATTTAGGTAGTTGTATATGATCATATATTTCTTTGTGGCAACGTCATGGTCACTGAGAATGTTACCTGCTCGTTCGACTCGGATCTTGCTCATGTCGAGTCCGTGATTACGGAACACGTCTAGAAACTTCTCTTTGTTGTCAAAGTCTGCTCTTGCCGTAAGAATGATAACTCGTGAAAGCGGCTTTTGAGCAATCCCTTTTGAAATTGCTTTGGCTTTCTCGATCATTCTACCAATTGGCTTAGATTCTGCAAACTTATCAGCAGAACGGAACTCAGAAAAATCAAACGACTCTCCGGGCGTTAACATATAAGTGTTAAACTCAGAATTGGACAAACTTTTAACAACCTTGCCACCCTTCTTAACAGCAATCTGAGCTGTTGTGTGGAATAAAGTTTCATCGATATCAAAGATTGTCAGGCTACCGTCATTAAAGGTAGCCTGTTCGCTAAGGTATTCTGAGAACGATCTCATCATAGTTTAGATGTGATTTTGTCACTTATTTTCTTAGCAAGGGTAGCAGTATTAGATAGAGAAATTGGAGTTCTCCATCTTCCAGGAGGAGCAGTTATTTTATCTGCTTTATTATCCACCACAACTGTACCCCGTAATGCCTGCTCTAAATTCTTTTCAACTGTATCAGGAGATACCACGACTAATATAAAGTGCAAATACAAATTAGGATATTCAATGAGAATATCCTGGCTGTATCTAGCTGCAGGAGATCGATTGCCATCATTCTTAATCAAATCGCTTTTGTTGCTTTCCCATCTACTTTTTGATCCACTCGAGAAGTTTCCTATCTTAATAAATGAAAATTGCTTGGATCTTGCCACTTTATTTAAATGCGTTACTACACATGACCGTCCGTCATAAGCAGTGACCTTGTTGGGCGATTCTGTTAAAATATAAAAGCATACGTACGACCCCTTTGCATCGTTTTCTGTCATACCGTTAACGTATGTTGGATTATAAACGACCGTGCGTTCTTGTATGTTTTTTCTTTGTAGGGGCGTTACTTCAATAGCCATAAGGGGTCTCTTATTTTTTTACTTGTATAACATATTTATCAATAAAATTACTCTGGATCAGTAGGTTCCTTGGGGAAGTCCTCTATAGGAATCTCTTCTGCGAGCTTAGGTAACTCCACTGGTTTGCCGTTAAGGATAAAGGAGATTTGATCCTTCACCTGTGATTTGTCGTTAATCATTTAAAGTCCTCAAAGGATTGTGGTTTCATTCTTTTACCAAAGTTGCTCTTATCAAATATTGGGCCGGTATCTTGACCTGAATCAGTCAATCCAGTCTGAGCTGACTCCTCGCAATCATACAGCTTCATCTTGGACCGATCTACACCTATAACAAAACGTTTGTAGTAAGAGGGATCAGCATATCGATTCTTCAATTGCTTGACCATAATCTGATTTAACTCGTCCAACTCTTCGGATCTAATCAAAGCAATCATCAAATCAGCTGTTGCTGGCAAGCCAAATGACTCTGAAGTATCTGTAAGCTCAACGTCAGAATTATTGAAGCCTCCACGCGTTGTCTGAGTAGCAGTGAGGATAGGTATATTGTATTCTACAGCTAAACCACGAAGCTCCTCAGCAATGGACTTGATGTACATGTACGAGTTTACAGACGCACCCATCTTTAACCTGGCACTAGAGCAAATATTTAGATAATCGATAATTAACAAATCAGGTATAAAGTCTAGCTTGCCCTTGATCTCTTCAAGTAAAGCTCTGAAGTGACCAGAGTGAGCTGAGGCAGTAGGATACTCTTTAATGATCAGTTTGCCCTGTGTCTTCTTGGATATCTTATCTACTCTATTAGTAAAAGCTGCTCTATCAACAACCTTAAGCTCATCCATTGAAAGGTTCATTAGGTTTGCATCAATACGTTCAGCAATCTTCTCCTCTGCCATCTCCATTGTAATGTATAGTACATTACGTCCCTGCATTAAGGTGGATGATGCAACGTGACACATGAATAGAGATTTTCCCGCACCAGTACCTGCCAAAACTACATTAAGCGACTTCTTAGACATGCCTCCAGATGTAATCTTGTTTAGCATGTCAAGATCAAAGGCAACTTTCTCTTCCTTACGGTGATAGAAGTCGTATCGCTCATTAGCGTCAGCCAAGTAGTTGTGACCAACATGCTGATCGAATGATATAGACAAAGCATCTTGAAGGATCTTTGGGATCGAATCCTGTGTTAGTTTTGTATCCTTGCCATCAATGATCTTAATAGACTCAAGGATGGCATTGTAGACTGACCTGTCTTTACAGAACTTCTCTGTGTTTTCTATCAACCAAGTCTCATCTGTGCGATCCTTGTGTAACATATCAACAATACGTTGAGCTTCTTGCAGCTCTTTATCTGTGATGTCTTTACGGTTGTTTAGTTCAATCTTGATAATATCTTGTGTTGGCAGTTTGTTGTACTTGGAAAAGAATCCAAGAGTTTCTTCTGCAACGACTTTCTCTAACCGTTCTTGGAAATATGATGGCTCCACAAAGGGAGCCACCTTACGACAATACTCTTCATTATGAATTAGACTAGCTAGAATTTTCTGCTCTATTCTCATCAACACCACCTGTGTATACCAAGGAGTTATAATTAACACCTTTTTCAATTAACTCAGTTAGAATAGGGCCGATGTGTTGTATAAACTCATTGTTTAGTCTTGAGCCATCTTTAAGCTCATACTCAAACTTAAGTCGTAACACATCGACCTCTTCTAACAACTCAACTCGTCCGTACTTGTATACTATACCTGCATACGGACCTTCAAGCAACTCTATCCATTGATTATCAATGATTTTATATGGCTTCATCTTCAATCTCTCCAAGCTCCGTGTCAATGTCTTGGTCTGTCATTAGTTGGCCTGACGATATCTGATAATTGGTCTTAACCCATTCTTGAAACTTTGCATTTGTAAGAATAGGGAACCAGAAGTCTTTGGTGTCAGTATCCTTCAATCGATATTTTTTATCCACAATTTCACCTGTGTCTGTGTCGACTTGAGAATACCATCCATTACTAGGTTTAACAACATGACCTGATATTAAAGCCATGTCAAGTAAGCCTGACCAGCGAGAAACACCCCCATCGAAACGCACTGTGATAGGTATCTTTGATTTCTCTCGTACATATCTACTCTTCTCTACGTTAATGATGAAGTTGTAACCAGCAAGTTCTGCCCCATCCTTTTCTTGTTGACGGCCGAGAATGAAGATGTTGTCGGCTGAGTAATATGATCCCGTACCGCCACCAATAATATCCTTTGGATACAAACCGATCTCTTTGTACGTGTGGTTTACCACGACCATTGGAATATCTTTGAGAGTTAGATGAGGGGTCACCATTCGAAAGAGTGACTTAATCTGCTTTGCTCTACTCATATCTGCAACAGACTTACCATCCATTGCATCATCAACTTCTTTCTTTGACGCCAAGTTTCCAATAGAGTCAATTAGAATCATAACACGATCACCACGTTCAATACCATTTAGCTGTTGCATGATATCAAACTTTAATTGCTCCACATCTGTGATAGGTGTGTGAACAACTCTATCCATATCGATACTCAGAGCTTTGAAGTAATCGAGGGGAGTTCCAAATTCTGAATCATAAAATAGGAGAACTGACTCAGGGTACTTCTCAAGATAACTCTTAGCCATAATTAAGCTAAACATTGTCTTGAAGTGCTTCGAAGGACCAGCCCACATTGTAAGTCCAGGTGTAAGACCACCATCTAACTTACCTGATAGTGCAACATTGATAGCTGGGACTGATGTTGGGATCATGTCCTTTTTGGTAAAGAACTTCGATGCAGCAAGTATAGCTGAATCTTTGATTGTGGAGTTCTTCTTAATTTTATCTAATAAGCTCATTGTATACCTCAATGCATTGTGTTTGATTCTTGTTCAATTCCAGAATGGATAATATGCTCTAACAACTTTCCAATATACTGCTCAAAAGGTTCTATGTTACCAAAGTCCTTGGATCCTTTATCTAGTAATTCATACTCAAAGTTGATGTTAATTTTATGATCATCCTCTTCAGTATCTACATTTATCTGACCATAAGAGAATACTATACCTGCAAACGGTTCATCCAGCAACTTTATTGCCTCCATGCCATTGGCTTTGTTTTCAACCATGACGTAATTAAATTTCATCCCATCTCCTCAACAGTGTACTCAGGATTTTTTACATCAAACACGAATGTTATTCTAGGCACGTTACCTAGATTTTCTGTTCCATGTAACTTCTTATTGTTGAACCAGAACAACATGCCTGGTTCAACTATCACGTATTCATCATCAACGAAGTATTTGTATTTGCCCTGAATCGATAAGTGATACCTATCTCTCGTTAAATAATAGGTTCCTTTATCAATATGAGCTCCAACATTATCTCCAACGTTGAGTCTGATAAAGGCACACCTACTAACATCTCTAAAGTAATTACCTAGAATTCGAAATACTTCAGTGTGGTTGTGAAAGGCCGGAGTGGGTACACAGATTTCACTATCGCCCACATACTGACCAGGTTCACTAATAGCTCCCAGTACAAGCTGAAGAGCTGTTGCTTCAATTTTAGGGAAGTTTAAATCTTTAGTCACGTCACCAGTGTTAAGTATATTTTGTTGACTTCCCCAATCATCTGGATACTGTTCTAGTTGATGTGACACTCCCGACACATCAATCCCAGACTCCATCACACGAATGTGACGGCCAGGCTTAGACTCTGTTACTTGCGTATCCATTATTCGAAAAAGTCCTCTAATGTTGATCGTTGGGTAGTTGACCAACCTAATGCATTTAGGATGTTCTGAACAGCATCTTCAAATGTCTTCTCAAACATCTTATCATAGTTGATGTATTCATACAATTCTAATTCAGGAGGTAGCTTATCAACAAACGATATACAATCTTCGTATATTGGATTAGGAACCTTCAAATAGACAAACTTTATCTTATCACCCTCTTGGATGAGCGGATATTGTTTTGTTAGGTTCTTTGCTTTTATATAGTGATTGTATAGTAAGGCTCCTCTAACATGAATGGGAGTAGACTTTTTGTAAATGGATGAATCGCTATGATACTTCTTTACGTCCGAGATGCCCCTTGGAAAAGCAATTTGTTCAGGTGTAAGAGCTCTAAATTCAGACTTATAATCGGCAACATAATTCTTTACATCGGCCTCTGTGCCATACAAGATTGCAGTGAGAGATCCCCTTAGCTTATCTCTAATCACTGAAGGGGTAGACGATTTGACCATCTGAAGACCCATCACCTTCAACTGAGGCTCGGTATACTGAACACCTTCCGAATTGTATACAGACATCACATACCGCTTCTTGGATACGCTAATCATCGTGTCGACAAGGTTCTCTCGCTTCATCTGCATCTTCTGATCATACGCATTCATGTAGTTAGCAAGCTCTTGATATGACTCATCTATAAAGGGTTGAATCTTGTCTTCAGCAACCTTATCCATAAACTGAATAACTTTATCTGTTGGAACACTAACCTTACCGTCTACACCGTAAACCTTTTGCACAAGATCGTTGAGAGACAACACAACAGAGTCTGTATCGATCAACACGATTCGGTCTACATTATCTGTTTTAAGAAGTTGATTGAAGTATTCATTCAACTTATTGGCAATCCACCGAATCGATAGCTGTCCTGATATTGTAATACTCTCAGCGATGCGCATATCAAAATATCTGAAGTATGCGTTACCCATAGCGCCATAAGCACTGTTGAGTAAAATCTTCATAGCCATCTGTAGATTGTTTAGCCGACTAATTTCTCCCTCCCACTTAGGATCTTTAGTGTTGGCATACTCCTGCCTGGCTTTCAACATTTCTTTCTTGTAGATCACACGCTTGTCATAATACAACTGCATTTGAGTTGGAAGCAGCCCTTTCTTATCTTTTCTGAAGCACCACCCATTAGCGGCCATTGCAACGTCTTGATCATACACACCAGAAAGGTCAACTTCCTTATTCAACAACTTGTCAATAGAAGTATCCAGACGTGTTTCAATGATGGTCTCGGGACTCATGTTGTATTGCATAATCAAGTGAGGATATAGCGAATTTAAGTCAAAAGAGCAGCACCAGTCGTGTTTGCCGATAAGTGGATCCTTTACATACGCTCCCTTAAAGTGACCATCTTTCTGTCCACCCTTCCTTGGTGGAACAACAATCTTCTTCTCGTTGAGGTAATTGTAAATGATGATGTCCCAAGTCTTGACGGGACTGAACACATCTTCATAGTTTACCTTTGCTGCGTACGCCATTGTTAAAGCAAGATCTAAAAGCTTCATCTTAGCATCTAACCTATCAACAAGCTCCACATCTCGAATGTTATAATAGCAAAAAGTGTCCCAGTGATTTGTATAGAACTCTTTGAAAGTGTTACCAGGATTCTCTAGCTTACGCTCACCAAGCTCCACCCAAGCAATGTAGTCTAACTTGTAAGACTCTTGAGCGGAGTATGTGAACTTCTTGTATAAGTCAAGATAGTCTAGTGATGCTACACCAGCAATGTAGGTCTTTTGAGCAGTACGTCCTCCAAGATCAACCTCTCGTTGGTTAACCTGTCCCCAAGGACTTAATTTATTGGCAAGGGTGCTACTCAATACTTTACAGAGTCTATTGTACAAATATGTCAAGTCAAACAAGGAACTATTCCATCCCGTAACAGCATCAGGACAATTCTGTTGCCACCAAACGATGAAATCCTTCAGAAGAGCTTGCTCAGTTGAGAAGTATCGATATTCAAGGTTCTCCATCTTACCACTAAACTCTCGAGCTCCCCAAGTTATGATACTTTTCTCTTTAGTATCCTTCACGGTGATCAACAGTATTCGCTCTCCTGCAACCTTGGGATCTGGGAATCCATGTTCAGTTTCTGTCTCGATGTCGATAGTGAATATAGACATCCCCAAAGGAATAGAAAGGATCTCTTGTGGGTATGTGTCAGCAATGTACTGATAGATGTTACCTGGAGACTCGTAAACTTCAAACCCGTGGACATCTTTATACCTTTCAACAAAGTCCTTGCAATCGTACATCGATCCTGGTTTAACAGCGTATACCACTTGGTCATCTAATGTCTGCCATTGGTCTGCTGCCTCTTTTAACTTTCCCTTGACCCATAGAGTTGGACGGAAGTCAACTTTTTGGTTGAACCTCCGCCCATCTTCAACACCCCTCACGTAGAGAGAGTTACCTCTTTGATATACATTTGTATACATTCTTCATCCTATAATCGATCTGTCATCATACACCCAACTTCTTATTTAATCAAGTCAGATGTATCAGCAATAGTCTTGTCAAGCCTCCACTCTAAAAATACTGGAAGAAAGAGAGAATCAACTCCTCTCCTCTTGTCGCTAATTCGCGCATTGTATTTAACAGCCACAATACGTCCGATGCATTCGCGAGTAATGGAATCACGATCAGCATCAGAGAAGCCCGTACCCAGACCGACCCTGACAGTACCACAAGCAGACTCAAGAACGAGAGCACCCATACGTCCATTATTTTTTCCTGTTCCTTCTACCCAATCAACGACCTTGAGATCGCATTCAAGCTCACCCTTAAATTTGATCTGGTGCTTTGAACGCTTATTCTCCCAAATCATGTCTTTAGTTTTCAGGATGATGCCTTCTTGTCCTAAAGACAAAAGTCGCTCAAAATGAGATTGAGCTTCTTCTAGTGTGTCCACTTCCTTGGTCCACACGTTACTGACTCGGTCATTAGCTCCCTCGATCAACACGTTTAACTTCTGAAGGCGAATCGAGTATGGAGTTTTGCACACTCCAGCTTCGAAATCCACTAAAGGAATTAGATCCCATAACGTAGCATATACTGTCTCCCCCTCAGCTTTTGACTGTGTCCCTTTAACGGCCTTGTTGAGTATACCATTACCAGTTTTACGATCAAGAAATTCACCGGGCTGGCCACAAATAAGCAGCTCACCATCAAATACGACATCCTCTCCATTAGCCATAAGAATAAAAGGTTCAGCAAATGTTGGATCAGCAATCTGAATGTCTTTACCGTTACGTGAACGAAACTCAACAGTTCCTTCACGTACAACAGCATTGAATCTCATGCCGTCTGCTTTTAGTTGAACATAAGCTGGAAAATTAACTTTATCGATTAGTTTTTGATCGAACGCGGAAGCAAGCATGCAAGGGTATTCATGTACCAGACCTGGCCATACCTTATTGACTGTAGATTCACTGACACCGCACTTCAAGTCTTTTTGAATGATACGCTCGATAACCTTAGCATCATCTTCAGTCAGCGAAGACAACATATTCGTTAGATATTTAACGGCAGCATTTCCAGTAACTCGACGGAGGTATATGGTGTGGAGACAATCCACTGCCATGTCTAAGCTGGTAGCTTTGTCAATTGTTGCAGGTGTGTAAGAGGGGATTTTGCGAATATAGAATTGGGTGAAAGTATCAAGCGCAAGGAAGCAAACGTGCTTAAGCAGCTCATTATCTTTGTGATTATTTAACTGTTGAATCTTGAAGTTGCGTGAGCTGTTAGCAGCTAGCTCTACAAATATTTGATTGATGCTCATAATGTAGTTGTCCTTAAACGCAACGCTGGATGCGTAGTTGGTCAATGATTGGGTTTAACTCTGTTTGCATGCTAAAAGGTAGCCCAAAGGTGAAGCAAGCATACTCACTCCCATAACCCAAATCCCAATCCTCAAGTGAACCGTCCAGCATCCAGAAGATAGCAGTTGCACGATCCTTAGCACCATGAGCCATGTTGTGACTAATGTCACGCTCAAAATCACTAATTGCACTGCGCTCGCTCTCTTCCTCTTCTGCCACCGCGCGGTGCAGGACTACGATCAACT
>Ga0222650_1001011_pt1 | contig 16963 bp, 12 predicted proteins | sample AntAcemetagen367_FD_179820 | JGI IMG/M metagenome (GOLD analysis project Ga0222650, IMG submission 179820) | Saline water microbial communities from Ace Lake, Antarctica - #367 | ecosystem: Environmental > Aquatic > Non-marine Saline and Alkaline > Saline | place: Antarctica: Ace Lake...
ACGGGCGAATTCGTCATCGAGCATGTTCTGGCTTATAGCTTCAATCACCCGTTCCTTTTTCGCCGGGCTAAAGCTATCCCAGGCCGTGAACACGTTGGCGACTTCCAGCGGTGAAATGGTGTAGCCCTTGCCGATATACTTCGCTATGCGGTAGATGGCCGCCACCGGGTTATCCACCCGGAACACCCGCAAGGCGCGTTCCTCTACGCCGACGAAAAAATCTCGCGTCGCCAAACCAAATTTCTCTGAGACAATCACCGCTTGGGTAACATTCATATCGAATCTTTTGATGAGCTTCTCAGGTGTGCTAAATTCTCCCTCAAAATCGGCGTTGACGATCTGAACATCCTTGCGGCCGCTACCAGTTTCGTCTACGTAGGTGCAAGCGTTGACACCGTGAGAAATCAGGCGATAGCCCTCCTGCCCTAGACCGATGTCTAGCCCATAGGAAAATGAGGTTCTCTTTGTGAATAGGTCCACGTCACCCGCTTCACAGATTGGGTTTTGGCCCATCATCCACGCGGCATAGCCACCGGCGATGAAGGCGTCGTGACGCTGGCCCAGCGCATAGAGGTGCTGAACTTCCTTAAAGCCACGCCTGATAGGACTTTTTACAATTTCGATTTCAGCCATAAGGTTCTTATCTCCTAGCCCGCCCCTTGGGGTGGCGGTTCTGGTTGGTGGTGGTTGGTGGTGGGTGGTGTTGTGGGGTTGCGCATGTTATACTCTCTATTGGTTGTTTGTCGTGACGCGGCAACTTTATCAGGGTGCCGCGTCACAAGAAGTATAGCAGTAAATCACGCATCTGGCCAACTCCCCTACTCGGTCCCCCCGGTAGGGGAGTTTGGTTTTAGTTTGAACTGTGCTTTTACCATGATTTAACCCCCCCCGTTACATTATTTTGTCACGGTGCACCGCCAGGCTAATATGTTACCTATGTGTGTCACGGTTTAACCTGGGACGCGCCCGTGACAGAATAATGTAACGGGCGCGTCCCAGGTGCTTATAGCAAGGTATCTTTGGGTGCGGTTTCGACAACGGCTATACGCGCCAACGCCCGCCGCGCGATTTCCGCTAGGGCGTCATAGCTCAGGCTGTGGCGGGTGACGGGCGTTTGCTCAATTAGCGCTGTGACCGCGTCATTGGCGGCGGCAATCACTTTGTGGTGATTGTCTTTGGCACGGTGGGCGCGTTGGCGACAAGTGGCGCTACAAAATTTGGCACCGTAGCGTTTAGCGTGGAACTCCTCGCCGCACTCTAAGCACCACACGCGATAGCCAAACTCGTCACGCTCAAAGTCGGCAAGCTGGGGTGCGTTGCTACGTTCGGTCATGAGCAGGCGCGCTGGGGTCAGTGACCGCGGCGGGTCCAGATAAATAGTGGTTCATAGGTAGGTCTGTCCTTAAAGGTTGTTTGCACTGAGGACAGTTTACCCTAGTCTGTTGTCTGTGACAAGTGTCTGTTACGTTAGGCGGTGGGGGTTGTTCACTTCGCCAGTGGGCAGACCCAAAACCTGTTGGTTTTGGGTGGGGCGTTAGTGTTTTTCGGTTAATGGCTGACAAGGGTTGCCGCCTCCGGCGCTGTTGGCAAGCCAACAGACCCTTGCCAGGAACTACATAGTCGCTAGACGATAAGTTCTACTAGGAACAGCCCGTGCATTTCGGCCACTGACCCGTAGCCATTCGCTTGTATGTCGGCTTGCGCGCTCATGGTGGACGGGAAGTTACTGCCTACGTCCCGGTGCTTCCAATCGACGGACATGCCGCTACTGATGGGGCCGAAGAAGTCTGGCCGCTGGGCCGCATACGCGTGGTCTAAACACGTTGCCTCACCTACGCCAATGATGGTGGTTTCGGTGGACGTTCCATTCTCATTCCAGGGTTGCCACTGGGTGACGCCCGTAATTGAGGCGCCGTTGTAGGTTGAATCTCCCATAAAGCCGATCCACGTCTGTGATACGTTGCCAGGCCGGTTATAGACCAAAAACAGCGCATAGAATTTGTCGGTTTGGATAAGCGGCGGCGCGGGTTCGGGCGGCATGAGTTGGCTGCCGAGTATTTTTATAAAGCGTAGGCCGCTAGCTTCAAAGATGGCGTTGGGGTTAATCGCGCTACCTGGGGGCGGTGGTAGTGCTGGTTGTTGTACGCCTGCTTCAGCATACAGGAAATTGCACAGCGTATCGCTACCCGTGCCTTGCGCGAGTGCTAGACGGGCGTTGATTTTGCTGATGTTGAGTATGAACGACATAGCGTAGAGGAACGATTGCACCCACAGCGTTTGTCCGCCGCTGACATAGAATATCTGGTTGCGTACGGCCCAGGCTTGTAAGTCACTACGGGTTATTTTCCCCTGGGTCACTTCCCCCGACCCGCCGAACCACTTCACCCACGCAATTTGAGCGAGTAACTGGAAGTCGGTGTCGTTGGTTAGGTCCATGATGACGGATGCTGATAACGTCCAAGCGTTTGATAATGTTTCAACGACGCCATCTGGCAATTGAAAGACAGTGCCACCCACCGCGATTACATCGGTGATGGCTTCAACAACGGTTGCGCCCGCGTTAATGGCGTTGTCTACGCTTTGCCAGAATTCGTTAATCTGGCTTAAGACGTAGGGAACAATCGTCGCAGCACCGTCGCACGGTGTGGTTGTGTTCGTTTCCCCCGGTTGGACCAACAGCGGCCCGCCCGTCATACTGGGGACGTCGCCGCCGCTCACGGCGTCATTGCCCGTGTCGCCGCAGCAACAGTCGTATACGTTGATTGTTACAGGTGTCATACAGCAATTCCTAACATCTATTGTGTTTTCGTCAACAATCGTGACACAATCGGGTAACATAGGGCCGCCGCCGCCAACCCACCCCGGTTCACATTCTTTCAATGTGTTGACAGCTTGCGCCCAGCGCTGAGCTACGAGCGTACCGCTCTTATCTTCATCGCGTTCCCAATTGGACCATAGCGCGAGCGTACGGAGTGCGCCTAGAAAACTGCGTTGCCATTGAATATCTGAGGGTATCTCAATTTGTAAGCAGATGGTGTCTGGCGGGTCGGTGTCGTCGGGGATGATATACCTATCGCGGTCTATCATGACGTGGTGTAACTCGCTAAAACCGCCGCCATCACCTCAGCAGAATAGCTTTCATCCCCCGTCCCTGAGACCCGGTAATTCTGCGGTTGTGTGGTTAATTCAATAGTGCCCAACAACACGCGCAATACTTGCGTGTTATCAGGCACCACGAAAGAAACCGTTACAACCGGCACGACTACCACGTCAAACGTTGGGTAATCGTCACGGCTAACGGTCATTAGTCGTTTGCGCGAATGTACTGTAGGGTGGCGGCGGCGCCGTTTATGTCTAGCGCCACCGCGTTAAACGCGGCTACATAATTAGTCGTGGCGAGAGAGCCGCCTATGATGACGACATCCAAACCGTTTAAGTTCACCACCTCTTCATTGCGGCCCGCGAGTGAGGTCACAAAGTTTCTACCGCTACCTGAAAACCCGGTCACAAACTTGTTGCCGCGGTAGACGCCCGTAGAGGCGGCGACGGCGGCGTTATCGCGTTCCACGTACACAATCCCGCGTGTTGTCACTGTGCAGTTAGTTAAAGCGTCAACCGCCGCAATCAACACCCCGATAGTTGTTGCGGCCCGTGCGGTTGCATCCACCGCCGCCGCATACGCTTGTGCCGCCGCCGCTGTGATGCGCACCGTATAGCTACTGTTGCGGTTAAGGTTGTCAATCAAGCCAACCGTCAACTCGGGTTGTAGTTCAAATGCCATAACGTTTTACCTATTCCCTAGTGATCATGGGTTATCTAAAATTATCTTAGATAATTTTACCACACCCAAGAATTAACATTTGTTACAACAGCGTTTTTTGACGGTTTCCTAGTCACGATTGTCACAACTACAAGAAAAGTGATGAAGATAACGAGTAGTATCCGAATGCATGGCTGCCACTTACTCAGCCATTGACCAGAAAACATTAGTATTTTTCTCATTGTTTAGTATTTGATCCTCTCAACAGTTTCATCGTTCAAGCCTGCGCGTGGCTGTGTGCCACCATTCATATAGCTATCCTCGAATTTCGTAACGGTTGCGTTGTCTGTAGGCGCGCTGTCGCGCCGCGTTGGAACCGTGCTTGCGTGGCCGCCCCACACGCGGGGGCGGCTGCTCGTGCGTGTCCTGCCAGCGCTGGACACCGTTGTTTAGCTGTGGCCGTTCTGGTAAACGGCTACGGGTTCTTTTGGGTACAAACCAGCGTCACCGATCCGCTTCATCAGTGCGTCACGTTCTAAGCGCTCACGCTCAGCAGCAACGGCGGCTTTCATATCCTGATCATGCTGTAACAGAGCCGGCGATTCCGAACTGGCGCGTTCGTGTCGGCGTTCCAGTTCACTGAGGAACTCGACGCTACGCTCACTCACGTAACCCGTAAGGCGCTGGCTCACGATGACAATCGCCACCGCAAACAGCAGGCCACCGAACCAGGTCGTCATCTCTTGCAGACTGCTATCACGGCCAATGGTGACCATGCCTTCGCGCCAGTTGCCGTCGACACCGGCGATGGCCGCTTCCATCGAACCGGCAACCGCCAGGAACAAGATTGCCAGCGTGACGATCCGCAGCGCGTTCCAAATTGGTTGAGCAGGTGATAGCTGCTGTGGTTTCCAGTTGTTCCCCAGTCCCAGCCAGTAGCCCACTCGGCTCCAGGCGATACGTAGGCTGCCCTTAACGCGGCGCTCTGCCCGGTAGTTCTCGCGCGCCTCGATGTAGTGACCGACCAATTCGAGCAGCAGGTTCACAATCACCAGGAACCAGGCACCGAGCAGGGCGAGTGAGTCGTGTGTCTCGAAAAGCCGGATGCCATAGAACACGCGCTGGCTTTCGACATAGAGCGCTAGCGCCAGCACCACCGGCAAGCTGAAGATGAGCAGCATTCGCGCAATCGCTAGCACCGTGTCGCTGATGTCAGCGATCAGGCCAACGAGTGCTGGCACTTGTGCGAGTGACTTTTCTATGCCGGTGATCTGCTCCGGCTCCGGTTTGCGCGCCTTCCATTCAGCACGCACACGATGTTCAACTTCCACTTGCTGAGCGTGTAGGTTTTTCGCCTGCACCGCTGTGAGCGGCTTGCCGTTGGCGGCGGCTAAATCGCGTAGTTGTTCATTGGTTAGTTCGTTGAGGTTGTTCATTTCGTGTATACTCCTAATGTACGGTCTTATCTCCGTGCACGCGGGCGGCTTCCTTCAATGGTGACCGCCCGGGTTCAATTTATGCGCTCTGCGCTTCCTCAGCTCGAGCCTCATTCATCTGGTCCAACATTCGATCCTGCGCGTGGCTGTGTGCCACCATTCATTCTGATTTTTCGTAATTGCAGAATGTCAGCCATTACGCCACCTCACCGCTGAGCAGCCACAGCGGTATATCACGTTTAGCACAGAGCATGTCATTCACATCTTTCTCTGGTGCTGGCTTCCGGCGCACCACTTGCACACCAGCGGACTTGAGGCTGTACCGCCACCACTCGTGCGCCTGATACCCAGCCATGTCACTATCGAACGCTGTGTATACCTTGTTTGCTGTGCTGAGCTTCATCACCCAGCGGCCGAGGCGCGCGTTGTTGGTGCCACCAGTGGCGACGGCCACCCAGCCACCGGTGGCGAACCAGGAAGGTGCGGCCACCATCAAACTGAGTGCGTCGAGTTCGGACTCAACCATGACCACGGTGACGCCGGGCGCAAGCTGGTCGGCGTTGTAGAGGCCGTTGCCACAGCCAGCCAGTGAGGTGTACTTATTCTGCGACTTGGTGAGCAGCGGCCGGTGGCGCACGTTCCAGAAGCGACCGCTGATGTGCCAAGGTATCACCAGGCCCTCAGGCGCGAACACCTCCACGCCCGACCACACGGCCCGGCGGGGCGCTGGGTTGTAGCCGATACCGGCCCAGCGCAATATATGCTGGCTGGTTGGCTTGTGCCCCAGCCGCCTGATCATGTAGCTGTAGGCTTGACGGCCACCGGCGCTCTTGCCGTTGACCAGGTGGCTGTGAGCAGCCTTCACGTAATAGCCAGCGCGTACCTGCCATTCTTCATCGAAGCAGGCATACTCACGCGGCTGGGTGAGCCGGGTGACCGTCTCTAGTTCTTTCGGCTGGTGCTGCTGGCTGCTGGCAAGCGCTGGTGCTTCCACCCGCAGCCACGCGCACGCCTCAGCAAACGTTTTGTTGTGCCGCTGCTGCACATAGGTGATGAGGTCGCCGCGCTCATCACAGCGACGGCACCACCATCTGTTTTCATCCGGCCAAAAGATGAAACGATCCTTACCGCCGCACAGGTGGCACGGCCCGGCGTACTCGCTGCGATTGCGCTTGCGCTTTAGTTGCGCGTGGTCCACTACCGCTTCCCAATTGATGTGTGTTGTATCTACCATTTCGACATATTTCTTCAGATTGCCTTCAAATGTCTTGCGAGTCTCACTAAAAGCCCTTGAGTCTCACTTCGAGTCTCACTGAGTCTCACTAACGGTAATCTCTATAAAACCTTTATGACCTCTCTTGAACCTTTAACAGTTCGATTGTCTCAGAGTCTCACTTTCTGCGTGGGGTACGCGCGAGGCAAGACCCCCCCCACCCCCTTGAGTCTCATGAGACAGTGAGACTCTCAGCATCAGGTTTTATTGCTCTGAACAGCCGATACACCGGTTTCAGTGAGCATGAATTGACCTGCATCGTTGGTGAGATAGCCAGCCTCACGGAGCTGGCCGATGTGACGGTAGGTACTGGCCCGACTAATGCCAGTGCCTTTGCATACATCGTTGAGGCTGGCACCGTCTAGATTAGCTACCAGGCGCATGATGGTGATCTGGCGTTCGTTGAATTCACCAATCAAGTTGAGATCAGTTACCGATTTTTCTTGTGGTACCAGTACAGCGCCTTCAAATTCACCGACCGGCCAACTAGTAATTTGCATGTGCATGGGTTCCCAGGCGGCACCGTATTTGTTTTTGCCGCCTCTTTCGTGGTCGTTGTACATGGTGATGAGTCCTTCAGTGTTTTGCACGATCAATCCACTATCCGCCGCGGCGTACAGTGCCGAGGAACCGCGCATACGGTTTTGGTTGGCATTGCCGGTGTGGTGAACCAGCAGCACCGATGCTCCGAAGTAGGTTCGCAGCCGGTCACACCGCTGGATGAACAGGCCCATGTCACGGCTGCTATTCTCGTCAAAGTGGCCCAGGCACCTTGCGACGGTATCGACCACGATGAGCTTGGGTTTCTTGTCTTCGATCAGCGAAATAAAACTATCGAAGATGGAGTCGTCGGAGAAGTCGAGCGCCTCTGGATAGAACCAGAGATTAGACGTGTCTACTTTGTTGTAGTCCTTCCAGGCTTCCCACCGCGAGGCGAACCCGTTCAGGCCCTCACCAACGATGTAAACGGCTCTGTCATCTATGCCGGTCTGACCGGCCATGTCCAGCGCCAGGAATGACTTGCCGTTTTGGGAAGGTCCGTAGATGAAATTCAGCCCGTTTTTATACAGGGGATATTTCCCCATGTATTCGGGCATGGTGAGTTTCTTGAGGTCGTCCGCGTGCATCAGTTGGATGCGGCGGGCTTTGGCTTGTTCCTCAAGTTGGGGATGATAGGGCTTGATGCCCTTCCAAGACTTAGCCGCTGGCTCTGGCCCATATAGCATGTTCTGTTCGTGTAGAATTTCGAGCATCTCTAGATACTCACCGGCCTGTTGCTTAACCGGCCGCTCTACGTTGGGCTGGGTGGTCACACGCGCTATGTATCGCACCGCGTACCGCTCGGGCGTGCTCCACTGCTCAACAGTCGGTAGCGTTTGGTCAGCTAACGATGCTGTTGCTTTACTTTTTTCAGTATTATCTGTTACCATTTTTTTTACCTTTTGCATTTGATTTTGCATTTGATGAGGTGGCGGCCACCGCCACACCCAGCAGCACCTTCCAGGTTGCTCATTCGTTACTCCGGCCAGCCAAAGCCATTGCACCAGCACTCCCAGCAGTAAGCCTCACCGCCGACCGGCTCCGCACCGCACTCCGGGCAACGCTCTGGCGCTTGCGCTTCCAGCAGGCCAGCGGCCAGCAGGCCAGCGGCCGCCCGCCGCGCGATTTCCGCTAGGGCGTCATAGCTCAGGCTGTGGCGGGTGACGGGCGTTTGCTCAATTAGCGCTGTGACCGCGTCATTGGCGGCGGCAATCACTTTGTGGTGATTGTCTTTGGCACGGTGGGCGCGTTGGCGACAAGTGGCGCTACAAAATTTGGCACCGTAGCGTTTAGCGTGGAACTCCTCGCCGCACTCTAAGCACCACACGCGATAGCCAAACTCGTCACGCTCAAAGTCGGCAAGCTGGGGTGCGTTGCTACGTTCGGTCATGAGCAGGCGCGCTGGGGTCAGTGACCGCGGCGGGTCCAGATAAATAGTGGTTCATAGGTAGGTCTGTCCTTAAAGGTTGTTTGCACTGAGGACAGTTTACCCTAGTCTGTTGTCTGTGACAAGTGTCTGTTACGTTAGGCGGTGGGGGTTGTTCACTTCGCCAGTGGGCAGACCCAAAACCTGTTGGTTTTGGGTGGGGCGTTAGTGTTTTTCGGTTAATGGCTGACAAGGGTTGCCGCCTCCGGCGCTGTTGGCAAGCCAACAGACCCTTGCCAGGAACTACATAGTCGCTAGACGATAAGTTCTACTAGGAACAGCCCGTGCATTTCGGCCACTGACCCGTAGCCATTCGCTTGTATGTCGGCTTGCGCGCTCATGGTGGACGGGAAGTTACTGCCTACGTCCCGGTGCTTCCAATCGACGGACATGCCGCTACTGATGGGGCCGAAGAAGTCTGGCCGCTGGGCCGCATACGCGTGGTCTAAACACGTTGCCTCACCTACGCCAATGATGGTGGTTTCGGTGGACGTTCCATTCTCATTCCAGGGTTGCCACTGGGTGACGCCCGTAATTGAGGCGCCGTTGTAGGTTGAATCTCCCATAAAGCCGATCCACGTCTGTGATACGTTGCCAGGCCGGTTATAGACCAAAAACAGCGCATAGAATTTGTCGGTTTGGATAAGCGGCGGCGCGGGTTCGGGCGGCATGAGTTGGCTGCCGAGTATTTTTATAAAGCGTAGGCCGCTAGCTTCAAAGATGGCGTTGGGGTTAATCGCGCTACCTGGGGGCGGTGGTAGTGCTGGTTGTTGTACGCCTGCTTCAGCATACAGGAAATTGCACAGCGTATCGCTACCCGTGCCTTGCGCGAGTGCTAGACGGGCGTTGATTTTGCTGATGTTGAGTATGAACGACATAGCGTAGAGGAACGATTGCACCCACAGCGTTTGTCCGCCGCTGACATAGAATATCTGGTTGCGTACGGCCCAGGCTTGTAAGTCACTACGGGTTATTTTCCCCTGGGTCACTTCCCCCGACCCGCCGAACCACTTCACCCACGCAATTTGAGCGAGTAACTGGAAGTCGGTGTCGTTGGTTAGGTCCATGATGACGGATGCTGATAACGTCCAAGCGTTTGATAATGTTTCAACGACGCCATCTGGCAATTGAAAGACAGTGCCACCCACCGCGATTACATCGGTGATGGCTTCAACAACGGTTGCGCCCGCGTTAATGGCGTTGTCTACGCTTTGCCAGAATTCGTTAATCTGGCTTAAGACGTAGGGAACAATCGTCGCAGCACCGTCGCACGGTGTGGTTGTGTTCGTTTCCCCCGGTTGGACCAACAGCGGCCCGCCCGTCATACTGGGGACGTCGCCGCCGCTCACGGCGTCATTGCCCGTGTCGCCGCAGCAACAGTCGTATACGTTGATTGTTACAGGTGTCATACAGCAATTCCTAACATCTATTGTGTTTTCGTCAACAATCGTGACACAATCGGGTAACATAGGGCCGCCGCCGCCAACCCACCCCGGTTCACATTCTTTCAATGTGTTGACAGCTTGCGCCCAGCGCTGAGCTACGAGCGTACCGCTCTTATCTTCATCGCGTTCCCAATTGGACCATAGCGCGAGCGTACGGAGTGCGCCTAGAAAACTGCGTTGCCATTGAATATCTGAGGGTATCTCAATTTGTAAGCAGATGGTGTCTGGCGGGTCGGTGTCGTCGGGGATGATATACCTATCGCGGTCTATCATGACGTGGTGTAACTCGCTAAAACCGCCGCCATCACCTCAGCAGAATAGCTTTCATCCCCCGTCCCTGAGACCCGGTAATTCTGCGGTTGTGTGGTTAATTCAATAGTGCCCAACAACACGCGCAATACTTGCGTGTTATCAGGCACCACGAAAGAAACCGTTACAACCGGCACGACTACCACGTCAAACGTTGGGTAATCGTCACGGCTAACGGTCATTAGTCGTTTGCGCGAATGTACTGTAGGGTGGCGGCGGCGCCGTTTATGTCTAGCGCCACCGCGTTAAACGCGGCTACATAATTAGTCGTGGCGAGAGAGCCGCCTATGATGACGACATCCAAACCGTTTAAGTTCACCACCTCTTCATTGCGGCCCGCGAGTGAGGTCACAAAGTTTCTACCGCTACCTGAAAACCCGGTCACAAACTTGTTGCCGCGGTAGACGCCCGTAGAGGCGGCGACGGCGGCGTTATCGCGTTCCACGTACACAATCCCGCGTGTTGTCACTGTGCAGTTAGTTAAAGCGTCAACCGCCGCAATCAACACCCCGATAGTTGTTGCGGCCCGTGCGGTTGCATCCACCGCCGCCGCATACGCTTGTGCCGCCGCCGCTGTGATGCGCACCGTATAGCTACTGTTGCGGTTAAGGTTGTCAATCAAGCCAACCGTCAACTCGGGTTGTAGTTCAAATGCCATAACGTTTTACCTATTCCCTAGTGATCATGGGTTATCTAAAATTATCTTAGATAATTTTACCACACCCAAGAATTAACATTTGTTACAACAGCGTTTTTTGACGGTTTCCTAGTCACGATTGTCACAACTACAAGAAAAGTGATGAAGATAACGAGTAGTATCCGAATGCATGGCTGCCACTTACTCAGCCATTGACCAGAAAACATTAGTATTTTTCTCATTGTTTAGTATTTGATCCTCTCAACAGTTTCATCGTTCAAGCCTGCGCGTGGCTGTGTGCCACCATTCATATAGCTATCCTCGAATTTCGTAACGGTTGCGTTGTCTGTAGGCGCGCTGTCGCGCCGCGTTGGAACCGTGCTTGCGTGGCCGCCCCACACGCGGGGGCGGCTGCTCGTGCGTGTCCTGCCAGCGCTGGACACCGTTGTTTAGCTGTGGCCGTTCTGGTAAACGGCTACGGGTTCTTTTGGGTACAAACCAGCGTCACCGATCCGCTTCATCAGTGCGTCACGTTCTAAGCGCTCACGCTCAGCAGCAACGGCGGCTTTCATATCCTGATCATGCTGTAACAGAGCCGGCGATTCCGAACTGGCGCGTTCGTGTCGGCGTTCCAGTTCACTGAGGAACTCGACGCTACGCTCACTCACGTAACCCGTAAGGCGCTGGCTCACGATGACAATCGCCACCGCAAACAGCAGGCCACCGAACCAGGTCGTCATCTCTTGCAGACTGCTATCACGGCCAATGGTGACCATGCCTTCGCGCCAGTTGCCGTCGACACCGGCGATGGCCGCTTCCATCGAACCGGCAACCGCCAGGAACAAGATTGCCAGCGTGACGATCCGCAGCGCGTTCCAAATTGGTTGAGCAGGTGATAGCTGCTGTGGTTTCCAGTTGTTCCCCAGTCCCAGCCAGTAGCCCACTCGGCTCCAGGCGATACGTAGGCTGCCCTTAACGCGGCGCTCTGCCCGGTAGTTCTCGCGCGCCTCGATGTAGTGACCGACCAATTCGAGCAGCAGGTTCACAATCACCAGGAACCAGGCACCGAGCAGGGCGAGTGAGTCGTGTGTCTCGAAAAGCCGGATGCCATAGAACACGCGCTGGCTTTCGACATAGAGCGCTAGCGCCAGCACCACCGGCAAGCTGAAGATGAGCAGCATTCGCGCAATCGCTAGCACCGTGTCGCTGATGTCAGCGATCAGGCCAACGAGTGCTGGCACTTGTGCGAGTGACTTTTCTATGCCGGTGATCTGCTCCGGCTCCGGTTTGCGCGCCTTCCATTCAGCACGCACACGATGTTCAACTTCCACTTGCTGAGCGTGTAGGTTTTTCGCCTGCACCGCTGTGAGCGGCTTGCCGTTGGCGGCGGCTAAATCGCGTAGTTGTTCATTGGTTAGTTCGTTGAGGTTGTTCATTTCGTGTATACTCCTAATGTACGGTCTTATCTCCGTGCACGCGGGCGGCTTCCTTCAATGGTGACCGCCCGGGTTCAATTTATGCGCTCTGCGCTTCCTCAGCTCGAGCCTCATTCATCTGGTCCAACATTCGATCCTGCGCGTGGCTGTGTGCCACCATTCATTCTGATTTTTCGTAATTGCAGAATGTCAGCCATTACGCCACCTCACCGCTGAGCAGCCACAGCGGTATATCACGTTTAGCACAGAGCATGTCATTCACATCTTTCTCTGGTGCTGGCTTCCGGCGCACCACTTGCACACCAGCGGACTTGAGGCTGTACCGCCACCACTCGTGCGCCTGATACCCAGCCATGTCACTATCGAACGCTGTGTATACCTTGTTTGCTGTGCTGAGCTTCATCACCCAGCGGCCGAGGCGCGCGTTGTTGGTGCCACCAGTGGCGACGGCCACCCAGCCACCGGTGGCGAACCAGGAAGGTGCGGCCACCATCAAACTGAGTGCGTCGAGTTCGGACTCAACCATGACCACGGTGACGCCGGGCGCAAGCTGGTCGGCGTTGTAGAGGCCGTTGCCACAGCCAGCCAGTGAGGTGTACTTATTCTGCGACTTGGTGAGCAGCGGCCGGTGGCGCACGTTCCAGAAGCGACCGCTGATGTGCCAAGGTATCACCAGGCCCTCAGGCGCGAACACCTCCACGCCCGACCACACGGCCCGGCGGGGCGCTGGGTTGTAGCCGATACCGGCCCAGCGCAATATATGCTGGCTGGTTGGCTTGTGCCCCAGCCGCCTGATCATGTAGCTGTAGGCTTGACGGCCACCGGCGCTCTTGCCGTTGACCAGGTGGCTGTGAGCAGCCTTCACGTAATAGCCAGCGCGTACCTGCCATTCTTCATCGAAGCAGGCATACTCACGCGGCTGGGTGAGCCGGGTGACCGTCTCTAGTTCTTTCGGCTGGTGCTGCTGGCTGCTGGCAAGCGCTGGTGCTTCCACCCGCAGCCACGCGCACGCCTCAGCAAACGTTTTGTTGTGCCGCTGCTGCACATAGGTGATGAGGTCGCCGCGCTCATCACAGCGACGGCACCACCATCTGTTTTCATCCGGCCAAAAGATGAAACGATCCTTACCGCCGCACAGGTGGCACGGCCCGGCGTACTCGCTGCGATTGCGCTTGCGCTTTAGTTGCGCGTGGTCCACTACCGCTTCCCAATTGATGTGTGTTGTATCTACCATTTCGACATATTTCTTCAGATTGCCTTCAAATGTCTTGCGAGTCTCACTAAAAGCCCTTGAGTCTCACTTCGAGTCTCACTGAGTCTCACTAACGGTAATCTCTATAAAACCTTTATGACCTCTCTTGAACCTTTAACAGTTCGATTGTCTCAGAGTCTCACTTTCTGCGTGGGGTACGCGCGAGGCAAGACCCCCCCCACCCCCTTGAGTCTCATGAGACAGTGAGACTCTCAGCATCAGGTTTTATTGCTCTGAACAGCCGATACACCGGTTTCAGTGAGCATGAATTGACCTGCATCGTTGGTGAGATAGCCAGCCTCACGGAGCTGGCCGATGTGACGGTAGGTACTGGCCCGACTAATGCCAGTGCCTTTGCATACATCGTTGAGGCTGGCACCGTCTAGATTAGCTACCAGGCGCATGATGGTGATCTGGCGTTCGTTGAATTCACCAATCAAGTTGAGATCAGTTACCGATTTTTCTTGTGGTACCAGTACAGCGCCTTCAAATTCACCGACCGGCCAACTAGTAATTTGCATGTGCATGGGTTCCCAGGCGGCACCGTATTTGTTTTTGCCGCCTCTTTCGTGGTCGTTGTACATGGTGATGAGTCCTTCAGTGTTTTGCACGATCAATCCACTATCCGCCGCGGCGTACAGTGCCGAGGAACCGCGCATACGGTTTTGGTTGGCATTGCCGGTGTGGTGAACCAGCAGCACCGATGCTCCGAAGTAGGTTCGCAGCCGGTCACACCGCTGGATGAACAGGCCCATGTCACGGCTGCTATTCTCGTCAAAGTGGCCCAGGCACCTTGCGACGGTATCGACCACGATGAGCTTGGGTTTCTTGTCTTCGATCAGCGAAATAAAACTATCGAAGATGGAGTCGTCGGAGAAGTCGAGCGCCTCTGGATAGAACCAGAGATTAGACGTGTCTACTTTGTTGTAGTCCTTCCAGGCTTCCCACCGCGAGGCGAACCCGTTCAGGCCCTCACCAACGATGTAAACGGCTCTGTCATCTATGCCGGTCTGACCGGCCATGTCCAGCGCCAGGAATGACTTGCCGTTTTGGGAAGGTCCGTAGATGAAATTCAGCCCGTTTTTATACAGGGGATATTTCCCCATGTATTCGGGCATGGTGAGTTTCTTGAGGTCGTCCGCGTGCATCAGTTGGATGCGGCGGGCTTTGGCTTGTTCCTCAAGTTGGGGATGATAGGGCTTGATGCCCTTCCAAGACTTAGCCGCTGGCTCTGGCCCATATAGCATGTTCTGTTCGTGTAGAATTTCGAGCATCTCTAGATACTCACCGGCCTGTTGCTTAACCGGCCGCTCTACGTTGGGCTGGGTGGTCACACGCGCTATGTATCGCACCGCGTACCGCTCGGGCGTGCTCCACTGCTCAACAGTCGGTAGCGTTTGGTCAGCTAACGATGCTGTTGCTTTACTTTTTTCAGTATTATCTGTTACCATTTTTTTACCTTTTGCATTTGATTTTGCATCTGATGAGGTGGCGGCCACCTCATCAGGATATTGGTTTAATTCAGCGCCTACGGGCGCTGTTGTGCTATATCGTGTAGAGCGCTAAGATCATCCACCCCATCAGCACCAGCAGCGCGTCCACACCCAGCAGCACCTTCCAGGTTGCCCATTCGTTAGGCATGTTCCAGCCAGCCAAAGCCATTGCACCAGCACTCCCAGCAGTAAGCCTCACTGCCGACCGGCTCCGCACCGCACTCCGGGCAACGCTCTGGCGCTTGCGCTTCCAGCAGGCCAGCGGCCAGCAGGCCAGCGGCCAGCAGCAGAGCCTCATCACAATTGAAGCTGCCGCCGAAGTGGACGCCGCTAAGTTCTGGATGTTCGCTGTAGGCGATGAACTCCATAACTTTGGGTCCGTTGGTCGGGCATATATGAACCAGCAGGCTATTCAGGCCGCCAATGATCGTGACGTGACCTAAATCGCTCCGGAAAACTGCTTGCAGTCCGTCTTCTGTTACGATGTCAAGTTGCATCAGGCCACCGCCTCGCGGTTCATCTTGTACATTGGTCTGATCTCCTAGCCCTAGTAGGGCGCTTCCCAAAATTCTTCGTCACGGGCGAATTCGTCTTCGTCATCGAGCATGTTCTGGCTTATAGCTTCAATCACCCGTTCCTTTTTCGCCGGGCTAAAGCTATCCCAGGCCGTGAACACTTTGGCGACTTCCAGCGGTGAAATGGTGTAGCCCTTGCGGATATACTTCGCTATGCGGTAGATGGCCGCCACCGGGTTATCCACCCGGAACACCCGCAAGGCGCGTTCCTCTACGCCGACGAAAAAATCTGACGTCGCCAAACCAAATTCCTCTGAGACAATCACCGCTTGGGTAACATTCATATCGAATCTTTTGATGAGCTTCTCAGGTGTGCTAAATTCTCCCTCAAAATTGGCGTTGACGATCTGAACATCCTTGCGGCCGCTACCAGTTTCGTCTACGTAGGTGCAAGCGTTGACACCTTCAGAATACAGGCGATAGCCCTCCTGCCCTAGACCGACGGCTAGCTCACCGCAAAATGAGGTTCTCTTTGTGAATAGGTCCACGTCACCCGCTTCACAGATTGGGTTTTGGCCCATCATCCACGCGGCATAGCCACCGGCGATTAATGCGCCGTGACGCTGGCCCAGCGCATAGAGGTGCTGAACTTCCTTAAAGCCACGCCTGATAGGACTTTTTACAATTTCGATTTCAGTCATAAGGTTCTTATCTCCTAGCCCGCCCGTTGCCGGCGGGTTGATTCGTCGTCGTCAAAGTCGTTGCTTACTTCTGCCTGGTCGTCCGACACATCAAACAGTGCCGCCTCAATTTCGTTCAGTTCTTTAGCGTTCGAGTGGTCTAGCGCGGCCCGCACCAGGTCACCCAGTGAGACACCCCGGCGGCGGGCTATAATGTGCAGCGCGTCCCGATACCGCTCGTCTGCTCTACACGTGACAGAGATCGTAGTGCGGGCCAATTGATACCTCCTTACAAATACACCTATGGACGACTTTACCACGTACAACGTTGTACCGTCAAGAAGTTCGTTAAAATCAGGCACTAAGTATGAGAATTGTTATGACGGAAACCTATAATGGCCGCTGTCACAGAACTCTTCCGGCAATGGCTGGAAGGTAAACAGAAGAAAAGCGGATTGACCTTGACACAATTTGCAAAAAATGTGGGTGGTGGTGGGTGGTGTTGTGGGGTTGCGCATGTTATACTCTCTATTGGTTGTTTGTCGTGACGCGGCACTCTGATAAAGTTGCCGCGTCACAAGAAGTATAGCAGTAAATCACGCATCTGGCTAACTCCCCTACTTGGTCCCCCCGGTAGGGGAGTTTTGTTTTAGTTTGAATGCCAGGAACTACATAGTCGCTAGACGATAAGTTCTACTAGGAACAGCCCGTGCATTTCGGCCACTGACCCGTAGCCATTCGCTTGTATGTCGGCTTGCGCG
>Ga0222650_1001013_pt1 | contig 16949 bp, 15 predicted proteins | sample AntAcemetagen367_FD_179820 | JGI IMG/M metagenome (GOLD analysis project Ga0222650, IMG submission 179820) | Saline water microbial communities from Ace Lake, Antarctica - #367 | ecosystem: Environmental > Aquatic > Non-marine Saline and Alkaline > Saline | place: Antarctica: Ace Lake...
GTGGCAAAGACATCTTAGTTGTGGGTGTGGATAACGACCCCTCCGAATCTATCTTCGCCGGCATCGGTATCAGCAGCTTCAAGCAGCCGATTCGTGAGACTGGCTATCTCGCGGCCAAGGCGCTGCACGAGACACTCGCCTACGGGCACATCCAGTCCGTTTTGCAACTCCAGACACGCGCGCAGCTGATCCCGCGCGAGTCCTCGCTCGCCTCTAACCGCGCGCGCATCGGCCAGCAAGCGGCTAACTGGCTCAAGGAAAACCTGGCCGATCCCGAACTCGACGTATCCGCCCTCGCCCGCCGCGTCGGCGTCTCCCGCCGCTCGCTGGAGCTCGCCACCAAGGAGCAATTCGGCCAATCCCCCTATACACTTTTAGCGCAGGCAAGACTCATCCATGCGCAACACCTACTGCGCACCACACGCCTGCCAATTATGGAAGTCGGCAAGCGCAGTGGCTACCCCGAGCAGCACCATTTCTCCGCGTGGTTTAAAAAACAGTCTGGCCTCGCACCAAAAGTGTATCGACTGCTTAAAACACCACCAACTCATCTGGCTTCCGGATCTGCGTCCTAAACCAGGTGCCTTGCTTCTTCACCAGATGCAGCGTGTTTTGGACGATGGCGGGCAACAATTCCTCCCGCTTGAGCGCGCCTTCAAGGAAAGCAATCGTCTCGCGGTAGCCGATGGCCGTCGCGGCGCTCGGATTCGCTTTGATTCCCTGCGCGATCAATGCCTCGACCTCTGCGATCAGCCCGCTTTGCAACATCTGCTCGGCACGATGCGCCACCCTTTGTTTTAAGTTCTCCTTATCGCGCTCCAATAAAATATAATGCTTGGTGCAATCCGCGTACGGCTCCGGGCGCGCAGCAAACTCAGCCTGCAAGCTCGGCAGATCCTTGCCCGCAGCAATGCAACGCTCCAAGGCGCGCAAGACACGGCGCGGGTTTTGCACATCCAGATTACCCATGCCCTGTGGGCTGCGCGCGCGAAGCTCCGCCAGCAGACCTGGCAGACCATCTGCCTCATGCAGCGCCGCTACCTGAGCGCGCACTGTATCGCTGACTTTGACCACGTCGATCACCGGCGCGAAAAAACTTTTTAAATAAAACCCGCTGCCACCTGTCACCACCACCGACTTGCCTCTTGCAAAAATATCGGCCACCGCCGCCGCCGCATCGCGCACATAGGCGACGATATCGTAAGGTGCATCGACCGCATTTATATCGATTAAATGGTGCGGCACCTGCGCCAGTTCCGCCTGCGAGGGCTTGGCCGTGCCGATATCCATCCCCCGATAAATCAGCGAGGCATCGCAAGAGACGATTTCCGCCTCGTGCGCCTGTGAGTAGTTGAGCGCAAACTCAGTTTTACCAACTGCTGTCGGCCCGGTGATGATGTGTATCGTTTGTTCCATTTATGTGACGCGAATATCTCGCCTTGTCTATCAAGCGCCGCTGCCAGAGTCTTGGCAACCCATGAAACTCTGCATCGTCACCGAAACCTACCCGCCCGAAGTCAACGGCGTGGCCATGACGCTGCACCGCATCAGCAACGAGCTACGCCTCCAAGGGCACAGTGTGCGCATCATCCGCCCGCGCCAAGCATCCGAAGCGCAAAACGCGCGCTACGACGACACCCTCATCGTCCCTGGCCTGCCACTTCCGGGCTACGACGGCCTACGCTTTGGCCTCCCTTGCAGCCATAAACTGCGCACCCACTGGACGGCAGAGCGCCCCGACATCATTTACGCCGCCACCGAGGGGCCGCTCGGGCAGTCTGCCATCAAAGCCGCCGCCCAGCTCGGCATACCCATCGTCTCCGGCTTTCACACAAATTTCCACGAGTATATGAAGCACTACAAGTTGCCCATCCTCGAAAAAATGATGCGAGGTTTCCTGCGCAAGACGCATAACAAAACACGCCGCACCTTCGTTCCCTCGCAGGATGTGATTGATCGGCTCGCAGCGATGGGCATCGAAGGCACCCGACTGCTCGGGCGTGGCGTGGACACCACATGCTTCCACCCCAAGAAGCGCGACATCGCCCTGCGCCAGCGCTGGGGCGTCGACGAAGGCGGCATCGTCGCGCTCTTTGTGAGCCGCCTCGCCGCCGAGAAAAACATACCGCTCGCCACCAAAGCCTTTGAACAAATCAAACAACGCCACCCGCGCGTAGCCTGCGTTTTCGTAGGCGACGGCCCCGAGCGCCCCAAGCTCGAAAAAGCCCACCCCGACTACATCTTTGCCGGTATGCAAACGGGCGAAGACCTCGCCCGCCACTACGCCTCGGCCGATCTCTTCGTCTTTCCCAGTGTGACAGAAACATTCGGCAACGTAGTGACCGAAGCGATGGCCTCTGGCCTAGTCACCCTCGCCTACGATTACGCCGCGCCCGGCCGTTACATTGAGGACGGCATCAACGGATTCCTCGCCCCCTTCGACGATAGCCCCGCCTTTCTCCAAGCCGCAGACCGCGCCCTAGAGCATAAAGCCAACTGGCCAGCAATACGAGCCGCTGCACGCGCCATCGCCGAAGGCCTCGGCTGGGCAGGCATCGTTAAGCAATTCGCCGAAGACCTTGAAGAAGCACGTGCTCCTTAAACCTAAAAAGAAGAATGAACCAATCCACCAAAATCTGGCAATGGCCGAACGTGCTGGCGATCGATGCGGCGCTGATCGCGGTGCTCTGGCAAGCAGCGCTGGCTAGGGCCTTAGAGTTGCCGCTCGCGGCGCCCGCCTACTTCGTGCTGGGGCTCTCTGTGTGGCTGACTTACATGGGGGATCGATTATACGATGTGAAGTCACGCGAGATCGCGATGCTACTCTCGGCTCGGCACCAGTTTGCCAAGCGCTTCCGACGCGGGCTCTGGTTTATTTGGTTCGCTGTGCTTGCCGTGAATTTGGTCTCGGCCACGCAACTCTCTCCCGCTCAGCTCAAGCACGGCGTCTTTCTGCTCGTGGTCTGCTTGAGCTACACTTTGCTCAACCAAAAGCTCTCGCGACGCTTTTTCCCGAAAGAGCTATGCGTGGCGCTCATCTATGCGGGGGGCGTCGTGGTTTTTATTCCAGTGAGTGTGCCCTTGATTTTTATGGGGGGCTTTGCGGGGCTGTGCTTGCTGAATTGCCTGCTGATCGGGGCGAAGGAAAAAAGCATCGATGCGGAGCTGCGGGTGCATTCGCTCGCGCCCTTGGTCGCGGAGCAATGGCTGGGGTGGCTGGCTATTTGCTCGGCTATTTCGATGCTGGGGATCGGGGGCGCGTGGGGATGGCCGTGGGCGTGGCCGCTGGCGCTGAGCTTCGGCCTGCTGGGGCTGCTGCATCGGATGCGCCGCCAGATTGCGGTAGAGAATTTCAGAGTCCTTGCAGATGGGCTGCTGCTGTTGGCGCCGATTCTCTCGATGTTGGAGTCCCGCCTTTAGGCGGCCCGGGATTCACGCTTAGCGCCCGCGGCGGATGTCCGAGCCTTTGAATTGCACGCGCACGCGGAAGATTAATTTAATGCGGGTTTTGATCTTCATCGTCTTGGGATCGATCGAGTCGGGGATCTCTTCGCGGTGCAGATCGACGATGGCGTGGTAGCCGCGCTCGGAGAAGATATCGATCAACATGCCCAGCGCGTCGGCATCGTGCAGGATGGCATCCTCGGTATTGATGACGGCCATGCCGGAGATGGCGTGGCGCTCGATGATTGGCATAAAGTCTTGCTTGATCATGGCGACGACTTTCTCAAAGAGCTCACTCTGGCGCTCGACGTAGGTATCGAGCCGGTCGACGAGGTCTTGCCGCGCGTGCTTGGAGATGGTGATGGCCACGGGTATCTGCGAGATACGGTCGTAAGTGGCTTCGTCGAGCTCGAGCGAACCTTGGTAGCGTAGCTCTTCGTCGATACGCTGGCGCACGGATTCGAGCGTGCCGTGGGCGTTGATAAAGTGGTAGAAGAAGATTTCGCGCAGGTCTTTGAGCGCGCCGTAGGTCTTTTCCTTGAAGGTGCGGTAGCGGTTGAGCGCGGCCCGGGGGTCGAGGTCGGTCGGGCGGAGTTCTTCGAGCTCGCCGACGCCGGACGCGATGACTTCTTCGTTGTGCTCTAGCGCTTCCTGGCCGCGGTTGAGCTGGCGCTTTACGCTCTCCTTTTCGTCGATGAAGAGCACCACGATGTGGAAATGCGGCTTCTTGAAATGCTCACTAAAAAGCGTCTCTTTAAACTTATTACGCAGCTCGATGAGCTTTTGGTAGAGCAACTTTACGCACTCTACCTGCACCTTGGTGCGGGGGAAGCCGTCGACGACGGCTCCGGTCTTATAAATGGGCTCGAGCAATTTGCGCAGCATGATCTCGATCACGTCGCGGTCGCCGACGAGCATCCCGGCGTCTTTCATCTTTTGCGCTTCGGGGCTTTTGAGCAGGCCGCTGACGACGAGCGGCGGTGCCGTGAGGTCGCGGTATTGCATGATGAAGTCGGTATTCGTGCCCTTACCGGCACCGGGGGCACCGTTGAGCCAGAATATCTCTTTTGGGAAGCGTAGGCTCTCCTCGCCGAGCTCGTCTTCCAGACTCGCCCAAACGGAGTTGAAAATAATTTGCGCGTCTTTGACCTCAAGGTCTTGAACCTTGGTCTCGGGAGTTTTGCTTTCGGCGTCTGCCGTATCGGATGCCATATTTATTGAGTCGAGTGTCGTGATGATCTATTAGCAGTGGCGAATTCTGAAAGCGAGATCAAGCCCCTTTCGGCGATTCTGGCCACGGGCCGCGGGTGATCGATGGCTCTTGGGTGCGCGGGCGGCAGATGCGCTCGGTCGCGCTCTCGAAGTCTTCCTCGCCCGAGAGGATGTCGATTTCGAGGCGCAAATAGTAAACAGGCACCGGTGCCTTGATGTCTTCAAAGAGGCGGACGGCGTCTTTTTCGGTGGTAATGATCATCTCGAGATCAGCCTGCCCAGCCTTGCGGTAGAGGCGCTCGATCTCGTAGCGGGTGAAGCGGTGGTGGTCGAGGAAGCGCTGATTATAGCGTATCTCGGCTCCGAAATCGCGCAGCATATTCTCAAAGCTCTCGGGCGAGGCGATGCCGCTGAACGCGCCGATCTTAGCATCTTTGAGCACATCGAGCGGCCGACGCTCGCCGGTCTCGACGCACTGGAGGTATTGCGGCTTGTGCGCACATTCGATGATTTCGGCCTTGGGGTTGTGCTCGCGGATCAGCTCTAGCAGGGCTTCGTCGCGGGTGCCGTCGGACTTCGTTAGAAAGATGTAGCTGGCGCGGGAGAGGTGCTTAATCGGCTCGCGCAGGATGCCGCGCGGCAGCAGGTGCTGGTTGCCGAAAGGGTTGGTCTTATCGACCAGCAGTAGATTTAGCCTTCCCTTGAGCGGGAGGTATTGAAAGCCGTCGTCGAGGATCAGCGTGTCGCAGCCGAAGCGGCGGATGGCAAACGAGCCGGCTTTGACCCGATTTTTATCGCAAAGCACCACCACGCCGGGGAGGTTGCGCGCCAGCATATAGGGCTCGTCGCCCGCCACCTCGGAGTCGAGCAACACCGTCTTGCCATCGCTCACGATTTTGGGGGGCGCTTCTTCGCCGTGGGTGAGCTTGCGCCAGAGTTTTTTAAAGAGCGGCTCTTTCTTACTCTTATAACCACGGCTGAGAATCGCGACTTTGCGGCCGCGTTCGTTGAGCGTACGGGCAAATTTCTCCACTATGGGCGTCTTCCCCGTGCCGCCCACTGTGAGGTTGCCCACCACCACCACCATACAGCCAAGCGGCTTGTTGCGCAAGATGCGGTGCTCATACAGATACCAGCGCAGTTGCACGATGCCGCTAAACAAATACGACAGCCCATAGAGGAAGGTCGCCATCACTTCAGCGGCGCGGCCGTGCCGGCGATCATAGATCACATCGGTGGTGAAAAGGGCAAAATCATCCGCGGCGCGAGCGAGCTTATAACGGAGTCTACGGAGTGAAGGCATAGGTCAGAAAAGTCGGGTGTTTAGGAAAAAGCGAATCTCAAAAACCAGAAAGAGGATTGACGCCAGATTTAATCACCGCTTTCTCTCGAAAAAACAGCAAGCCCCGTGATCTGCGGAGGCGTCAGCCCATTCACAGTCTATGAAATACTTAATCATCGCCGAAAAACCTTCCGTCGCGACCGACCTTTCCAAAGCCCTCAGCAAAGAACTGGGCAAATTCTCCAAGCAGGGCAAGTCACGCGATGCGACTTATTTCGAAAGCGACCAAGCCGCCATCACTTCCGCCGTGGGGCACCTCGTGGAGCTGAAAATGCCGACCGGCCCAAATGGTAAAAACCTGCCGTGGAATTTCGATGTGTTGCCCGCCATCCCCGAAAAGTTTGAGCTGCAGCCCATCGAGCAAAGCGCCGGGCGCCTCAAGCACGTGCTGAGCCTCGCCAAGAAAAAGGAGTTCGACGTCATCATCAACGCATGTGACGCCGGCCGCGAAGGTGAGCTCATTTTCCAATATATAATGGACATCGGTAATATCAAGAAGCCTGTCAAGCGCCTCTGGATGCAGTCGATGACCACTGGCGCGATCCAAGAAGCCTGGTCAAAGCTGCGCGAAGGCGAGCAAATGTCCAACCTCGCCGACGCCGCCAAGTGCCGCTCCGAGTCCGACTGGCTAGTTGGCCTCAACTCCACCCGCGCCCTTACCTGCTTCCGCTCCCGCCACGGCGGCTTCAACATCACCGCCGCCGGCCGCGTGCAGACCCCCACCCTCGCCATCCTCGCCAAGCGCGAGCGCGAGATCCAGGCCTTCAACCCCGAAGACTATTGGGAGGTGCATGGCGACTTCGCCGTAGCCAAGGGCAACTACCTCGGCAAATGGATCGACCTCGGCTGGAAGAAAGACGCCGAAAAGCCACACGGCCGCGCCGAGCGCATTTGGGATCGAGAGGCTGCTGTCAAAATCCGCACCCGCTGCGAGGGCAAAGAAGCCATCGTCTCCGAAGAGAAAAAGCCGACCAAGCAGATCGCGCCGCAGCTGTATGATTTGACCACGCTACAGCGCGAAGCTCCCTTCACCGCCAAGAACACACTCGGCCTCGCCCAAGCACTCTACGAGCGCCATAAGATGCTCACCTACCCGCGCACAGATTCACGCTACCTGCCCGAGGATTACATGAACAAAGTCCACGAGACTATGCGCGAGCTAGCCAGCTCCGGCCACCCCACTGCACAATGGGCGGCTAACGCGATCGAGCATGGGCGTATCAAGTTCGACAAGCGCATCTTCAATAATGCCAAAGTCTCCGATCACTTTGCCATCATTCCCACCGGGCGCGTCGTCAGGCTCAACGAACAAGAGTCCAAGCTCTACGACATGGTGATCAAACGCTTCGTCGCCGTCTTCTTTCCGCACGCAGAATTCGAGGTCACCAAACGCCTCACCACCATCAACCACGGCGAGGGGAAAGACACCTTCCTGACCAACGGTAAGACGCTCACCGACGTCGGTTGGCTCGCCGTCTATGGCCGTGTCGCCGGCGTCGCCGCCGGTAAGGATGAGCTCGTCGGCGTCGACGATGGCGAGCGCGCCCAGACCGATGCCATCGAAGTCGAAGACAAGACCACCAATCCCCCCGCCCGCTACACCGAGTCCACCCTGCTGGCCGCGATGGAAGGTGCCGGTAAACTCATCGACGACGACGAACTGCGCGAAGCCATGTCCGAGCGCGGCCTCGGCACACCCGCCACCCGCGCAGCCACGATCGAAGGCCTCCTACGCCAGAAATACATCGCCCGCGATGGCCGCGAGCTCAACGTATCGGGCAAAGGCCTACGCCTGATCGAACTCTGCGAAGAGATGGATATCAAAGCCCTCAGCTCGCCCTCCATGACTGGCGACTGGGAGGCCAAGCTCAACAAAATGGAGAAAGGCGAAATCAAGCGCGACGCCTTCATGCAGGAGATCAACCTATTCACCAAAGAAGTGGTCGAAAAAGCACGCTCACACATGCAGACACTCGTCAACCGCGTCTTCCCCGATTTAGAGTGCCCCTGCCCCGCCTGTGGCGCAGCCCGCCTGAAACAGACTGACGCCACCTACGAGTGCCGCGAAGCGGAGTGCGACTTCCGCGTCTCCAAACATATCGCTGGGCGCAAGCTCACCGAAGCCGAGGCCAAAGAGCTCTTCATCACCAAAGCACTCCCCGAGATCGAGGGTTTCGTCTCCCGTTTCAATAAGCCGTTCAGCGCTGCACTCAAGCTCGCACAATCGGTTTCAAAAACAGGCAAAATTGGTAAGTGGAAGACCGAATTTGTCTTCGACGGCGACGAGCCATCTGGCGGCGAAGAGCTCAAAGAGGAGCAAATCATCAAGACCTTCACCATGCAAAACGGCACAGATGCTAAGCTCTACCAAACGGAAAAAGCCTACCATGTGCCCCAGCTCAAGACGAATGACTCCCCCGAAGGCTTCCGCCTCGGCAAGGTCATTTTACAAAAAGAGCTGCAACCCGGGGAAGTCGAAAAACTCTTCACCGAGGGCAAGACCCCCCTGCTCGACGGCTTCGTTTCCAAGCGCACCAAGCGTGCCTTCAAAGCACACCTAACATTAGATTTCGACACCGGCAAAATCGGCTTCGAATTCGCGCCCCGCCCCGCCAAAAAGGCGGCCAAGAAAAAAGCGTAGCCCTAAAATCTCAAAACACTTTCCATCCGGTCAGCACCCTGCAAGCGGGAGGGCGATTGTCCCAATCGCAGCGGCAGGCAGGGGCGGTTCGGCCAGCACCACCCAGCTCTGATCATCGAAGCCGTGCCATAACACCACCTCCCCCGCCAAGCCAACGCACTGCGGATGGGACATCCGCCCTCCCAAGCCTCAATGCGATTGCATCGCTCTGTGTTTACCCGTGTCCATCCGTGGTTGAAATGGGAGGGCGATTGTCCCAATCGCAGCGGCAGGCACCCGGGAGGGCGATTGTCCCAATCGCAGCGGCAGGCAGGGGCGGTTCGGCCAGCACCACCCAGCTCTGATCATCGAAGCCGTGCCATAACACCACCTCCCCCGCCAGGCCAACGCACTGCGGATGGGACATCCGCCCTCCCAAGCCTCAATGCGATTGCATCGCTCTGTGTTTATCCGTGTCCATCCGTGGTTGAAATTGCAGTTTTTGAACTCTGTTTGATCGGATCGTTAGCCCCTACTTAAACCCAAACAGCTTTTTGATGATCGTAATCGTGCCTGCAGCGATGGTCGGCGTCGAGCCGGTGATGTTTAAAACGCGGCGGCAACTCTGCGACTCCAGTAGCATCGGGTGGTAGGCGATCACCTGAACATCGCCCGGTTGGCCTTTCAGATTATCTTCTGCGAAGCGCGGCGTCCACTCCTTCGGCACGCCGTACTGAGTGAAGGCGATATCCCAAGCTACGACTGTCTTGCCTTGAAACGGCTTCGTGACTAGCGAGGGAAAATTCACCACGAAATCGGGCACCTTATGACTATAAACTCGGATACGTGCGGCCGCAGGCAGCCGGCGCAAGTGCTCGTAGAGATTCGTCACCTCACCACGCCGAATACTATGGTAAAAAGCGAGTGGATCCACGCTCACCAGATTCATACCGTTCCACACGCCATGCTGGTTTTTATTGCCGAATTTTTGGCGCGCATACCACGTCTCAAAATCATCCGTTAGGCGGAAGCCGATCTCGAAGTGCACGTGGGCGCGGCTCTTGGGAATCGAATAACTCGCGGAGCGCCCCATGATGCCGATCACGGTGCCAGCTTCGACCCGTGCTCCGGGCTGGATGCCCGCTCCAATCTTCGCAAGATGCGCGTAGAGCGTGTGGTAGCTCGGCACTTCCTGATCATGCTCGATCACCACGTAGCGTCCGTAGCTGCTGTGCCCAGCTACACCGCTGGCATGCACCACCCGCCCCGCCAGCACCGCAAACACCGGATCACGCGCTTCGCCACGGCTATTGCGCTCGATCGGATAGAGATCGATCCCTTCATGGAAGCGACTGCCGCTATTACGCACACAGCCAAACAAGCCCGACTCCGGCAGGCCAGAGACCGTCGGCTGAATATAAGATTCTATCGGCTCGCCGTTTTGAAAGGCCGGATTCGGCGTCGGCCAAATCAAACTGGCCTCTACGCTTGCCGCCAGCAGCAGCACCACCACACTAAGTTGAAAAATAGCCAGTCGCTTCATTCTTCGGAGCAGTCTTCGAGATTAAATTACTTGTTTGCCTGAATATGCACCAGACTTTTATTAATATTGAGAACGAGTTGACCAAGCTCCTCATCACCGACTTCGACGAAAGTGTATAAGTTACCATCTTGGATGGCACCGTCGATACGGCGCGCCCCGATGGCATTACCGTTGACCGTCAACACGATGCGCCCACCCATATTGGAGACCGAGCCTCGGTAGAGTTCACGCGCCCCCTTTGGGCTAACTTGAATCAACAAAGCAATCCCCATATCCACTTTGACCATGTCCACGTTAAAGATGTCGAATTCATGCACGAGCGGTTCGGACTGTATCTGAATACTCGTGCCGCTCACAGGGAGCGTGACTAGTTCGCCGCCCAGCGCGCCGTAGTTGACGCCGCGCGACTCGATCATCAGACGAGGCACCGATAGGTTATCAGGTTGGTCATCTTTCATGCAGCCCGTAGTCAACGTCAGAGCGACGAGTAACACGGGCAAGATAGCTAAAGGAAATCGGCACATAGTTAGTTTTAGTTAAGGCAGGTAAAATTAAGTTAAAGGATGATATCACCAATCGTTTCTTGGATTTGCAGCATTAATTCGGTGGAAATCTCGACAATTGGCACTTGCAGCTCACGCTTCGTCTTGACGTGCAGGTAAGTCTGCTGGCCCGAAGTTTGGCGCTCGCCCACCGCGCGTAGCACCCGCTTGCGTTCCAGCATCAGCGAGAGTAAATGCTTGAGCATATCGGAGGCTTGCTGCGCATCAGCTTGCTCGGGTTGATCGTTCTCATACAGTGAAAAGAAGAAATCTTCCGCCGAGGCCATCGTCTCGCGCGCGCTCTGGCTCTCGTCGTCAGGATCTTTCACCACCCGCGACCAGCGCCCCAGCACCTCGCCGGGCAGATCAAAGCGCTCGACCTCATCCGGGCGCAAGTCGGCACGTCCAAGATCGTCCGCGCCCTCATCTTTATAGATCAAGCAGACCACACGGTCGCCCGGATTAAAGACCTCGCCGCTGAGCGTCGATTTACGAGCGATTGTTTTAATTTGCCATTCCATAGGTGTCGAAAAGAGTGCAACCAGCCTGCCTGCCTGCCAGTCCGTTGCAACTAAAACCGATGTAAAGCGTGATCACCCAACCTGCGAGCTCGAATCGTCGTGGATGTTCTCGGCAAGCCGGCGGCGTAAAATAGATTGATCTCCACCCCTCGTTCTGGTTTAGCGTCCATTTAGCGAGGTTTAGCGGTTAAAGGATACGTCGGATGGGATTTTTCCTTCCTCTGGATATTAGAGCCGAGATTATAGCACTGAACCAACGGAATACTTCAAATTATACTTGCAGGCGTGACTCAGAGCTAAAGCCTCGCTAATTTTCATTCTACCCATACCATGCCAAGAACTATCGCGATCGGAGACGTACACGGCTGTGCCGACGAATTCGAAGAATTGCTAAACGCACTCGAACTGGAGCCCGAAGACCGGGTGATTCAGGTCGGCGACCTCATCAACCGCGGCCCCGACAGCCACCGCGCCATCGAGCTAGCGCGTCAATACAAAGTCGAAGCCATCCTCGGCAACCACGAGCTCCGCCTGCTTACTGCGCGCGATAAGAAAAAATCTAGCCTGCTCAAAGACTACGATCACGCCACCATCAAGCAACTCACGGCAGACGACTGGAAATACCTAGAATCCATGCCGAAGTTCCTCTACGATGCGCAGATCGAGACAGTCATCGTGCACGGAGGCTTCCTGCCCGATAAGCCATGGCAGACGCAATCGCTCGACTTAATTACCAGCATCCAAGTCATCGACAAAAAGGGCAAACCCGTCAAACGCTCCGACGCGCCCGACGCAGCGCCCTGGGCCGATAGTTGGCCAGGCAGCCCCTTCGTGGTGTATGGCCACACCCCGCGCCAGAATGTGCTCGAGCGCCCCGGCTCCATCGGTATCGACACTGGCTGCGTTTACGGCGGCCACCTCACCGCCTACATCATCGAAGACAAATCCCTAGTCGAAGTCCGCGCCCACAACACCTACGCCCACAGCAAACGCCTCCCCGATCCAGTCTAAAGGAGGGTTTCTCAGTTTGCGGTTTTCTAGTTCTCAGTTTCGTGTAAAAATCACTTCCAAGCCTCCAGCACACAATGTCCAATCCCACCAACCACCTCGGCCTCCTACTCATCGACTTTCAGGATGTTTTCCTCAAAGCCATGCCCGATCGCGAGCGTCTACTCCAGCGCACCACCTTCGCGCTCAAAGCCGCCGAGCTGCTCGGTGTGTCCGTCGCCGCTACCGAGCAACTGCCCGCGAAACTCGGTGCGACTACAGAAGCGCTCAGCCAAGCATGGGATCCCCACACACCGGTTTTCGACAAAAGCACCTTTTCCGCGTTCGAGGCCGAAGGGCTCCACCGCTGGATCGAAGCGAATCAGATCGACCACATTCTCATCGCCGGCATCGAGACATCGATCTGCGTTTACCAGACCGCTATCCAAGCCCTCGGTAAGGATATCGGCGTCACCCTGCTGAGCGATTGCATCAGCGAGCGCCGTCCCGAAGACCGCGAGCCCGTGCTCCAGCAGCTCCTCTCGATGGATGCCCACGTCCTCCCCAGCGAGACCATCTTCTACAGCCTCCTCGGCAGCGCCGAGCACCCAAAGTTCCGCGAGTTCACACAACTGGTCAAGGAAGCGTAACCTCCGCTACCCGCCGCTGCGGATTATCTTCGCAAGCTCGACATATTATAATTTTCTTGCAATTTGGGAATTAATTCCCATTTTGCAAGAAATGATTATAAGAGGACACCTTAGCGAGATTCGACGGAAATTATCGATGTTCCCGGTTGTCGTGATTCTAGGACCGCGGCAGTGCGGCAAGACGACGCTAGCCCAAAGCCTCGGCGGCCGCTACTACGACATGGAAACAGAAGGCAGCGATGCACGTCTCGATGCGGAGTGGGATCAAGCCGCTTCCAGCGATCAATTAACGATCATTGATGAGGCGCAAGAGGCTCCGGAAGTATTCAAGCGGCTTCGCGGCACGATCGATACCGACCGCAAACGAAACGGGCGTTATTTATTACTAGGTTCCGTATCCCCCAGCCTCATTTCAGGGGTCTCGGAATCTTTGGCTGGGCGGGTCGGATTTATTGAGATGAGTCCGCTCTCTTTGCTCGAAGTCGCCTCAGACCAATTAGACGCACTTTGGCTTTACGGAGGCTACCCCGATGGCGGCTTTCTCGACTCGAATCTTTTTCCCGATTGGCAAAACAGCTATCTCACAGCTTTGACATCGAGCGATCTACCCAAATGGGGGCTAAGCGCTTCGGCGCAAATGACGAAACGGCTGCTACAAATGCTAGCCGCGCTCCACGGCCAAGCACTCAATGCCTCTCAAATCGGGCAATCGCTAGGCATCGACCATAAGACCGTTCAACGCTACATCGATTTTTTGGAAGGCGCTTTTCTCGTCCGCAACCTCCCTCCTTACCATGCCAATATTAAAAAGCGCCTCGTCAAGCGCCCACGCATCTACCTTCGCGATAGCGGTCTTCTCCATGCCCTAATGCGCGTGCAAGATTTAGGCATGCTCTATGGTCAACCCTGGCTCGGGCAGAGTTGGGAGGGATTTGTGATCGAGCAGATCATGGCAGCCATACATATCAAAAATTGCCCTGCCACGCCTTACTATTTTAGAAGTACAGATGGCTATGAAATCGATCTGCTATTAGATTGGGGCGACGAGCGCTGGGCGATCGAGATCAAACTCACCTCCAACCCCTCCAAACAAGAAATTAAGCGCCTGAATCAAGCAGCCGACATGGTAGGCGCGACGAAACGCATCCTCCTCTGCCGCATCGCCGAGCCCTTCGGCAATGATCAACTCAGCGTCAGCCACCCAACAGATTGGCTCCAGCAACTCTGATTGGAACTCAGACCCTAGTCGCAATCATCCTCACAGTATTAATCGCTTAAAATCCATTTCGGTAAAAGCGCATCCAATTGACTAATCCCAAGTGGCTTCGAAAGAAACGCGCTGGCACCCGCGTCCATGCATTCTTGCTGGGTGCTTTCTGCCACGCCTGCGCTTATCACGATGATAGGAGCAGCCTTCTCCTTGCTGAGCGATTCTCGTCGCCGTATTTCTTTCAAAGTGGCTAAGCCCCCCATCCCAGGCATGTGTAAGTCTAGAAAAATTACCGCAAAAGGCTCTGTGTGCTGTTCAAGCACTTCCAAAGCCCCTTCCCCATTACCCACTAGCGTCGGACTAAAACCATAGCGCTTGAGCAAAGATTCAATAAACACTCGGTTGGACTCATCATCTTCAACCACCAACACTTCCAGCCCCGAGTATTTTTGTTGGCGAGTTGCTGGTTCAGCAGGTGAAGCCTGACCCTCCTCCTTGAACGTATCCTCTTGGTGACTATTCGGTATGATTTGAAGCGGCGCGATCACTCGAAAGGTCGTGCCCTTGCCCACTGCACTCTCCACAGAAATCGTGCCTCCCAGGAGTTCGGTCAATCGCTTACAAATCGCGAGCCCTAGCCCGGTACCCCCATAGGCGCGGGTCTGCGAAGAGTCCGCCTGCACAAAAGGTTCAAATATCTGCTCATGGAAATCAGGTCGAATTCCAATCCCCGTGTCTTCGACCTCAAAAGAAACGACCGCATCCAAATGATCGACTGAAAGGATTTTTACCCTGAAAATGATATGCCCCGCCGAAGTGAACTTCATCGCATTCCCCAGAAGGTTGCGGAGGATGTGCTTCAACATGTCCACATCCCCCTTGAACATCGGGAGATCTGTCTTTTCAAACGCACCTTTATCGATCTCGTATGTAAACTCAATCCCACCACGCTTCAAGCCGCCTCGCATCAAGTTCATTTTTTCTTCGACCAAATTAACTAAAGAAAACTCGACCGCAACGACTTCGATGCGCCCGGCCTCGGCTTTAGAGTAGTCCAGAATTTCGTCGATCAGATGAACCAAATGAGACCCCGATGCCACAATCGTATCTAAGATATCCCGCTGTTCTGGATCTTCGATTTCGTCGGCCAGTAATTCCGCAAAACCGAGGATTGGGTTCAAGGGCGTGCGTAATTCGTGGCTCATGACAGAGAGAAAATCCGACTTTGATTGATTCGCTTCTTCCGCTCGCAAGCGAGCTTCATCCAGGCGGCTAGTCGCATATTTTTGCTCGGTCACATTACGAGCCGAAATAAAGACCAAGCCCAAGCGCGGATCACTCGACAGGCTCCACGACAACCAAATGTCTTCATCAGGCGACGCGGACTCAGTTTCCTTACAGGTTAGAATCCGAGCTTCATAGCTTTTGGTTTGCACACCTTCGACAGAGGAGGCGAATACTTCTGTGAATTCGGATCGGTCTTCCGGGTGTAATAAGCTCACCACTGATGTAGCTTTGAGAGCCTCAGCCGTGATTCCGAACTGGCTTAACCAAGTCGTGCTGAATGATTGAAAAAATCCTTCAAAATTCAGAGTGGCTTGAAAGTCAGGGCTGAGCGCAAAGAAGGCTCGGTTCCCCTCCTCCGTTTTGATGGCTTCGGTAATGTCCTGAAAAACACCCACCACTCTCACAACCTGACCATTCGCATCTCTCTGAGCCTGACCCAATGTGCGTGTAATCAGGTGCTTCCCTTCGGAATTCACGCATTCCAGTTCCAAATCATAATCGACTCCCTCGTTCACCGCTTTACTGAATGCGTGTTCGAGTTTTTCGCGGCACTCCGCAGGAAAATACTGAAACGAGTCTTGTGGACTCATCTCGCGGCCGAATTCCACGCCCAAGATGCGGTAGACCTCCTCAGACAAAGTCAGTTTCTCCGATTCAATCTCATATTCCCAAGCGCCTAGCTTTGCGATCTGGCCAGCCACCTCCAGAATGTTGCGTTGCGCCGTCACCGCGATCAGCGCTTTTTGGTAAGCGTCGACGTCTTGTGTCGTGCCAATCATTTCGACCGGGTTCCCATCTGGGTTCCTGCGGGTGGCGACTCCATGGTTACTCACCCACAACCAGTCGCCCGAGTTTTTACGAAAACGGTGCTGGCAATTCCATTCGTCCGTCTCTCCTCGTAAATGCGCGTCCAGACTCTCCTGGACCATTTTCCGATCATCCGGATGCACGGCCTCCATCCACCCATCGCGATCCCGCTGCCGATCCAAGCATCCTTCACCCAGCAGGCACTCGCCTGCCGAGTGAATTTCCAACTGACCTGATTTTAAATCCCAATTCCACCAGGACAACAGGGCAGCCTTAACCGCATTTTTGAAATGACGCTCCAACTCGCGCAGCACCGTGACATCTGTGAAAATCAACAAGGCGCCCTGAATCTCGTTCTTCGTATTGAGAAAAGGCGCCACGCGCCTGAGGTAACGGCGATCATCAAAAAATACGGTTTCGCGTTCGACCCGATCTTTGCCGCCTAAAACATCACTGATATCCTGAAGCATTTCTTCACGGTCGCCAAGGTTGAAGGCAATGTCTGAAAGTGAGCGTCCCACGTCCGAGGGCTGTAGATTAAAGGCACGCGCAATTGAATCGTTAAAGCGACGGATGCAATTATCTTTATCCACAAAGAGAACCCCATCCTCGATACTGCACAGCAAGTTGCTATGACTTGTATTCAGTTCAACCAGCTCCTCGTTCTTCTTCTCATACTGCGCATTCGTAACTACTCAGGTCTTTTCACTGAAAACTCATGAATTATTATCTGATTTGCAGAACATAGGGTTGCCCATGAGCGCCAGATTAATGGCGTCATAAA
>Ga0222650_1001015_pt1 | contig 16943 bp, 10 predicted proteins | sample AntAcemetagen367_FD_179820 | JGI IMG/M metagenome (GOLD analysis project Ga0222650, IMG submission 179820) | Saline water microbial communities from Ace Lake, Antarctica - #367 | ecosystem: Environmental > Aquatic > Non-marine Saline and Alkaline > Saline | place: Antarctica: Ace Lake...
ATACCGCGGTCCGCCAAATTTCTGCCACCGACCCGACCCGACTGCTGGTCGTGCTCTACTCAAACCAATAAAATTTTATAATATTCTTCAGCTAAAACAGTGCCGCAGCTTCATTGTTTTATTGATTCTGAATCCGTAAGATTACGAGCAACTTGCGCCATCACCTCCCCATTCATCTGACAACTGATCTGCGCAATTTGAACCTGACGCTTAGCGAGATTCATCACGAACAGCGTATTGTAACGAACCAGCCCGCTCATTGTCCAAACCTCCGTGGTCAGAAAATCAGCCACGCAAATCGTCTCCATGTGCGAGCGAACAAATTGCTTCCAATTGCTCTTATTCATTCGCTCAGGCGAAGGCTCTACGCCAGCGGCTCTTAGAATGTTTCCGACACTGCTCTCTGAAATCGTATACCCGAGGTTGGCCAGAGCACCCTGAATACGCTCATATCCCCAGCTTGGATTCTCTTCTGCGAATTTCACGCAGAGTTCTTTGATGAGCACCATCTCCTCTTGTCGCTCTGTGTTGATCTTGCGCTTCGCCGTGTATTTGAGCGCCACCAGCTTGCGATGCCAATATAGAATGGTATCAGGCGTCACAATGCTCGCGTATTCCAACAATCCCTTGCGACCAAGCTTTTTCCCGCGCTTTGCCAACTTGCGTCTTTGATGATTGCTCAGTTTCAACTTCATCCCTTTAGATTCCAGCTGTTCTTTGAGTATTTCGTTCTCCGCATGCAGATAAGCTATAACATCCTGCTGTTTGCGGTTCATCCAACCCGCCAATGCGGCTAAAAATATGGTTAATTGCGTCTTCAAGACGCTTTTTTCTTAAATCCATAAGTCGTTGGCAAGAAGAACAGATGCTAAAGTTGAACCCCAGACGATCAGTCCTCACTCTGCGCCTTCCCGTATACTTTAGGGCTACCAATTTTCGGTGCCATCCAAGAATGGTTTCAGGGCGAACCAAAGTCGCGTATTGTTGCAAGTCAGCCCAGCCGATTGCCTTACCACGCTTGGCCAAATTGCGGCGCTGGTGATTGTTCAAGCGGAGTTTCTTGCCTGTCGATTCAAACTGTTGCTTCAGAACCCGGTTCTCCTCCAACAGATACTCGATCACCTTCTGCTGTTTTCGATTCATCCAACCGGCTAGAATCGCTAAAAATATCTGGACTTGCTTATTCAAGCACTCAGATTCTGGAAATTGAGAAAAGCCCGTCAAGGCGCATCAGCACTGGACTGATCGTAAAAGTGAAGTTGATGGGAGCGAAACTTTCCGGGTGTCTCGCCTGTGTGCGCTTTGAACGCGTGGACAAAGGCCGGGAGATCAAAGTAACCGCATTCGTAGGCGATTTGCTTGATAGGAGCGTTACTGGAGAGAAGCAGCCCACGAGCCACCTGCAGCCGTTTTTGAATCAAGGCCTGATGCGGCGAACTCTTTACATATTTCCGGAATTCACTGTGAAGGTGCGAGATGGACGATCCTGCTTCCTTAGCCAGATCCTCCATGCGCAGCGGTTTCGCGTATTCGCGCTCGATCCGCGCCACGACTGCGGCCACCGAGCGCGGGTAATCCACAGTTTTCGGCATCATTTCGTAAAGTCGCACCTGGTAGAGCAATCGAAAATAGAGGTAGTCGCGCAAGGCGTTTCGGTCAAATTGCTCGCTCCACATCATGCGAGTACACTCTGCGGTCAGTTGCTCGATTTCTTCAATGTCCGTCCATTTTGAAAAACGCCGGATGCCCATCCCTTCCGGGCGACTCACTTCGAATTCCACAGCCAGGCAGCGGAAGAGGTTTTCAGGATCGGCGCGGCCAATATGTAGGTCACCGGGCGCAGACCAGATCAGGTCGCCGGCAGAAACTTCCCGCCACGCCTCACCGTCGCGTACCCACGCGCGGCCTTCCAACATCAGAATGACCCACTCCACAAACGGACGGATGGCGTCTCCGGATGGGACGCAATTGGGCGGATGGCGGTGATGGAAAACCTTGCGGAGCGAAACTGGGGGCGGAATGGAGTTCATGGGGAGAAACGTCGGGGAGAATTTTACAGCACAACCATAGATTTTTACAACCAGGTATCCTTGTTACAATGCTTTTTAATACGTAAAACCTGCTACATAATCAGATATTTTCACTATAACCATACACAAAGTTAAAAACCAAAAAATGCCCACAATGAAAGCCAATCCTTTCAATTTAAAATGCGAACACCTTTCCAACCCGCTAGGCGTGGGGACTCCCCATCCACGCCTGAGCTGGGAAATCGAATCGGACGGCCAAGATTTGCTACAAGCGGCCTATCAAATTCAGGTTTGGGAGGACAAGGTTCAGGGCGAACCGTTATGGGACAGCGGAAAAATCGAGTCTTCCTGCCAGCACGAGGTCGCCTATTCGGGTTCCGCACTCAAAATACGAACCGGCTACCTCTGGCGCATCAAAGTATGGCTGAATGATGGCACTGAGAGTGATTGGAGCGAAGTCTCCTCGTTTGAAACCGGGTTTTTCAGCATGTCCGATTGGGCGGCCACCTGGATCGTATATGCTGGTTGGGGAGGTACCGTCAAATACGGCAAAGAGACAGTTAACCTTCTGCGAAATGAATTTGAAGTTAAAGACGTCGCGAACTTAAAAAAGGCACGTGCGTTTGTAGCATCGACCGCCGGAGCGTTTGCGAACGACACCCTGCGTATGAACCTTTACGAGTTTCGCCTGAATGGAGATAAAGTGGGGACCGACCTTTACAATCCCGGACAAATCTCCGAAGTAAAAAAGCGGGCTCTTTATCGGACTTACGATGTGCATGCCCTACTCAGAGAAGGAACCAATGCACTCGGTCTGATTTTCGCTTCAGAAAAGGTGAGCATCGAACTCATGTTGGAATACGAGGATGGCCGGGTGGAGTTTGTCCACAAGGGGAACGGTTGGAAAAGAATCCCAACCGGCGGGCCGTATATTGAACTTTGGAATCGCGACCTCTGGGAGTATGGCGGCAAGGGTGAAACTTACGACGCACGCGAGGAAATAACCGGCTGGGATTTGCCAGGCTTCGACGACGCGGCATGGGGGAGCATCCCCAGCAACGCGTGTTCGCCGTGGATTCTAGAGCCTCAGATGCAGTCAGTGGAAATCTACGATGTCATCAAAGCACAGAAGATCACTAAACTTGCCGACAACCGTTACGTGGTCGACTTCGGGCGCTGCATGAACGGACACGTGGCGATCAAAGCCGTCGGCCCGCGTGGAACCAAAATCGACATGAGCTTTGCGGAAGCATTAAAACCAGATGGCTCCATCGATCCTTCCTCAACTTACAGTTGGCAAGGAAGTATCAGCGTCATGCGAAACGTCTATATCAAACGGGGGGACGGCTTGGAGGAATACGCTCCCCATTTTGCGAATTTCGGTTTCCGCTATGTCGAAATCACAGGTTGGCACGGTGACTTGAGCCTGGAAGACCTTCAAGCTAACGCAGTCTGCAGTGCGGTGGGACGGGAATCAGCTTTTGACTGTTCGGACCCACGGGTCGTCGAACTTCAGTTGTTGTCGGAGCGGACGTTTCTTTCCAACCTCATGTCGGTGCCGACGGACTGCGCCTCCCGTGAGCGGATGGGCTGGCCCGGAGACGCCTCTTGTGTTTCCACGGCGGAATGCGCCATGTTCGATATGCGGCACTTGTATGAAGGATGGCTCGATCAACTCGTTGACGAGCAAAACCCGGACGGATGCCTGCCCTATTGCGTGCCAGCTGCGCACGTACTCGGTGGCATTGAACTCGGTTGGGGAGCGAGTTATCTCACAGTAGCCTGGGATGCATTTACCGCGTATGGCGACCAGGTGTTTCTTACTCGCTACTACGACACCTTCAGGCGCTGGACTGATTTTGTAATTTCACTACAGGAAGCGGACGGATTGACACGAGGCCAAAACCGTTTTGGCGATTGGCTAACAAAAGACGAGATTGATCCAGTCCTTCACGAGAACTTTTATGGCTATCATTCCGCCGACTTGGTGGCTAAAATGGCGGCCGCTCTTGGTAATGAAAGCGACGCCTCAAAGTATCGAAGTCATGCGAATCAGCTTCGCGATACAATCAACGCACGATTCCTCCACGACGGAGTTTACGGGTATGGAACGCAATCCGAGAACGTCCATGCATTGGCTTTTGGAATCGCCCCCGAAAACTTAAGGGATACACTTATCACGAAACTCTGCCAACAACTGGAAGAAGACCTTTCTGTCCGCACTGGCATTCTTGGCACGCAACTCCTAATGCGCCTGCTGGCTGATGAGGGACGCAACGATGTCGCTTGGAAACTGGCAATGAGCGACAAACCCTGGACGTGGAGGTATTGGATCGTCCAACACGGAGCGACCACTGCGATGGAGGCATGGACCGACATGCCGTTGCGGCAGAACAGCATGAACAAAACGTGGAACCACCCGGCTTTGGCGGGCGGCATCGCGGAATGGCTCTACCGGGAATTGGCCGGAATCAAACCGCTGACGCCCGGCTACGAAACCGTCTGTATTGCACCCTACATGCCGGATGGAGTGGAGCACGCCTCGGCAAAAATCCAGACTCCTTTCGGCTTGGTGACGAGTGCGTGGAAAAGTCATGGCGCAGCTTACGAACTTGAGGTGAAAATTCCGGTAGGGATAAAAGCTGAGGTGCATCTCCCCGCCGGATCCGTCCACAAGGTCGGTTCCGGAAAATATACATTCTCAGGTGAGCTCAACTAGCCGTCATCCAAACAACACCTCCACCCCACGAACCAAAATGACAACTGTAGCCTGTAATTTAAAATGTGAACATCTCCCCCGTCCGCTAGGCGTGGGAACCCCCTATCCACGCCTGAGCTGGAAAATAAAATCGGACGGCCAGAATCAGACTCAGGCAGCCTATCGAATTCAAGTGTGGGAAGACACTGTAGATGGCGAACCGCAGTGGGACAGTAGCAAGACCCAATCTTCCCAACAGCACGAAGTAGCCTATTCGGGGACACCGCTTCAAATTCGGACTCGCTATTTTTGGCGAGTCCGGGTCTCGCTCAACGACGGAACCGTGAGTGATTGGAGCGAACCAGCTTCGTTTGAGACGGGCTTCTTTAGCATGCGCGACTGGAAGGCAGACTGGATTGTTTACGGTCGCGTCGGCAACGCTGAAGGGGATTTTGGCAAAGAGTCGGTTGTTTTCGTTCGCAGGGAATTCAACGTAAAAGATGTGGCGCAATTGAAACGAGCGCGCGTGCATGTGGCGGCCACCGCCGGCGCCTGGGGCAACGACACGCTGCGCATGAACCTCTACGAGTTTCGCCTCAACGGGGAGAAAGTTGGCGGCGACTTCTACAACCCGGGGCATGTTTCCGATCTCAAGCAACGCGCGCTCTACCGCACCTACGACCTTTCTGGGCTATTGAATGAAGGAGCCAACGCAGTGGGCATGATCTTTGTGTCAAAAAAAGTCAGCTTCGAGTTGATGTTAGAATACCAGAACGGACAAGTCGAGTTCGTGCGTAGTGGCGAAGGCGGAAAAACGACCAACCGCCGCGGCCCGTTTGTTCAGCTTTGGGATCGAGCCATTTGGGAATACGGCGGCAAGTGCGAGCATTATGACGCCCGCGAAGAATTCACTAACTGGGATCGCCCCGGCTTTGATGACAAAACTTGGCGCAAAACCAACGGCGGAACCGCATCGCCATGGATTCTGGCTCCGCAAATGATCTCGGTCGAATCCTACAACACCTTCAAGCCGCAAAGAATCGTAAAGCTCCCCGACGAACGTTACGTAGTCGATTTCGGTCATTGTATGATGGGGTTTGTCGAGATTAAGGTTCCCGGCCCGAGCGGTACAAAAGTCAAAATGCGATTTTCGGAAGCGGTCAAGCCGGACGGCTCAATCCATCCCGCATCGACCTATGGCTGTTCCGGTGCCTTGAGTATCCAGGAAAACGTTTATACCAAACGCGGCGATGGTCTCGAGAGGTATTCCCCGCATTTCGCGACCTATGCCTTCCGGTATGTCGAAATCACCGGTTGGCCAAGCGAGCTGCATATGGATGATCTCCAGGTCAACGCCCTATGCAGTGCGGTCGGGAAGGAGTCATCGTTCGCGTGCTCCGACGAACGGGTAATGCAGCTCCAAAGGCTCTGTGAACGGACGTTCCTTTCGAACCTGATGTCAGTTCCTACTGATTCTGCGGCTCGCGAACGAATGGGCTGGCCCGGCGACGCTTCCTGCGTTTCCACGGCCGAGTGCGCCATGTTCGATATGGGGCTATTGTATGAACATTGGTTCGACCAGGTAAGCGACGAGCAAAACCCCGACGGTAACCTTCCCTATGTTATACCGTCCGAGCAAACGCTCGGACGCACAGACATGTGTTGGAGTACCTGCTATGGCGCGATTGCTTGGGACGCGTTTATGACTTCCGGCGACCTTGTCTTTCTGGCGCGTTACTATGACATTTTCAAACGTTGGGCCGATTATGTCCTTTCGCTTCAGGGCCAGAGCGGATTGTCACAGGGACACCACCTATTCGGCGACTGGCTCTCCAAGGAGTCGTGCGACGGAGTTCTGCTGGAGAACGTTTTTGCCTATCGGGCTCTGGTCTTAGCGGCAAAAATAGCGGAGGCGCTCAACTTAGATGCCGATGCTTCCCATTACCGTGGCAGTGCCGATCAACTGCGCAGCACCATCAACAAGAAATATCTTCACGATGGGGTCTACGGGAAGGGAAGCCAATCCGAAAGCGTCTTGGTACTCGCACTTGGAATTGCTCCTGTAGAAGTGCGAGGGTCTCTCTTCGCGAAAGTCTGCAAACAGCTCGAAGAAGATTTGTCGTTTCGCACGGGGATCATCGGCACGCAACTCTTGATGCGACTTCTCGCCGAAGAAGGCCGCGACGATCTAGCTTGGAACCTGGCGATGAGTGACAAACTCGGTGCCTGGCGCTACTGGATCGTGAAAAACGGCGCGACGACCGCGCTGGAAGATTGGGATGGAGGCGACAGACAGACCAATGAACATGAACGGAACCGGACTTGCAATCAGCCCGCGTTTGCTGGCGGCATCGCGGAATGGCTCTACCGGGAATTGGCTGGAATCAAGCCGCTCACGCCCGGCTACGAAACCGTCTGCATTGCACCCTACATGCCGGATGGAATGGAGCACGCCTCGGCAAAAATCCAGACTCCTTTCGGCCCGGTGACGAGTGCGTGGAAAAGTCATGGCGCAGCTTACGAACTTGAGGTGAAAATTCCGGTAGGGACAAAAGCTGAGGTTCATCTCCCCACCGGATCCGTCCACAAGGTCGGTTCCGGAAAATATACATTCTCAGGTGAGCAAAACTAGAACATTGAATTTTCTCTATTTGGGGTGCTTTTGAGCCTCTTCAAGCCTTGAAGTAGCAAAAACTTTTTTTCCGTTAGTGCGATCACTGCAGGGTCTCAACTGACCATCGCCGCAGATGTTAATGTCGATACCATCTTTATCTGGATCGACATACCGCGTAAACCAGTCCTCCAGGCAACTCCGCAATTCGCTTTCTTTCCCGCTCCATTGCGAGTCGCCCGCCAGATTGGACATTTCTTGGGGATCATTTTTCAAGTCGTAGAGCTCATTCGGCCCCATCAGGTATCGATGCACGTATTTCCACTCTTTAGTGCGCACCATACGGACCGGACCATATTCGTCATAAACCACCAAATGCTCTTGGCCACGATGAGGTTTCCCTTTCAAGGCATCGTCGAAGCTGGCGCCAGGCAAGACATCCCCGGTCGAGCACCCCACTCCGGCATAGTCGAGTAATGTCGGCATGAAATCATACTGACTGACCAACTCAGAATTCACGATCCCTTCCGGAACCGTTCCGGGATGCGAGGCGATAAACGGAACTTTAACGGCTTCATCGAACATATTCAGCGGCAGAGTGGCATTCCCCTTCCCGAAGACTCCGTGATGCCCCATGTGCATGCCATTATCACTGGTGAAAACAATCAGCGTATTTTCACGGAGCTGATTAGCTTCCAACCAGTCAATGAGCCTGCCAATATTACGATCCATCTCAGTAACCGCAGCATAATAACCGCTGAGCGCGGCACGTCGTTTTTCAGGATCATTGGCTTCCTGCGGCTTGGCAAAGAACTGAACCCATTCGGGAGGAGTCAATCCATACGGGACCGATTCGAAAGGACAGTTGTTATAGTAGTCGTCATAGACCTCCGTGGGATGCTGATCGCGCCCCCAAGGCGCATGGGGTGCGGTATAATGAACCCCCATATAGAATGGGGAGTCACTGCCCTTACGGGTTTCCAGCCATTTGAGTGCATTGTCCGTGATCACGTCAGTGACATATTCCGGCTCCTCATGCACCACGCCATCACGAATCATGGGAGCGCCGTAATAAGGCCCGCCTCCCTTGGCGTGAACCGCCCAATATTCATAGCTCTTCTGCGGACGAGAGCTGTTTCCCAGATGCCACTTGCCACTGAGCCCGCAAGCGTATCCAGCCTCTGCCAGAACATCGGTGTAGCCCGGTTGTCCCTGAAGATACTCAATACGTGCCCCCTCATCGACCGGTCCACACCCGGCAACGCTATCCCAGCCACGGAGCCAGTCGTGGACCCCGTGCTGAGAAGGGATGCGTCCCGTCAGCAGGCTGGCGCGAGCCGGTGAACACACCGGACTGGCACAGAAGAAGTTCTCAAATCTCATCCCCGTCACAGCCAGGCGATCCAGATTCGGAGTCTTAATTTCACGGTTACCCGCACAACCCATCGCCCAAGGGCCCTGATCGTCCGACAGAATAAATAAAATATTAGAGCACATTGCAAAAAATCTGGCTCAATACGCTCAATGAATGACCACAACATCCAACTTATTCGTTCGCATGTCCTGATGAAGGATAAAGGTCAGTTCACCATCCACAAACTGAAACGGGATGTCTTCTCCAGTTCTCAGCAGCTTCACGGATTTTGGCTGTTCACTTAGGCACTTGATCTTGACTTCATCGACAAACATCCAGTCCAGATGAGCGTAGGTTTTGCCGTCCTTGTGCGTGAGCGGCACATTGGATTCCTCAGGCCATTTGCTTCCGGTGGTACCGACCATCGATCGCCCACTGTGCGCCCGCCATTCCTTGAGCTGCTCCATTCTCTTGTAAAAAGCAGGCGGCATTTCTCCATGCGAGTCCGGAGCTACGTTAGGCAGGAACTTGCCATCCCAGGCGCGGACTTTGGCCCATTCGGCCAGCAACCAGCCGACGGGTTTGTAGGTTTCGTGATCGAGATAGCCCCAAGCCCCGTCGGAGAACACATAACAAAGTTCCCACCAGCCCGGATCAAAGCGCTCCTCAGGAAACTTACACTCGGGTGTATTAAAATCACCGACACCATACCCGCGCGGATTGATCAGAATATTCGGTTGAATCTCCCGAATGTCATCCATGGTCATGGCCCCCTTCGGCATCCGGCCATCAAACCAGATGATGTCAATCTTTCCATAACGGGTCAATAGTTCACGGACTTGCCCATTGCAGAGTTCCCGATAGCCGTCCATCAGCTCCTGCTCCTTGCCCTGAGGTATCGAAATAATCGGGCTGCCCGCGGAATCCTCCTTGAATTCCGCCAAGCGAAGAGTGTCTTTTTCATCCACTTCGAAAGGGTCTAAATTGACATCCAGATGCGGTAATCCCTTACCTCTCCGAAAAGTCATCTGATTGCGGAAATAGTGAAAATCAGGTGGGGAATAATAGAAGCCGATTTTAATGTCATACTTCCGGCAGGATTCCACGAACTCACCCACCAGGTCCCGCCCCCCCAGGAAGTTCTTGGTGCTCAACTCTGCGTAATCGCTAGGCCACAGGCAAAATCCATCGTGGTGCTTGGTCGTCAGCACCACATACTCGACACCCGCGTCCTTGGCCGCAGACAGCCATTTGTCCGGATCGTATTTCTCGCAGAGAAATTGCTCCGCCTGCTTCCAATATTTAGCAGGAGATGACGTGCATTGCACGGCATAGATACCGTGAGCGTCGGCCGCCGCCTGCGGATTATAATCTGAATTGTTCTGCATCATTCCCCATGAAAGATCCCCCTGTCCGCTCACGCTGGAAATCCCCCAGTGGAAGAACATTCCCAGTGACGCATCAGAGTACCATTGCGCGTCCGGATGCGTCGTGCGCTGGTAATCTGAATCCTTATCGGAGATCGCCGTGATTTGAACGGTTTCATGTTGTGATTGCACCTCATTGTGGGTGTCCTTTTTATCTGCTTTGTGGCTCATCGATTCTTTGTTCTTAGTTGTTTTGTTGTTAGTTGTTTTGAAAATTGTTTCGTCGTTGCGTTCGCCTGTGCCTCCGGACTTGGCGACAGAGGGCCTTTCAGCAAGGGGTCATCCGTCTCCTGCATATAGGTTTCCAGTCGCTGCTTCATTTCCTCTAAAACTTCCTGATAGGCTGAATTCTCCACTTGGTTGCAACGCTCCATCGGATCGAACACCAGGTCGTAGAGTGCGTATTCCTGAACCGGACGCTGGTCGTAGCCCCGCTCCATCCAGTAATCGAACAACGGCCCCTTGTCGCTCGAGTAATAGTCCTCACAGCGATCAGTTTTGTAGCAGCGAATAAGTTTATAGCGACTATTGCGAACCGCCCGCAGTGGACGGTAACAACCGTGGTATCCCTGCTCGGCGAAAATGTACTCGTTTACCTCCTCTTGCTCGCCCCGGATCATCGGCATCAGCGAGGTTCCCTGCAACCAGTCCGGCTCTGGCACCCCAATGTATTCCGCAATGGTAGGAAACAAATCGACATGGCTGACCAGCCCGTCGAGCACCTCCCCTTTTCCAATTTCTGGGCCACGCATCATCAGGAATACGCCGATGCCCCCTTCCGTCAGGGTACACTTCATTCCCGGCAGCCCCGCGCCGTGATCCGTGGTCAGGATGACTAGAGTATTATCTGCATAAGTTGAATTTTTCAGCGCGTCGAGCACCTCTCCAAATTTCTGATCCATCAGCCTGATCCCCTCCTGAAAATTCGCGGTCTCATTTCTGGAAATAGGATTATCCGGATAATTCGGAAGGGGACGGATATACTTGGATCTGTCATCATCCATAGGGATCTCTTCGGCGTCCTCGCTAAAAAGGGTGCCTCCTTGCCCGACACGGTGCGGGGCATCAAAACCCACCGACATGAAGAAAGGTTTCTCGTGCCTTTCCTCGAGGAAACGGCGAGCGGCCTCGCCCGACAGCAGTTCCGGACTCACCCCTTCGTCGACCTCCGCAGGCAATGTCCCGGATTGCTGCATGTCAATGACCCGGTCATACCCAATTTTACTCTTGGGGAAGCGGCAGACATGATGGCGACCGGAGAGGGCACAAAGATAACCTGCTTGCTTTAGAAAAGGTACGATATGGTGACCGAGATCATTGATTTCAAACAGGTCTAGCTGCCAGGCCAGTCCCATCATTCCGTTCACATGACCATATTGCCCGGTCAGTAATGCCGCCCGGCTAGGGGAGCAAGACGGAGAGGCCGCGCAAGCCTGCCGAAAGACCGTACCTTCCTTCGCAAAACGCATTAGATTCGGCGTCGGCATGTCGTATCCATATGGAGAGATAAAGCGTCCGCAGTCGTGGGTGTGTAAATAGATAATGTTCGGTTTCGTCTTCATCGATTTATAACTTATTCATGGCGTGATAACGTATCAGGAAAGCTTCTCGATCCTGTGCATTTTCACGGTGCGGGCTTTAATCGGGTTGGCCGAAGAAATGTGGGCAGCAAGTTCCTCCGCGGCAGCCTCCCCCAACTTATCCCAGTCCATAAAAGAACTAGCCACCACCTTCGTCCGAGGGTATTTCTCCCGGAAGTATGCGAGTAAATAATCACTGGGAAGAAAGACTTCCGGGAGGTGATCGCCGCTAATGGCATTCAACATCCTGAGAATCTGCTCCCGCTTCTGAATCCCCCCGGAAACGACTACGGCGGTGAAGGCTCTCTGCTCGATCATTTTCTTTAAGTCTTCTTCCCAGTCGGCATTGTTTTCGATGAACAGCGATTTATCATAGCGCACTCCAGCTTCCCGGAAGACCCGGCGATAGATCTTCTCTTCGTCCTTCTTGCCGTCCATAAATAGAATCCGAGAGTGCCCTCGTTTCAGGAAAAACTCTGTCTTACTGACGGCAATATCTTCGCCATCCGGATGAATCTCCGATATTCCCTGATTAACCTTTTTGGTAAATCGATACCTGCCCTGACTCACCACCAATTGAGGAAACGGAATTTCCTGATTATCGCGATGGATCATCGGCAGCATGCCCGCATCAGGTAGCACCCAGGCCAAACCTCTCACTCCATGAGCCAGAGCTCGGCACTTGATGTTTTCGGGAAGGCTCGACTGAATGATCTGAACGTTGATCTTCTGCGACTCCAGATGGCTGATCAGTGAAGCAATAATCTTCCCGTTGGCCAGAAAGGGGCTTTCTTTACCTGCCCCAAGGACAATCCCTACCTTTTTAATCCAGTAGGTCCGGGGAAGCACATAGTGCCCCTTCTTTGGATAACTGACGATGAAGCCGTTCTGCTGGAAGGCTGCCAGTGCGGCTCGGAAGGTCATCCGGCTTACCCCGAACAGTTCGCTCATCTGGCTTTCCGACGGCAGGAATCCTTCGCCCTTGTGGTGCTCCTCTATATACCGACCCAGCTTGAGCAAAGTCTGAAAATATACTCGGTCTTTTTTGTGATTGGTCGCCATCTTACAGCTTCTTGTATGATTTATTTAATACGAGATTTCCTTTAAAAAATCGATCTTCCTCCGGGCAAGTCAACTCATTTTTGAATTTTTCTAACTGGAGTCAGATCAAACGCCCACAGCCTACAAAAAGACTCAAAAACTACTTTCTAGTACGGGGGGGGGGGGGAACAGCGAGACTTACAATAGTTGCCGATACTCCATCGGGGATTTTCCCGTGCGCTTCTTCATCCAAGTCGAAAACTCAGACTGATGTCGAAAGCCAAGACTGTAAGAGATCTCCTTACCACGGGCACCGGAAGTCTCCAATTGGGAAATCGCGGACTTCAATCGAATATTATCAAAATAGCGCCTAGGCGTAAGGCCCCACTCTGCCGTAAAAATCCGATTCACCTGACTACTACTGAGCCCAAAATGACTCGCCATCGACTTCAGTTGAAAGCGGTGACTGAGAGTGAGCGCTTCTATCCAGTATTTCATCATCCAAGCACGCTCATCACGTATCGCAGGAGTAAAGACAGGGGTCTCTCGCTGCAATAGAAGCGTCCAAAGTCGAACCAACCACCGTTGAAATTTGCCATGCAAATCAGTATAGATGTCGTAGTCAGTCGTCTGCACTGGAAGCCGATAAGACGCATCAGGGAAATGCCGATCAACGATTTTCAACATCTCCGCCGATGGTTGTAGTAAGCTGGAAGCATCGTCCTCATCAAAGATCTGTGGTGACTCTAGCCCAAAAAGTAATTGTCCGGTGATCCAACGTGCCTCGAAATGAAGCGAAAGGATTTGAGCATCTGAACTGAAACTCCGCCCATAAGCGGAAGGCGGAAAGATAACCCATTGCCCACATTCAACCCAATAGATTGTATCACCAAACTCAACCCGCACTCGACCAGAGATGACTTTCCACGCTGCATAATGCGAGTCATCGACAAACTCATGTCCTCCGTTTTGAGGCACCCCCTCGTAGATCCAGATCAGTTGCGCGTCTAAGAACCGCCAATCACGAAAAGTCAATTGTGGGAATTTAGGCAAGCTCATATGCGTAGAATTCTTAAACTAATGCTTAAAATAGCCAAGCATCTTTCGTTGAAAAAATAAAGGCGCTCATAAGACTCGTGGGATGACTGATACCACGTCCACCAAACCTCACTATTACCGACCACCTCAGCCGTCGGCACCGCAATCATTCGAAAGCGACCTCTGCGTCTATGGCGGCAATTCCGGCGGAATCATCGCTGCTTTGACTGCTCGAAAAAACGGACTCACTGTCACCCTCCTTGAGCCCAGCGACCACCTAGGCGGGCTTACGACAGGTGGTTTAGGCTACAGCGACATCGGCAACAAATTCGCCATTGGCGGTCTCTCTCGCCAGTTTTATAAACGGCTTGGACAAAAATATAGCCAAGAGGAATCGTGGTTATTTGAGCCTCAAATAGCGGAAAGAGTCTATCAAGAGTGGCTCGACGAAGTCGGCGTCACCTGCTATTTTGGTAGCTTCCTCGACACAGTCGAGTTGGATCAAGGACGCATTACCAAAATCACGACACGTAACGGCATGACCGTTATTGCGAAGCAATTCATCGACGCCACCTACGAGGGCGACCTGATGGCAAAGGCTGGCGTAAGCTACACCGTGGGCCGCGAAGGCAACGACGTCTATGGCGAGACCTACAATGGTCAACAGGTTTTGGACAAACATCAGTTTAACTATCCAGTCGATCCTTACCTAATTCAGGGCGAACCTTCAAGCGGGCTACTGCCAGGAATTGACGACGCTCCATACGAACAAGGAGCCGGCGATCACTGCGTTCAGGCTTACAATTACAGACTTTGCCTAAGCGATGACCCCGCGAAGCGCGTGCCTTTCACTGAACCGGAGGGCTACGACCCCGCAGACTACGAGCTATTGAGACGCTATTGCCAAGCGGGCTACATCCCGGAGTTCGATAAATTCGATAAACTGGTCAACAGCGTTTACGACATGAATAATTGGGGTGCGGTCTCTTCTGATTTCATCGGCATGAATCATGATTACCCGGATGCGTCTTACGAAGATCGGGAGCAAATCTATCAAGCGCATGTCGCGTGGACGAAAGGTCTCATGTGGTTCTGGATGACGGACCCTTCGGTGGACTCAAGCTTCCAAAATCGATTCAGCACTTTCGGCTGGAACGCCGAAGCCTTCGAAGATACCGGACATTTCCCGCCCGCACTCTACGTCCGCGAAGCCCGTCGCATGGTCGGTGATATTGTCATGACCGAGCATCACTGCATGGGGCGTGAGACAGCGGACGACGCCATCGGCTTGGCCGCCTATGTGATGGACTCGCACAACTGCCGCCGCATCGTAATCGACGGTAAGGTTCGCAACGAAGGCGACGTGCAAATACACTCCGGCCCCCCCTACCCGATTTCGTATCGCTGCATTATTCCAAAACGCGGAGAATGCCGAAACCTCCTCGTCCCCTATTGTATCTCGGCATCGCACATTGCCTTTGGCTCCATTCGTATGGAGCCAGTCTTCATGATTATGTCACAGTCGGCCGTCGAGGCCGCCACCATCGCAATTGCAGAAAATGTAGATGTGCAAGAGGTCGCCTACTCGAAGCTCAAGTCCCGCTTGCTCGAGGCAGAGCAAGTCATCGACGCAGTCCCGATGGTAAAAAATATTCAACTCGGCGAATAGACAGATCTGCGCATTGCAATAATGCCGAAACAGCATTGACACAGAACGCCCATACGACGTCGTATCTAGATTTCTATTACCCTTATGAATGCACACAAACCGTCTTGGCTTGCCCAATCAGTCATTTACCAAATCTTCCCGCCCAGCTTTCAAGATAGCAATGGGGACGGCATTGGCGACCTTCGCGGAATCGAATCTCGCTTAGACTACATTCAGTCCATCGGCTGCAATGTAGTATGGCTTTCGCCCATCTTCGAGTCCCCTTTTGAAGATGCGGGCTACGACGTCACTGATTATTGCAAGATCGCGCCGCGCTATGGTTCGATGGAAGACTTCGAGTCACTGGTCGCTGCCATTCATGAGCGAGGCATGAAACTGCTCTTGGACTTCGTCCCCGGGCACACATCGAATCAACACCCGTGGTTCAAAGAGTCCGCCAAGCACACGCGCAACGAGTTGACCGATCGCTATGTGTGGACTGACACCACCTTCCCCTGGGACTTCAATGAACCGCAGACCTTCGTCAACGGTCTCGGTGAGCGTGACGGCAATTACATGGCCAACTTCTTCTACTTCCAACCCGCACTCAATTACGGCTATGCGGATCCGGATCCAAAGAAGCCTTGGCAACTCCCCACCGACCACCCTTCGGCCCTCGCACTGCGCGCGGAAATGAACCGCGTGCTACGCTTTTGGTTGGACAAAGGAGTGGACGGCTTCCGCGTCGATATGGCCTCCTCGCTAATAAAGGGCAACGACCCGAAAAAGGTGCAGGCCAAGATGATCGAGTTCTGGCAGGAGGTCCGCACTTGGTGGGATCGCGATTATCCCGAAGCGCTGCTCGTTGCCGAATGGTCCGACCCCAGCGCCGCCGTCGAAACCGGCTTCCATTTAGACTTCATGATTCATTTCAACGAAGCCTCCTATATGAAAATATTCCGCGGCGAGAATGAATACACTATGCTGGCCAAAAACGACGTCAGCTACTTCAACCCGAGCGCGCAGGGCGAGTTACAGGGCTTCTTTGGTGAATTGCAAAAACATCTAGGCTATATCGGTGATCGCGGCTACGTCTCCATTCCTTCCGGCAATCACGACCTGCCCCGCTACTCGATCGGACGCAGTGAAGCCGAATTGAAGGCGATCCTCAGCTTCATTCTGACCCTGCCGAGCGTACCAACGATATACTATGGCGACGAAATTGGAATCCGTGACTTGGGGAACATTCCGAGCAAAGAGGGTGCCTACATTCGCACCGGCGCACGCAGCCCGATGCAGTGGGACGGTCAATCAGGTGCGGGATTTTCCACCGCTGCTGAAGACGACTTTTACCTGCCACTCAATCCACCCGCAGACCGACCCAACGTCGAGGAGCATTTACAACGCGAGGACTCGTTGCTAAATCATCTCAAGCAACTACTCCGACTCCGCAAGGCACACGCCGCGCTCGGTGCCGATGCCTCGATCCGGCAGCTCAACTGCCCCAGTGCGCCCT
>Ga0222650_1001016_pt1 | contig 16912 bp, 21 predicted proteins | sample AntAcemetagen367_FD_179820 | JGI IMG/M metagenome (GOLD analysis project Ga0222650, IMG submission 179820) | Saline water microbial communities from Ace Lake, Antarctica - #367 | ecosystem: Environmental > Aquatic > Non-marine Saline and Alkaline > Saline | place: Antarctica: Ace Lake...
TCCGCGGATATCTCTCCACCTGTCGCAAGCAAGGTCAAAACCTCTGGGACGCTTGCTTCCAAGCCGCCATCGGACAGCCTTTCCTTCCGACCATTCCAGAATCAGGTCAAGCGACCTGAACAGTTACTTTCGGGAAACGGCAAAGCTGGACAGCTTCAAAATAGTGCCCGTGTCAACCGCAAAGAAATCCCGTCCTGCCCGAAAGCCGGAACTGGTGTTCATTCTTGGATGATGGAGGCCGCATGGGCTTGCCGAATCAATGGCATGACCGCAGAGGACACCGACCGCGAACTCCATTCGAGGATGACCCGCAATCCATCTCCCGCCAACGAGATCGAAACCGCCGTCGCCAAAGTGTTTGATTCGCCCGATCTTCCCGTCACTGGCGGCGGTTCAAGAATCTGGCCCAAGACGCAGAAATGGCCGAGCCGTAATGACGAGCAGATCGAAGCTCTTGCCGCCGATGGGCGGGGGGTTGACGACTTGCGAAAAGAAAGCCGGAGGCGTTTTGCCTGCTCGCCAGAGGTGACATCGAGAGCCGTATTGAAAAACATATTTCCCGGCAACCCGCTTTTGTGTGTCGGGAATAAATATGACTTTCACACGTCGCCTCTTTCGGAGTTTGTCGATGTTGCTTATACCTATGAGCAGATCGTTCCTTCTCCAATGACCGCCAAGCATGGCCGAACACAAGCGGGAAAACTAAGCGAACACACACTGGAGGCAACTGGCCCCAGGCGTTTCCTAATCATCGAGGACGATAAAACATCAAAAGAACATCAAGCGGCCGTCCTGCTCCATCTCGCCCAGGGTGCGCCATTGACGATGGTCGTGGACTCAGGCGGAAAAAGTCTTCATGGATGGTTCTTTGTCGCCGGTAAGACTGACGAACAACTGACACCATTCTTTAGCCGTGCGTGCGTGCTGGGAGCCGATGTCGCGCTATGGACCCGCTCGCAGTTTGTCCGAATGCCCGGAGGCACACGCGACAATGGCAACCGCCAGTCCGTCATTTATTACAACGCAGGAACCCTCCCAGAAAATGAATAATACTTTGGAACTCGCAAACGAATTTGCGCCCGGCGTCCTTGGGGACATCCCCGCACCTGACCCTTTTGAAGAGATTATCGCCAAGCATGGCGAGCCGTTTATTCTAAGCGTAAAAGGCAAGCCAACCAGCATGAATCCTATGTTGGCCCCAGCGGTCTATGCCAGCCGAAACGATGTCATTCATGATGGACTGACCCGCAGCTTTTACGAATACAATCCCGCCGATGGGATATGGAGCGCGACCCCGCCCGACACGATGCGCGGGAAACTAAGTGATTTGATTTTCGAGATAGGAAATGATCTTGAACAACCAAACATCACAGCAAAAGAGCGCTCCGATAGCAAACTGGTAGGGGCGGTGAACAATCTTCGAACGCTCACCGATGGACGTTTTGACGACAGACCCAGCGGGTTCATTCATTGTGAGAACGGGATGCTCGCCGTTGCGACCGGGATTCTTCGGCCGTTTGACCCCTCATTCAGGAGCCGCAACAAGACACCTTTCCGGTGGGACGAGAACGCGAAGTGCCCCAGGTTCCTTTCCGAACTCCTAGAACCAGCGATTGACGCCCACGACATCGCGTTGATCCAACTTTATATCGGAATGGCATTGATGGGACGGAACCTTGCCCAGCGCCTCCTTCTCTTAACGGGAACGGCTGGAGGTGGAAAATCGCAGTTCGTCATTGCCATCGAGGGATTGGTGGGACGGCTGAATTGCGCCCAGCTTCGCACAGAAATGCTCGCAGAGCGGTTTGAGACCGAGCGGCTGGTAGGGAAGACCCTTCTTTTGGGGCGGGACGTGCCGGGGAATTTCCTACAAAGCAAAGGCGCTCACGTCCTGAAGGCGTTGACCGGAGGCGATTCGCTCGACACTGAGCGGAAGGGAGTGATGGGCGGCCACACAATCGACGGTGAATTTTCCGCCATCATCACTTCCAACAGCCGCCTAAAAGTGCGACTCGACGGCGACACAGACGCATGGCGTCGCAGGTTATTGATCGTCAACTATTGCCAACCAAAAACTGAAAAACCTATTCCCGACTTTGGCCGAGTACTTCTGAACGAGGAAGGCGCCGGGATCTTGCGATGGGCGGTTGATGGTGCACGGCGCCTATTGGATCTTGGATATAAAATCCCCGTCTCATCAGACCAACAGGCCAGAGTTGATTCGCTCTTGTTTGAGTCCGACGCTCTGCGAACCTTTGTCGGCCAAGAGCTTATTGTCGGCACCGGAAGCGACCTTACAACATCCGAGATCGTGGAGATGTTCTTCGCATATTGCGACGCTCGACACTGGAAGACGGATAGTGTCCGAAACATCGAACGCGACCTTCCTGACATCATGATGGAGATCCACCGAGCCGCAAAATCAAATTCGCTGTTTCGGGATGAAAAGGCCGCAAAAGGCTATCGAGGCATCAAATTCAGGCAAAATGGGACGGTTGGGACGGCTGATTCAAACCCTTATGTATGTTGAAAAATGATTTTTTATATGTACAAGGACTTTCATTTAGCCGTCCCAAGCGTCCCGCGACTATTCCGCACGCCATGAACAACAGCGAACCCTTCCCACCCCTGCCGGTCCGTAATTCAATAACGGCGATCATGCCCACCATCATCGTGGATACCAGAGAGCAAACGCCGCTCGTCTTCCGAAGCCTGCCATTCCGCACCGGGACGTTGACCCAGGGCGATTATTCCGTTGCCGGACTCGAAGCCGATTTCGCCATCGAACGAAAGTCCATCTCCGATCTTGTGGGGAGTCTCACATCAGGCCGCGAACGATTCATGCGGGAGATCGACAGGCTTCGGGGTTGCCCCTTCGCCCGGTTGCTCATAGTCGGAACGGAACACGATATCGCATCACACCGATACCGGAGCAATGCCAGCCCGAAGGCCATCATCAACAGCCTTCATGCCATCGAGAGCCGCGGCTTGCCGGTTGGCTTTGCCGACACTCCAGCCAAAGCCGCCGCACTTGTCGAACGCTGGGCATGGTGGAGATGCCGCGCCGTTTTGAATATCGGCAATGAACTAATCAAAGCAGGCGAGCAAGCCAATGTTATCACTTAACCAACAAAGCCATTCGTCGGGCATCGTCGCGCCACTGCTCCGGGAGCATGAGAGATGCCAGACCTATGCCCCCACAAGAAGGCTCCCGCGGGAATTTCCCTAAGGCAGGTATACTCGGCACCCCCGTCAAAACGAGCACGGGGCAAGAAAATGACATTTCGCTATTAATAAGGAGACAAATTTTATGACCACCACACAAACCCCTAGTAAGACAAACCCCAGAGGCCCAAAGGCCCACCCCGATATTGCGAAATTAACGCAACAGTTGGGCATCACGAAACGCCGCGCCCAACAACTCGTCAAAGAGGCCAGTGCCGCCGCCCCCGGCGATGCTCAAAAATACCTTCAACTTCGATGCAAGCGAATGGAGCAAACTATCGAGCGCGCCGAGCTGGAGCTTGCACGGTTGAGAGCAGGGGATGATGACACGATCAGTCACCGCGAAGTGCGGGATGCCTTGACCTTGTTTCTGCATTATTCACAAGTTTTCGCCCGGCGCAGAGCCGAAGAAATTGCCTGCCGCCCGCACTTGAACGACCGGGAACTCTTGGACGATATGTTGCGATTTTCCGACGCCAGCCACTACACCGGAATCGGTTCCGCCTTGATGACAAGCTCTCCGGCATTTGCCCAAATCTGGGACGACGTTTTGCGCGAAGGCGACGGCCGACATTCACGCGGTCCGGGACTCTCCGAAGCCTGCCAGACCCGAGCACGGGACGCCGCCCAGGTAATTCTCGCCGATTGGGAATCTGAGCTTTTTGAAAGGTGCCAGCGGATCCTTTCCGAAAACATTGAAGGCCACCGCGCCCGGCTGGTGGAGCTTGGCGCAGATCCGGACGAAGATTAATGTAGGTTTGTGCCGAACATCTCGGCGGCTTTGGCTTCGGTTCTTCGCTTGTTTTTTTTAGGTGGGTCAATTAATTGACTAACCTCAACCTTCCCGCGTGTTCGTCTTTCATCGCTATTATTCCGCGCCGTGTTCTTTGGCCAGTCTCTCGGCGGATTTCAAAGTGTCCAATTTGGACACTTTGTTTTTGTCAGCGTTTGTGTTTCCGGTTGGAGCCCCGACCGCCTTCTTCGTGCGGGAATGACGCCGACCGCGAATAAGCCACGCCTAGCCCCATTCTAAGGCCCTAGCACTTGACACGGCGTCTCTAATCTAATGCATCTCCAAGGACTACTCACCTTCGCGCAAACCCTTCCAAAGGGACTCAACCCCGAATCTTTCTTCGCAAAACTGGAGGCTGAATTCGGCCGGCATTGCGGTGCTCTGAAAATGTTCAAGAGCATGCACGCCAAGTTTCTTGGTGGACAAGTCGTAATGCCAGCCGCTCAGGAAATTTTCGAGAGCCTGGCCCGCTCCGGCTCGGCTGCGAAACCCGCCCCCGCTCAAAAACCCGCCCCGGTTGCCGCTATCGTTCCCGCACCGAAAGCGCAACCTGCCGCCGTCGCCGATCAAAGCCTGGCCAGCCGCCTTGGTTTGAAAGAAGTCGCGTCATGCACCCGGCTCGAATTCAACAGCCTTAGCCCCCGCCAGAAAATGGACTTTTCCAAAAATGGAGGCCGTCTTTCGGAATAACTTATGAGCACGAAAAACACCCACCCCCGCCCCGACATTCGCCAGATCCTAATCGACGTCGACCACGAAACATCGCTTGCTTACACGACCGTTCACGCCTTGCGCGGAGTCGTCAAAACGCTCCGGGAACGAGTTTGTTTTCAGTTCACCTGCCACAAAGGCAGTGAAATAATTCGCATCACGGATCCGAGTTCCCGCCTTGGAGAACTAAGCAATCTTTCCAGCAACCCCACAGTTCAGGAACTCGCCGCTGCCCAAACGGTCTTGGAAGTTCTCGAAAACTCGGAGCAATTCGCCGTCGCCGAAAAGCTAATCACCCCGCTTCTCGAAGAACTGGCCGCGCTCGTGGAACTTGAGCAAGCCGAGATGCGCGTGCAATCCGAAAAGACCGCGAAAAGAAACGCCGCGCTCGCCAAAATTGACGCCGACGCCGCCAAGGCAAAAGCAGCTCTAGCCGAAACTTAACCATTCTCGCCCCCGGCAATTCCGCCGGGGGCAGGTTCACCGAAAGCCGGGCAGGGTTATCCCTCGCCCGGCTTTTTTCGTGTTCTCGTTTGACTGAGCGGCTCCTTATATGCCCCTCTCCGAAGCACAACGTCGCCAAGCCAACGCCGACCGCGAATACATCCAAGCCTGCAAAGACGCTGGAATCGAGGCCGCCCCCGCGCAATACTTTGCTTCCGGCGAAACTTCTGATTCGAGCGTGCTCGACTCCCACGCGCTCAGAGAAGGGGCTCTGCCGGGCTTCCCCGACGCAATCGGCAATGCCGAAGAGGATGCCTACGTGCGCCCAGAATTCGTGATCCCAAAAATGACCATGACCGCATTTGTTGGCGTGCTTGAAATCCTCACGCCGGGCAGAGGCGGGCTTTCCCCGACGGCAGTCAAAGCCGCAGGCCGCAAGGTCATATGCCTGAATTGGATGGTGGGCCGGGGGGACTTTGCGGGTGAGAGCTTAAACTTTATCGCAGACCAGATCGGCTGCTCCCGAGCCGCTTTAAGCCACACTTGCCGCCAGATCGAGGACCGCCTTGGGTTGAGGGGCCGGGGCCAGAAAAGTGTTGCCGCCCAGCAAGCGTATTCAGACAGCCGGAAAAAGGTAGTCGAACGCCAAAAGGCCGAAAGGCATGACGCGAGGATCGGCGAGGCTGCCATTTTGGGTGGAGAGCAAGGGTTTGCTATTGCCGAGGATTGACGGGCATTCCCCGACCGCGCGTGAGGCGACATCTATCGGGTATGAGTTGGGTATGCAGCACCCAACTGCGTAGGTAAAAGCGCGGGCGGTGTGTCCGCCCCCCCGTGGCCACATCCAGAGCTTGGCCCGGAGGCCCTCCCCCACTTTCACTTTCACTCGCGGCGAGGCGCGCGCATCAACGAACCACGAGCAAAAAGATCAATTGTCCACCGCCCCAGAGGGGCCCCCGAATATAGAGCGGCGCGTCGCGGGCCAGCTTCGCCTCGGTGGTGACGAGCAAATTCTCCCTCCGGTACAATTCGATCCGGAGTTTGTAATACGTCTTTTCCCGCGCCAGACAATCCACCCCAAGAAAGAATTCCTTGGTCGGCATCAACCAGGCTTCATTGCCTTTGACCAAGTCGCGCTTCTTCTGACCCAGAAGATAGAAGGAATTATAACCGAAAATTTTTCGCAGGGCCGGGGCGTAGTTTTCGAGTTTCTCCGGCACTTCGGCCGGAGGTTTCTCATTCGTCCCGAGGACGAGCGCCGTCCAGATTCGATCTCCGGCGGCCCGGGCGGGAAACGTCCCCAGCAGGAACGCCCCAAGAATAACGGCAAAAAGAACGCTCCGCTTCATTGTACCCGATGGGTTGCGGGGATATAGTCCGCCCCATCAATCCAGAGGACCACCCCCCCCTCATCCGGCACTTGAAAGGACGTAACCGAGGTCTTTGGATCCATCGCCTGAGCCGTGAGCACCTGGGAGATAAAGGCCCCACTCCCCCGGCCGGCAAAATCACGCGGAAGCAGAAAAACCGAAAGGAGGACCGCTGCAGCCAGAGTGGCGAAACCCGGCCAGAGCAAACGTCCAAGCGACCACGTCGGTTTCGCCGGGACGACAGACGCCAGCGCGGCCTCGCGGCGGATCGCCGCCAGCACTTGACTGTTAATAAAATCGGGATGCTCCGGCGGAGAGACCACCAGATGCTCGCGCAGCAATTGGCGCGTGGGGTTCCACTGAAGGTCGTCAGAATTCTTCATGAAGGTCGGTTAGTTGCGTCTGGAGTTTTTTGCGGGCATGAAAGAGTCGGGACATTACCGTCCCCTGAGAGCATCCCAGATGGAGGGCGATTTCTTCATAAGAAAGTTCCTCGATCTCCCGCAAAATAATGATCGCGCGATGGTCCGGGCTCAACGTCTCAAGGGCGGCATCGATCCGGCGGCGGATCTCCGCCCGGTCCAGTCCGCTGCCCGGAACCTCCCCGGTCGAAGGTGTCGTCCGCGAGGCCGCGTCGATCCGCATGGGCCCGAGTTCGAGTTCCGTCTGCGGACGCCGTTTCCGCCGGCGGCAGAGATCGATTGAGGCGTTGGTAGCAATCCGTCGAATCCAGGCGAGAAACGGCACCTTCCCGTCAAAGCGGGCAAGAGATTTCCACGCCCGAATGAACGTCTCTTGGGTCAGATCGAGGGCATCTTCGGCATTGTGGACCATGAAGCAAATTTGCATGTAAATTTTTTCCCGGTGGCGAGTGATCAATCCATCAAAGGCCGATAAGTCCCCTTGGCGCGCCCGGACCAGAAGATCGTCCTCATCATACGGCTGGGAATCGTCATCCACTAAGTTAAACGCCCTAAGCGGAAATTCATTCAATTAATCGAGTTTTCCATACCGGCGGTGCCACTCGCTCCGGTATTCGCTCATCAAATCGACAATGCGATTACGCACCTTAAAAAGTTGCCTTTGCAGAAACCTATGTTGCCGGGCGGTCATCCGACCTTCGGCGACGAGTTTGAGGCCCGCGTCAAGGGCATTATTGGACGCTTTTAGTCCTCGTTTGAGATAAGCAATCGTCATCCCCAACTCCGCCGAATCGTCCCCGCATAAAGCCGCGGCGAGTTTGGCGCCACAAACCGCGGACTGGGTCGCCAGCCGGATGGCCTCGGGATGTTCTTTGAGCGATTCATCGCGCTCAAACCATGAATTGATCCAAGCATGGAGTTTGATCGTGTCCCGGTAAATGGGTGACTTGGCAAATTGATCAAATTCTCCCTCCTCCGGGTCAACGCCCCCGGCATTGGAGGTCAGAAGTTCCTCCTCACAAAGACCCTCGGAGGCGTCGACCCACTCGTCATCCTCGTCGGCGTCAAAGGCTTCCCAGCCCATCTCCCGGGAAATGATCTGATCGCGATCCGGGTGATCAAGATATTGCTCAAGGAGTCCAAAATATTTTTCCGTATTTTTGTCCTGTTGCTGGAGAAAGCGCTCCCATTGGTACTCGTCCCACACATCGGGCATCTCGGAATCGTCATCGGACATTATGAAAATCCATACCCGACCCCAAGGCGACACGCAACGGGATTTTGCCTCAAGTGACTTTTCGCTCCGGAATCCGAGCGGCAAATCGAAGTCCAAAAAGTTGATAACTTCTGCTCCCGAAAGCGGATTATTTCCGCATCGAGGGGGAAATTTGATTCCCTTTTGCAGGGGAGATTCCCTAACGTCCTGCCATGTCATCAACCGACTTCCACGCTTTGGGCCAATCTTTTGGGATTCCCGGAGATCTTCTTCAGGCGACCCCCTATGGCAGCGGTCACATCAACGACACCTATGCCTCGACCTATTCGGAAGATGGCAAATTTGTGCGCTATATCCTCCAGCGCATCAATGACAAGGTCTTCACCGATCCGGCGGCCCTGATGGAAAACATTTCCCGGGTCACCTCCCATTCGCGAAATGTCCTCACCCGGCGCCAAGTGCCCGATCCCCTGCGGCGCGCGCTCACCATTTTGCCTTCCCGCGAAAATCTGCCCTATGTGCGGGATGCAGAGGGGGCGACCTGGCGAGCCTATCTTTTCATCGAAGAAGCTGTCACCTACGACAAAATCGAGACCATCGATCAGGCCCGGGAAGCCGCCCGGGCCTTTGGCGAATTCCAGGGACTGCTCGTCGATCTCCCGGGGGACCGCCTCCATGAGACCATTCCGAAGTTTCACCATACCTGCAGCCGCTTTGACGCTCTCATCCGGGCTGTTGACGCGGACACCGAAGGGCGGGCCGCTTCGGTCGCTGACGAGATTGCCTTTGCCCGCTCCCGCGAAGCCATGGTGGACGAATTGCTCGACCAGCAAGCCCGGGGAGAATTGCCCGAGCGCATCACCCACAACGACACCAAACTGAACAATGTCATGTTCGACACGGCCAGCGGCGAAGCCATTTGCGTTATCGATCTCGACACCGTCATGCCCGGACTGGTCTTGTATGATTTTGGCGACATGGTGCGAACGGCAACGAGCCCTGCTCTCGAAGATGAAAAGGACCTCACTCTGGTCACGATGCAAATGCCCATGTTCCAAGCGTTGGCCGAAGGCTATGTCGGAGCCACCCGAGCGTTTCTCCTCCCAGCTGAAAAAGATCGACTGGCCTTTTCCGGAAAATTGATCACCTTCGAAATCGGCCTGCGCTTTCTGACCGACTTTCTCAGCGGCGACACCTACTTCAAGACGCATCGCCCGGGGCACAACCTCGACCGCTGCCGGACCCAATTCAAACTGGTTGAAAGCATCGAGGAGCAGGAACCCGCCATGCGAGACTTCGTCGATTCGCTATGAAGATTCTTGTCACCGGCGGCGCGGGCTTCATCGGGAGCCATGTGGTCGAACGTTTCCAGGGCCGGGCGGAGATCCGGGTGCTGGATAATTTTCGGACCGGATACCGCCACAATCTCGCGGGACTGGACTGCGAGATCATCGAAGGCTCGATCACCGACGAATCGATCGTCCGCCAGTCCATGGAGGGCATCGACTATGTTTTTCATCTGGCCGCCCTCGTCAGCGTCCCCGAGTCGATGGAGAAAATGTCCGAATGTGTGGCCATCAACATCAACGGACTGCTCAATCTGCTTCAAGCGGCCCGGAGCGCGGGCGTCCGCAAGTTGGTCTTCGCCAGTTCGGCGGCAGTCTATGGTGACAATCCCGCCATGCCCAAGGTGGAATCAATGACCCCTGAGCCACGGAGCCCGTATGCCATCACCAAACTCGATGGCGAATATTATTGCGGGCTTTTCGCCCGCGAGGGCTGGTTGTCCACCGCCTGCCTGCGATTTTTTAATGTTTTCGGTCCCCGTCAGGATCCTCAGGGAGCCTATGCAGCGGCTGTACCGATTTTCATCGAGAAGGCGCTCAAAGGCGAATCACTGCGGGTCTTTGGCGACGGCGAACAAACCCGGGACTTCATCTTTGTTCAGGACATTGTCTCCGCCCTAGAATTTTGCGCCCTCACCGAAGCACCCACCGGCGTCTACAATTGTGGCTACGGGAAGAGCATGTCCCTCAATTCCCTGATCAAAACAATTCTCTCTGCCACCAAATCGAATTCTGCGATCGAGCACGAAAAAGAGCGCGCCGGAGACATCAAACATTCGCTCGCGTCGGTACAAAAATTGCACCAAGCCGGTTGGATTCCAGATCACGGTCTCGACGCCGGTCTCCAGGCCACGCTGAGCTCCCTCATAGGTGGGGACAAATGCCTTTAACCGTTATCAGGTCCGAGGATTACCGGCGGTTTGAACCCCGGGCCGTCGCCGTTGCCGTTGCTTGCGGCGCCGGGGCAACCTCCGTGTTACTCGGCCTCAGGGCAGCCTCCCCTCACTAAGCCATGTCTGCGCCAAAAGTCAGCGTTTTACCGACTTCCAGTTCACTGACCACTTCCTCAAAAACGGCGTCTCCGCTAAAAATGCAGGCGCGTTTGGCACCAAGGGAATTCCCCTCCGTGGTGGTGGACATGGGATAGGGTAAGCCGATGCGGAAGAGCCAAAATCGGGGCGGGTTGGGAATGTCCGGAAAGGCGGTCACTAGGGGCCAGACTTTTTTCGGAGAAGCGTGGATGAGAATTTCATCCGCCCCCCCAAAGAGGGGGACTAAAAACAGGCGGGGCCGCCCCAGAGACCAAGTCGCAGTTAAACCCAGCATCTTCCAAGTTGCTTCGAAGGTTTCCAAGCGGGTGAACAATGCGAACAGGGCGGAGAATGCCAAATACAAAACGGCAATCGCCAGATTGGCCAAAAGGATGCCAATCAGCCAGATGGTCCATCGCGGCCAAGCGGGAGGGTGAGAAGGTATAGTGTTCATGGGTTTGTGGCTCGCCATTGGCGGCAGAGGTCCCGGGCCGCCTCGGCCCAGGAGGGGAAGCGAAAGACAAATCCCTCTTCCACGAGTCGGCCTGGTACCACGCGACGGCTTTTCAGCACCAACTCGGTTTCCGTCCGGAGAAAAAATGCTCCGAGTTCAAGAAGAGGCCCCGGCGACGGAAGTCCTTGAAAGCGGTCGTCTTGAATTTCATCGGACCTTGGAAACCCTCAGCACCATCCTTCCTGCCGGAGGGAATGCTGCCCAATCCCGTGTCGATGCATTTGCAGAAAACCTGCAATCCGTCCTGTCCCATAACCGACCAGTGAATTTGCTGCGCTCGTTCGCGTCCAGCAAGGCCTCGTAAATCAGAGTGCTGTAAGTGCTGCGCCCGTCGGTGATGGCGAAGGCGAGCACCCAAGGATAGAGGTCATCTGTGGATTTTTCAGTTTGGAGGAGTTGTTGGAGTTTGTTCATCGACACTACCAAACGTTTCCATCAGAGATTTTATGAAGGTAATTTGAAGAGAGAGTCACTCCCCATTTTTGAAGCAGGCGTTTGAGGTTCCGCCAATGCCCGAAGACAGCTTTGTGTCGTCACAGTGGAGGTCGGAAGTGCAAACAAGTTTCATTCTGCGCCCACCCAGTCGAGAGCCTTTCTCTGCGTGTCGAAAATCACGCCGCGCATGACTCCGTAGTCGCTGCCGACGTTGAGGCACACGGGGAGGCCAGCAATCGAACGCTCCTCGACTTTGACGTGGGTGTGCCCGCAGGCAACAAGATCAATCTGAGCGGCATGCCTTTCAAGCGCGGCGACGGCGGCTGTCCCGAGATCGCCCGCGACAACTACCACGTTGGGTTCTACTTTCAGGACGGTCTCCGCCATCGCTGCCAGGAATCTGCTCCCGACTGGTGGGATGGCAAGGTGGGGTCGGAGGTGATAAAGATCTTCATGGGATTGCTGGCCAGAACTGAGGGTTTCGAATGAGGTGGATCCGGATTTTAGACCAGCAGAGGCGTAAAATACGCTATGGAATGCGAATGTGCTTTGGAGTATATGAGTTATCCGCCACCCCATTGCCCTGATTGATGAACTCCGGCTCAGCGCGTTCGAGCCCCTCGCCCGCTTGGCCAAAACGCTCCACTCTTGGCGAGACGCTCTCGTCACCATGTGGCGCTTTACAAAAAATAACGGCATCACCGAAGGCTTCCACAGAAAGATGAAGCTCATTCAACGCCGCGCTTATGGCTTTAGAAACTTCCACAATTACCGCTTGCGCGTCATCGCTCAATGCGGGCTAACCACAACCCAACAAATTGACCTCATCCCCATTGTTTGGTGGAGAGCCTGGAGAACCTGGAGAGCCTGGAAAAAGGAAGTGGGTTGGGTGGGGATCGAACCCACAACCAATGCCTTAAAAGGGCAGAGCCTACTATGGTAAAACTTGACTTGCTGCCATCTTGCTGCCATCTTTCGCCCATGAAAGCAAAAACATGGCCGCCAATCCGCAAGAGCACAAACCACGGGAAACCCACCTTCATCGTAGATGCGAGATACGCAGGGCAAGGGGAGCGAAAGTTTTTCACGACCAAGGTAGTGGCAGAGGGATGGGCGCAGGTACAACAAGTCCGACGCCAGAACGAAGGCCATTCCGCCTTTGATGACAGGGAGCTTGCCAACTACGGGTGGACAATTCAAAAGGCCATTGCCTTCGCCCTTGCCCACCTCCGAACCCAAGAGGTCAGCGTTACCATTCCAGCGGCTACCGAGGCCCTTGTAGCTCAAAAGCGGGCAGCGGGAAAAAGCGACCAGTATCAAAAGGACCTAACGAACCGCCTTCGCCGGGTTGCCGAACATTTTAACGGGAAGAAATTGGCCGCCATCACAACCGCCGACCTTGATGCATTCCTTGGCGGGTTGACCGTGGCCCCGGGAACGAAAAACACCTTTCGGCGGGATGTCCGAACCTTGTGGTCGTTCGCAGAAAAGAGAGGATGGGGACTTGCCGCCACCGCGAAACACACCGAAGCCGCCACAACGTCACAAGAGGCCCCAGGAATCCTCCGACCAGAACAGGCCGCCCGGTTGCTCTCCGAAACGACCGACCCCGAAACGCTGGCCTTTCATGCTATCGGACTCTTTGCCGGGTTGCGGGTTGCCGAGATTAAAAAACTTCAATGGACCGATATTGATTTCGGGGAGGGGTGGATTACCGTTTCCGCTCAGAACTCGAAAACACGATCCCGGCGGCTTGTCCCTATCTTGCCAAATCTGAAGGCGTGGCTTGAACCTGTCGCCAAGGTTGCCGGACCCGTCTTGACCAAGACCACAAGAAACGCCCACGAAGCCGCCAGAGAGGCCGCAGGAATCACCCCGTGGCCTTCCAACGCCATGCGTCACAGCTTTGTGTCGTATCGGCTCGCCGCCACCGCAAACGCCCCGCAGACCGCACTTGAAAGCGGACATGACCAAGGCGTCTTATTCGCCCACTACCGGGAGCTTGTCCGGCCAAAGGACGCCGCGCGATTTTTCTCCATCGCCCCCGCCAAGGCTGGCAAAATTATCTCGATAGCGGCATGACGCCTTGGTGAGTCTTTATTACCGACCGGACGCACCGCCAGACCTCGCCGGAAGTCCAGTGTTCGCCATCGCACTCGACCGTGCGCCAGTAGTTGACCATTCGCCGCGAAATCTTAAACCACCGCGAAGGACAGGCGGTACGGCCAGATATGCGGACTTCTCCCAGCTTTTCGCCTTGCACCCCCCCGGACGCGAGCACGAGCACCCATTCCGCCGACCCCGCCGCATATACCAGCTCTGCAGCGGCCCCGCGCAGCATCCCATCTGCGACCAATGCGGCAATGGCTCGTTGCAGCATCCCCTTGCTCGTTTTTGTCTGAACGGATCGACGTAGAATTTCCGGTCGTAGCGCGTCCCAGCAGGCGACCACCAGCAGGCCCGTCGGGGCGATCATCTCAATTCGCCGGATAATGTCAGGGCAGACAGGGGCGGATTGCGCATCCGCCATGCTCACCGAGGACACCCCACTCTTTCCTGACTTTTTCGCAACCGCAGAGAGTAACTGGGAAAGCAGTTCCAGGTTGTTTTTGTCATTCGCACAGCCGACCCGGGCGCGCCCTTTCGTTGACGGCTTTTTGTTCTTCCGTCGCCAGAGAGTTGAGCGGTGAAGGCGTTGCATAATGGAACACTACCAGCTTAGTCATGGAAGACCATAAAAAAACACTACTATCACTCCGCTCACAGGCGGAACTCTTGAGCATCTCATGGCGGCATCTTCAAGAGTTATCAAAGAAACGCTTGATCCCCACCGTCCGACTTGGGCGAAGGATGCTCTTCAACCCCATTCACGTCGCCGCCGCACTGGAAAAACTCACCGTCAAATCCCTCTAAAAAAAAGAGCCGGTCTAACCCTCCTAGGCGACCGGCTCAAAACGAAACTGAACATGGACACAATACATTCCTGCAACTCGATTGCAAGTAATAATATCGGCACCGCCGTTAGCCTTTTCGCTACCGACCAACTTCACGAAACGCCGGAAAACTGGACGCTCTACAACAGGCCAAACACCGGCTCCGATGAGTGGAAGGACTTTCTGAAATCAGTGTTGGAAAACGGAATCCTGGCACCGCTCGAAATCTCCGCTGACGACTATGTTATCAGTGGACACCGGAGGCTCTCGGCATCAAGGGAGATTGGCAATCAGTGGATCCCTTGCATCGTGGATAACTCCATTGTCATGGAGGGCATCCCGTCCGCTGATCGAATCAAGCTCCTCATCGAACGCAACCGAGGCCAACGTGTGAAAACGGATTCCGAGCAGATACTTGAAGCCATTGCACAAGTTGATCCAGCGGAGGCTATCCGACAGGCGCAGGAACAGAGGGCGCAACATTTCATCAAGGCAAAAGGTTCATCGGAAGAAGTGTTTGCCGAGGGAAGCATTAGGCGCACTGACCCAGCCGGATGCCGGTCAGAAATCCTAGCTGCGGTGATAGACATCATCAGGTCGTATCGGCAAGAAATGGGGGAAATCGCAATTTCCGGGCGCAGTATTCACTACCAGCTTTTGCAGCGAAAAGTGAGAACGTCCACCTACTCATCCGGCTACATATACGGCACGGAAAAAGGAAGCGCAGGGCTTCTCTCGAAGCTCCTCACTGACGCACGGTCAGAAGGACTCATCCCCGACGACTGGATTGACGACTCGACCCGCCCAACCTACTCGTTCGAGTCTGAGGCTCTCGGCCCCTATGTTCGCAGGATAACAGAAAACCTTTTCAGTAATTTCTTTTCTGCCGTCCATGCCGACCAGCCTTCACACGTTGAAATCTTGCTTGAGAAAAACACGATATACGGACTTGTTGCCTCGAAGGTTGCTTATCCGCTCCGGTTGCCGCTGACCTCAATGCATGGATATGGGAGCTATCCCGCCGCGAGGGACGTTGCCAAGCGTTTCAAAAAATCAGGGAAGGAAAGCCTGATCGTCGTCTATGTCTCAGACCTCGACCCCGAGGGCATCAACATGCCTTGCTCGTGGAAGAAGTATCTGGATTACGATTTCGGAGTTGACGCCACCGTTTTACGCGCAGCCGTGACAACTGAGCAGGTTGAGAAGTACAGCCTGCCGCCGGATGCCGACGTTAAGCTATCCAGCAGCCGCGCCAGCGGGTTTATCGAAGAATACGGCAATCAGTGTTGGGAGCTGGATTCCATGCCCCCCAAGGCACTGGTGGAAGAGATCACCAACGTCTGCAAGGGCTGTTTGGATATTGACCGGCTCAATGACGCCTTCGAAAGAGAGAGGGAATCGGACGTCAAGCTGGCTCAGATGCGGGCAGCGGTTCAAGATTTCATCAAGGCGAAATGTTCCGGAATTCTTGGGGAGGACGCACGATGAAAGTGAGTGACCCTATCCACAAACCCCACAAAGGGTGGTTCGCAATCTACGAAGAGGAATTGCGACTCATTGAACGAACCTTCGACAGTGAGGCCACACGGCGGAAGGTCGTGGCCGCATACGTGGCATCACGCCGCATTGCAAACCTCGAAGGCGCTGAGACATTTCAGCGGTCAATATCTTCCATCGCTCGTGATATGGGATATTCCTACAATCACGCCGCCGAGGGATTCTCCCTGCTAAAAACGGTCGGCCTTTGTGATATTCAAGAGCAATACGTCCAAGGCTCAAAGGAGCGGGCGCACTCCATTTATACTATCAAATCAACGTTGCCCCTTTTTGGTGCAACGTTACCCCCGGATGGAAAATCCCTAGAAAAGCAGAGAGTACCCAAGAACTCCTCTAAAAACTCCCCTAATAAGAAAAAAGAACCACCCTCTCCGTCCCGGAGAGGTGCGCACGGCGGAGGCAAGCTCCGACGTTGGTGTTCTGTTTCAGAGTTGGTTGATTTAGGATACTCGGAAGTTGAAGCTGAAGCTCTCGACTATTTCCACAAAAAGCTTGTCCCACTCGGATACTTGCCAGTGAACAAGCACAGCGATGAGGTTGTGAAGTCATGTGAGATTTTCGCTGATGACATGGAGTCCTTCTCTGAGTTCATAGACGAGACAGAAAGGGAGGGTGCACCAGAAAAAGGAGACGCAACCTTTGTTCGTTTGGGGTGGAACAATTATTGACCATGAACGAACCATTCCAACCCCTGCCGGTCCGTAATTCAATAACGGCGATCATGCCCACCATCATCGTGGATACCAGAGAGCAAACGCCGCTCGTCTTCCAAAGCCTGCCATTCCGCACCGCGACGTTGACCCAGGGCGATTATTCCGTTGCCGGACTCGAAGCCGATTTCGCCATCGAACGAAAGTCCATCTCCGATCTTGTGGGGAGTCTCACATCAGGCCGCGAACGATTCATGCGAGAGAT
>Ga0222650_1001020_pt1 | contig 16789 bp, 15 predicted proteins | sample AntAcemetagen367_FD_179820 | JGI IMG/M metagenome (GOLD analysis project Ga0222650, IMG submission 179820) | Saline water microbial communities from Ace Lake, Antarctica - #367 | ecosystem: Environmental > Aquatic > Non-marine Saline and Alkaline > Saline | place: Antarctica: Ace Lake...
CTTCAGAGCTTGTCAGGCACTCGTATCCGAAGCCGAAACGCTCTGTCCACCAATATTCGAGTTCGTTGCCATGTTTATTACGGAGTTGTTTGAGACTTTTTTCGTCTGGCGTGAGCTTACGCGAAACTTGGTGGCCCGGACTGCCGAAAGAGAGACAGGAGAAATCTGTGTCAATCAGGGCCCAATCCTCTTAAATCTGTGGCTAAAAATCTCCGGTTTCCCTGAAACGAGAGCGCCAAAGCTGCGAAGCCAAGTCATAGTCACGAAGCGCACAAATCCTCTTACAAAGTGCTATGATCTCCAGCGCAAAGGCACACGACTTCTCCAGAATTTGATTTTCTTTTTTCATCGCGAAATTCCCATCACAGATTCAAAATCCAAAATCCAAAATCCAAAATCCAAAATCCAAAATTCAAGGCCCCAGAATCTCGAGCTTTTTTCTTTCTTCGTCGGAGATCTCCCCCCAGTCGATTGACTTTGCCAAAGCAAGGGCTTGCTCCTGTTTCTTGCGCTCAAAGAGTGCTTTGGCATAAATTGCCTTCCCGATATTTGAGAACTCGCCCGGACTTGCGAGGGTCTCGTCGAGAACCTCGAGGCAGGCTTTGGCGTCTCCCATCGAGAGGAGGATGAAAGCGAGGGTGTTCCGGAAGTTCTCTTGTTCGGGGTAGCGTGAGACGAGCGCCTGCATCACCTCGGCCTCATCCTTCTTCGCGATCTCGTGGACCGCTTTTAGGTAGGAATAATTATTCAAGAGCACGGGGTTATCGGGCTCACGACGCAGTAAGATCGCGCTCACTTCGAGAAGTCGTTTGCCATCGCCGCGGTCTTTGAGCCATTGAAAAAGAGGGGCGAGAACGGTGGTCTTGGGAGGAGAGCCAAGCGGGTGCTTGATGCCGGCAATGACCGTTTCCATGACCCGCTCAGGATCGCCCAGTTGCTTGGCCTTCTTTACGAGTTCGTAGAACCAATTGCGATCCTGGTCGCGTTTTGCCGCGGCCATGGCCTTCTGCCATCGCTGGCCTGATGGCAGGTCCTCTCCGAGTCGCGCCGACACGACCGCGCGAGTTGCCCACAAAATGGGCTCGGGAAAGAAGATGACAGGATTCTCTAATTCCGTCTCGATTTGTTGCCATCGGCCGAGATTTTCAAGGGCTTGCAGCCGAAAAGCAAAGACGGTGGGATCCTCCTGAACGTGATCGTCTGCGGTCAGCGCCATTACTTTTTGATCCTGCTCCAAACGGGCCAGCCACCGCACCAGCACGGGGAGATCGCTCACGCGGTATGCCGTGATGGCTTGGGCCATGGCCTCTGCAATAGGGCGTTTTTTGAGTCCAATGCGAAAGAGCTCGAGATTCAACTTTGCCTTTACGCTGAGATCCGGGTCGTCCTGAAAGCGGTCCAGCGCGACCTGCGCAAGGGGCTCGCTAATCCATTGATCGTTGAGAAAGGCGAGGAGGTTGATGGCCCGGAGGGCCAGGTCGCGCTCTTGGGCATTTAAAAGCGTCGCGAGTCGCGCCGTGGTGATCTCGCGAGCCCCGGGCAGACCACTTCCCGCCAAACGCTGAGCCAAGAGAAGATCGACGGCCGGATCGCGGGATGTCATCGCGGGATCGTCCGCCAGAATGAGCGCTCCCTGGTAGTCTTCCGCGAGCAAGCGCTCCCGGACCAGCTGATAATGGATGGCGCCATCGCGGGATTCCTCCGGGGAGAGGAGGGCGACCAAGCGGGGCGCGTTGATAAGATCTCCGACATCAAGGGCCCGCGCTAAAACCCAGCAGCGGTCCTCCGGAGTGGCCCCGGGGTACCGAAAAAGGGCGTAGGCAAATTCAAGGTTGCTGCGATCCCCGGTCTTCACGGCCCCTTTCGCGAATAAGCGGAGGGCCTCGAGAGACTCCTCATTTTGTAAGGAAGCCCTCGCAGTGCGGAAGACGTCATCCCACTCCTTGGCCTCGGCATGCCCTTGCGCTTCCTCCACCAATACGGAAGCCCGCCATGATTTCAAAGCCTGTCTGGCAGGTCCAAAAAAGATCGTGAGCGCGCCTATGACGATCAGGACGGAGGCGATGGCCACTTTCCGAAAATGAGTTTGTATGAAGGGCACTGCCATAGAGATCGAAGTTGTCCACCCGCGTCAGGTCAAACTGCCTTTTTAGATCAATTCCGGCAAATGCTTTGTGAAATGACCGCGAGAGCGGATGAGACAGGAGGGGATTGGACGCTAATGGACCCCGATTTCTCCTGGACTTATCAAGGTGACTTTTTAAGACGCGGTTTAAAATCTCGCCCGCCAAGCCCCTCTTCACTCGGAAGAAGCGGTGGCGCGATCGGCAAGTTTCTTTAAATTTGGATCTCTCTTCACTCTCTTTTCGATCTCCCGCAGGGTCCTTTTCTCCAAGCTTGATTCGCTTCCACCTACGAGATCAACCGCCTTCGCTCTTTTGAGAGCTTCCCGCCATCCCTTGACCACTTGATCTTCCTCATAGTAGAGAGAGACCGAGGCATGGATCATGGGCACTCGTACCGAGAAGGGCGTCAAGATCCTGTCGATTGCAAAATTAGTGGCGGTTGCTTCGGATTCGAACGAAAGAGGCACCGAGCTCAGGGCACTGAGACGATACAGGCGTCCGTCGAGCGGGAGCTCCGTCGCGGACTTTTCGGCGAGCGCCATCACTTCTTTTCTGAGTGCGAGAGAGGTGAAAAGATCGAGGGGATTTTCCTGATCCCCGAGCTTCGCGTAGAGTGCGGCCCCCTCGTCGCGCTCTTTTTGCGATCGCACGATGAGCGGTTCCGACCAGCCAAACCAGGAACTGCCCCAAAGAAAGACGCCCGCAGCCAACAGAACGAGGCCCCCCGCAATCCCGGCCCAGCGCGAAGGCCTCTTGACGGGCTCATTGTCACCCGGCGTCGCATTTTGCGATAAGGCATACAAAAAGAGGGAAGCCAGCAGCAGGGCGGGTCGATGCGCGGGCACGTCAAAAAGACCGTGCAGGGGCACCATTGCGGACGCCACGAGGCAGCCGAAGCGGAGAGCCCGGTCGCGGTTTCCGCGCCGCCGAATATTTTTGAAGCCCCGCCAAAACAAGCCCCCCACCAGGACGAAGACGCAGGCCGTGGCAGGAAGCCCAAACTCGGTGGCGAGCCAAAACCAGCTGCTTTCGGGATGGACCGCAACGGCATTGTTCGCGACCATGGTGCGCCCCCGGTATTGCGGAAAGACCCAGCGAAACTGCCCCGCCCCGACCCCGGTCAGGGGGGCCTCGGAAATCATCTCGAGAGTGTCGTGGGCAATCGGAATGCGGAAATCGAGATCATCGAGCGCGCGCACCTCGCCTTGCGCATCAGCGCTGGCATCAGCGCCCTCCTCATCGGACATTTTTGCAATCGTTTCCTCGATCCTTGTTTTGACCTGAAATTCGGAGAGCGCGTAAATCCCGCCGACCAGAAGGATGATCAGTCCCAGGACTTTGGCCTCCGGTCGTCCGAAATAGCGCCGCCCCAAAAGAGAGACCCACAGCAGCGTTCCCAGCGCACAGAGCACGAGCGCGGAGCGACTGGAGTTCCAACTCAAGATGGCCCACAGAATCACGCTTGAGAGGATCAGGCCGAGCACGATTCGCGCAAAATCCTTATTGCGAATCGCTTGGAAGATTCCACCCAAGCCACAGAGAAACCCGAGCGAAAGGAGGGTCCCGGTGTGATTGCGGTTTGGGAAGAAACCAAAAACCTGCGTGCCACGGCCTCCCGAGATTGGCGCTACCATCAGCTGCGCAATGAGGGCGTAAACCGCGACCCCAAAGACGAAAAGAAAGGCAAAAGTGCGGGTCGAATTTAGAGTAAACCGCTGGGTCAAAACCCAGCAGGCCATCAGGGTCATGAGGACAAAGGAGGCCTGGTATTCGAGGGCGAGCCTTTTTTGGATGACGACACTCTTGCCGGTGGCGACCCCCAGATCGGCAAGTTCCGTGCGCCATGGCGGGACCCCGATGAGCTCCGCGGGCAAAAACGAGGCCAGCCCGAAAAGCAAAAATGCCCCCGTCAGGAGAACGGCCCCCTTTTTCAAAGCGACCACCGGCGGGAAGAGGATCATCAGGAATCCCGCCGCAAGCGCGAGGGTCCCCATTCTGAAATGCCAGGGCCCGGAAGCGCCGAAGGCCAGCATGAAGATCAAGACAAGAAAAAGGCCGCCTAAAAGCGGCCTTGAAATGTCGGCTTGGTTCCGGAACGGAAATCGGGGCATACCAGTCATACGGGAGATTTATCAACGCAAGAGAGTCTTTGAAGAACTCTCAACGGTCCGCGATTTCATGGTATTCAAAGTGAAACCACCAGCTTTACTTTAGCCCCCCGGCGCAAGAATCTCGTATTTCACCCTAAAAAAGCGGGCCCCTACCCCGGGCGTGATCGCGACCGGCAGCACGATCGTCTCTGAGGGCGGAGGTGGGCTGGTCGCGGATGGCGGAATGGCAAGCGTGATCCATTGACCGGGATCGGCGAGGGTGTTGGTGAACTGCACCTGATACCCGACATCGCTGGCCTCGTTGTTGCGGAAGAAGGTGAAAAGACCTCCCTCTTCGGCTTGGACAAGGTCGGTCAAGGATTGCGCGGCATCATTGGGGTTGGCGGGATCACCTGCGACGAGGTATTCCTGCAGATTGGTCCGGTCATCGAAGTCGGGGTCAGCTGATGGCCCCGCCTGCGCGCTTGGAATGCTCCCGCCCGCGACCTTCTCGGCAATCCACGACTGATAGGAATATCCCAAGCTCATCAGCCCCGAGACCGAACCGCGATAGTTTGGCGAGGTGAGCGTGATGAAGACGGGGTAATGCCCCCTCACGGTCGGGGGACTGCTTCGCTGGGCATAGACAAGCTCATACGGAAGGTCGGCGGGTTCCGTGACGGCCAGAATTTCCTTGGGGGTGCCATCGGCAGCCTGCTTCTTGTTGGCGAAGAAGACCTCCGCGGAAAGCGGGGTCACGGTAAAGTTTGCCGTCGCTTCGCCGGTGAATCCTTCTTCGGTCACCCTCGTTTTGACGAGGTAGCCCCCGCCATCGAGAGGGATGCCTTGGGAAGGGTTCGCCGAGAAGGTCCTGACCGTAAAGATCGGGGCCAAAGAGCCAAAAGCTCGTGATCGGAAGAACCCCCCAGCGACCAGCCTGAGCATGCGGGTCGCATCGTCATCCGAACCCACCGCAGGGGCAGCGCCCGCAAGGGCGAGGTTGAGGTCATTGTAGGGCCCGGGCGACCCGATGGGAGCGAAGCCCGAGGACTCGGTATTGTAAGCGACGAGGACGGCAATCTGTTCCGTGAGGAGGAGCTCGTCCGCGAAGTCGAAACGGGTCGTGAGGGCCGAGCCCTCGAAAGGATTCTCGCCGCCATCGTCAAGGGTTTCGGAGTGCCACGGGATGAGAACTTCCTGCGTTTGCTGGCTTAACAGGACTAAGGACTCTCCGCTCACCTCGTAGACGATGATGGTGAGAGGATGGCGATACCCTGCGGGATCTGCCGCAGCGAGGTCCGGCCAACTCGCGGCCTTCGCAAAATTCACCAGGGTGACATCGACGGACTCGAGGCGCCGGTTGCTGCCCCCAAGATTCACGACGTCGCCCAAGCCTCTATCCACCGAGCTTCGCTGTAAGCCGTAGCTTTGATACGATGGCAAGAGGAGCGCGGGCGTGGTCTGGAAGACAACTTCCGCCTGGCTTCGGGGGAAAATCTCAGTCTCGGTTTCGAGGTTCGGAGGATTGGTCGAAACGAGCGGGAACTTGGCTTCGCCATCGTATTCCTGCCGCAACTGGTTGAGGGAAACGTCGGCCGCTTGCGAGGCCAGCGCAAAATTGCCGCAAAACAGGATGGCGAGGATCGCCCCCACGGATCGCCGGGTGCCTTGGTCAAGGTGAGGATAAGCTCTGCTACGTTTTTGGGTCATCATCAGTCACTTGGAATGTGTCACGCTCGTTTACGGGGGAGCGCGCGCGAAACTTCAGCAAAACGGATTTCCCGGGGCATTAAATCGGCCTGCCAACGGTAGACCTTCAAGCCTGCCTTTGAGGCAATGTCGAAGACTTCCTGCATATCCTCGGCCGGCATGTTGCTGATTGCCACCAAGATGCCATGGAGCGGATACCTCACCATAAGCTCTTCGAGATGGTCCAATCCTCCATGAATCTTATAGCCTTGCAGGGTTCGCTTTCGCAACTTGTGGTTCCGGTCGAGAAAGCCTGCGATCTGAAATCTTTGGAATTCTTCGGGGGCACAATTCTTAACATACTCCACAAAGAGATTGCCCATCGTCCCGGCGCCATAGACGAGAATCTGCTGGCGACCATCGGCGGTGCTGGCGAGCTTCCGGTGTTTGCTATCGACCGCCAGTTCCCGCAACACCTCTGGAAGGGCGCGCGGAATCAGGATGAGCCAGATGGCCAACTGGGCTCCGATAAAGCCGCAGCGGAAGTCCGACCAGGTGACATCAGCCTTCGTGGCCGACCAGAGGCATGACGTGACCAAGGCACCCACCGTGAGTCCGATCGCCACCATAAAGAATTCCCGCATTGAGGACCGACTCCAGACGCGGCGATAAACTCTCATGACCTGCAGCGCCACGATTTCAAAAATGACGAACAAAAGGAGGTAATTGACCGACCAGAATCCTTGCATGTTTCGCGTCCCGAGGTTGGTCTCGATGACCATTGCCAAAAAGGCGGCGCCCGTCAGCGCCACGAGGTCATAGGCGTAATACAGAAGGCGCACTTTGGTGCGCCCTTTGCGGCGCTTCACGGTGAGATGCATGAGCGAACCAGTTTGCAGAAGTTCCACCCGGGCGAAGTGGCGGAGGCCCAAGAGTCCCAGAATCATGAAGCCGCAGAAGGTGATCACCAAGCCGCGGCCACCGATGATCAGGGGCACGAAGCAGAGCGCGGCCAGCAACACCGCAAACCCCTGGAGCAGCAAGGCCACCCGGCGCTGGGTCAGCCCCATTGCGAGGAGGCGATGGTGGAGGTGATCCTTGTCGGCCGAAAAAACCCCGCCGGTTTTTGCCTCGCCCTTTGACTTCTTGAGGTGATTGCGAGCACTGCGACGCCAGACCGCTAAGAGGACATCCAGCAAGGGCACACCCGCAATCGCGATGGGCAGGACAATTGCCCCAATGACCGCCCGCTCGCCGCCAATCTGGGTCGCGGACGTTGCCAGGAAAAAGCCCAACATCATAGAGCCGGCATCTCCGAGGAAGATTTTCGCGGGGTTCAAGTTGAACCTCATAAATCCCGCGACCGCGGCCGCCATCGTCAAAATGGTGATGACATGGCCGGGCCGGGCACTGGCAAACTCGAGACCGGCAATCACGAATAAGCTGACGAGAACGAGACCGCCGCAGAGGCCATCGAGGCCATCGATGAGGTTGAAGGCGTTGATGAGCAGGACGCACCAGCCGGTGAAGATGAAAAGGGAGATGACCAAAGGAAACTGGTAGCCGAAAAGGGTCATTTCCCAGAGGCTCGCATCAAGGGCAAAGTAGAGGAGGGCTGCGGTCCCCTGCCCCCCTAACTTCACGAGGGCAGGCAGGCCCTTGCGGTCATCGATGAACCCCACCACGATCAAGACGAAACTTGAGGCCGTGAAGGCAAATAAGCCACTGGAGGGAATCCCCTCCGAGGGAAAAGGATAGCACCATTGCTCGACCCAAGCGATGGTGAGAAAGGCAACCCAGATCGCGATCCCTCCCGCTCGTGGGATGGGCGTTTTATGAACCCGACGGTCATCCGGCTCATCCATGAGCCCCAGCTTGGGTCCCAAGGCGATCAGCCGAGAGGTTAAAAAGAGCGAAAGTATAAAGGCCCCTCCTACAAGAGAGGCAATGAAGAGGAGGTCAAAATTTGTCATTCCGGGTTTAAGGCGATCATCAAGAAATCAAGCGCAGAGAGGGACGTCATGAAAAGAGTGATGGGAGAAGTGGGCGGATTGATATAATATGACAATCTTAAGATCAAGCCACGATTCGCAAAGTGATGATAAAAGAGGAGGAGGGCCTCTTTCCAAAAAAGGGCGTGCTGGCGGGAGGATGGTCCGCCGCTTCACAAGGTCCCCCCGGAAATTGGCGCTTTCTGCTCCGAGGCGGGCCCTTCTGGGTCCGCTCGCACCGGACGACTCTGATCTCTCGCCATTAGGACTGCGCGAGCGCGCGCGCGATTTTTGGGGCGTTCTCTTTGGCCACGAAATGGCGTTCGGCATAGGCGCGCGCCTTTCGGCCTTTCTCTAGGCGCTTCTCGCGAATCAAGGCTTCCGCGAGAGCACTTTCCAGCGATTTGAGATCCCCTGGAGGGACGACCCATCCGCCCCCGCTTTCCGTGATCCACCTTCCCATCGCACCCTCCTCGGAGCCCACAAAAATAACGGGTCGCCCGATCGCAAAGATCCCTTGGAGCTTGGAAGGAACCATCGTTCCGTCCCAAACGGGATCGAGCGAGGCGAGGTGGACATCGGCGGTCGCGAGGTGGGCGGAAAGGTCGGCGCGCGCGACATAGTCGCCCAAGGTCACGGGCGCGTCGGGGTTTTCCTTCATAAATTTCGCGACCTCGACCCGTCGTTTCCCCTGGCCGTGGAATTTCCATTGGAAATGCGGCCCGGCCTTTGCGGCCACCGCGAGAAACTCCCCAAAGCGATGGCCCAGCCCCATATTTCCGGAATACATCAAGGTGATCTTTTCGTCTTTGGGCCCCGTTCCGGTTGTCTCGCGGACGGCCCGCCCCTTGGCGTCGTCCCCGCCGCTTTCGGCCGTCCCCCAGAGCGGGACCCAGGCACGCGGCGTCGCGGGCGCGAGATGTTGCGCGGTGCGCGCGACCATATCCGGCCCCAAGGTCAGGACCATCTTGGAACGCTCCCCCCCAAATCCCCAGCGGGCCAGGTGATTCAAAAAAGCGACGGTCATGCCCTCGGGCTTGAGCATTCCGTGCGCCACCATGACGTCGGGATAGAGATCCATGACCCAGTGGGCATGATCGCCCCCTCGCATCTTCGAAAAAAAGCGCGCCAGGAGGGCCAGAAAGGGCGGAGTGGTCAAAGCGACAATACGGTCAGGCTTGGGCCGGATGAAGGCGAGATGCCAGGCGACCCCGAAGTAAAAAAAGCCATAGTCCGCAATTTTTCCCAAAAAAGTATTCCGCCCAAACCCCGAGCCGCCCATCCGGACCACCCGGAACCTCGGATCGTCGTGAGCATCGTCACGAGCGGCCGCTCCGTTCTGACCCGTCGCATACCCCCCTTTGGCACAAAGGATGGTCACGGCATGCCCCTGGTCGACGAGTTCCTCCGCGACCCTCTCAAGCATGAGCCCGGTGGGAGCGCCGTCGGGCGGGAAGTATTGATTGATTAAAAGAAGATTCATGAAACAAAACTAGCTCCGTTATCGGAGCTGTTGGGTGGTTTGAGGATTTTGGATTTTGGATTTTAGATTTTAGATTTTAGATTTTAGATTTTAGATTTTAGATTTTAGATTTTGGATAAATCGGACCGAACTGGGTTTGGAATGATTCTGAGGGAGCTTACCCGCGAGAACGCCTTTCAATTCAAAATCTAACATCCAACATTCAAAATCATTTCCCCGAGCTCTTAACGATGGCGGTCAGAATTCGACGGATAGAATCACTCTCCGCTAACAACGCTGTTAAATCTTGAGCGGGGAGAATGCCACCGTCGCGGGTCAAGCGGAGCCAGTAGTGTGATTCCCGCGCCTCTTTCGAGGCAATGCTCATCTTAGAGCGGAAATCCGCGCGACTCTGACCAGCCTGCGCCTCTTCAACGGCCCGTGAAGTAATTTTGACAACGCGTTCGGATATATCGCTTACCGTAAGTTGTCTTCAAATACTTTTCGCGCTTAAAAGCGTCACGCTCGTCGAGACATGCTTCGTAATACACTCGTTTTAAAGGGAGTCTATTTGCCGTCGAGGCTACCCGCCCTGCCGCGTGCATTTTGTAACGCTGGCGAAGATCTGTCGTGCAGCCAGTATACATGAGCCCGTCCGATTCGGACACTAACACATAAACATACGTCATACTGCACAGGCCAAGTTCGCGCCAATACTTGTCCCAGAGCGCCAAAGTTGGGAAGCCAGCTCATATTCACGGCGCTCACGAATCCTCTTACAAAGCCCCATGATTTGCAGAGCAAACGCATAGGATTTCTCCAAAATTAAATTCTCTTCTTTCATCTAGAAATCCCCATTAAAAATCCAAAATCAACAGTCTTTTCTCCCCATTAAAAATCCAAAATCCAAAATCCAAAATCAACAGTCTTTTCTCCCCATTAAAAATCCAAAATCCAAAATCCAAAATCAACAGTCTTTTCTCCCCATTAAAAATCCAAAATCCAAAATCCAAAATCATCTACCCACTCCGTCGCTCCCCCGCCTTCACCATCGTCCCGGCAGGCAAGGTCACCCCCGGCCCAACAAAGGCCTGTGCGCAGACCCAGCAACTATCCTCGATCGTGATCGGCTTCGTAATGAGATCAAAAGATTCCTTGCGGAAATCATGCGATCCCGTGCAAAGAAAGGCCCGTTGGGAGAGACAAACATTCGAACCAATCGTGACCTGGGCCAGGGTCAGTTATGGGCACGTTCGATCCCAAATCTTTACTCCAGAAAATTCTCCGCCTCAAGGATCTTTAGACGGATTTCCCCGAAATAGCGACGCTTCAGATGGTTGAAAGTCCAGCCTGATTTACCGTCGAGAAATCCCTTCTTTACTACATAGGCGACGACCCAATATACCCAACCCAGCCACCATCTGCCGAGGTTCCGGTATTTGAAGCGTTGCCGGGAATTTAATTTTCCCCATTCCTCAGCGCCTGCGTTCCGCAACCATTGAAATCTGTTCGCTTCCCAACTAGAATACTCGTTGTGCTTAGTCAGATAATGTTTCATCCCCCGGAAGTCGTGATGCTCCAATCGCGCTTTGATTTCTCCCACACTTCCTTCCAATACCGGATGCTCATGAACCTCCATATCAAGATGACTCCAACTGTCTTCCGGGAAACATTCGTATTCCCCGGCTCCCACGCGGAACATCGCCAGTTTGTGAAACACATCGCCATGATTTAGCGGATTCCCCATAAACCAGTTGGTCAGGGAGATCCAAAAACCTACATGCGGCGTGTCTACAAGGGCCTTTCGCATTTCCGTCACGAATTCTGGGGTGACTCGTTCGTCGGCATCAATGAACAGGACCCATTGGGTTGCAAAGTCATGATTTCTCAGGACCCAGTTCCGCTTTTTTGGGAACTTCCCGTCCCAGTTAAAATCAAGAACCTTCGCGTCGGCATTCTTGGCGATCTCTTTGGTTAGATCCGTGCTTCCAGAGTCGATCACCAAAATCTCCTCAAAGATATCCCCCAACGCCTCCAGGCAGGATGGGAGATTCTTCTCTTCGTTTCGGACGGGAATGCAGACCGTGACAGGCAGTAAGTTAGGCATCATTTAATCAATTCCTCTTTCTAATCGTGAACGCACTGGCAGCCTTCAATCTCTAATCCCGACATCGGGCCAGACAAACGCATCCACAAATATCTCTGATGAAAGCACATTCGTAAAATTCAGGCCTTACGGAACATGAGAATCATGCTTTTCCCAAAAATCGGAATCCTTCCAACCCTGAGGACCTTCTCGCAAACGAGACCCTGTTCTGCGAACAGTTCGGTAAGCGTTGCCACTGACCAAAACTTGATATGTCCATGATCCCACAACGCAGTAAAATGCAAATCCATCTTACCACTAATTGCTAATACCAGATTCTTCCAATACCCATGATAGGGCGTACTAACAATCGCCACGCCCCCCTCACAAAGGAGGTCAGCAACACACTTCGCGTATTTTCTAGGATAATAAACGTGCTCCACAACTTCCAACGACACAAGGCTTGGGAAAGTTCCGTATTTTTCTACCAATGGATCGTATGCATTCCCTACCTCTAGTCCAATCGACGAGTCTGCGGAATTTGCTTGTTGAATACCTTGCTCGGACGGATCAACACCTCGGACTTCAAAACCATCTTCACTAAGTTTTCGGGCAAAGGAACCGTTGCCGCATCCTAGTTCAAACACCCGCTTCTCGCCGGATTGGGCAAGAAATTGAGTGACCGGAGCCCAGAGATAGGCATGGGTATGACTTGCTCCTGCATCTGGATACAAATAGTTGATAACTCGTTCTTCGTTCATATTTTAAATTGTTCGTTTTCTAATCATCTTCGCCGGATTTCCGCCGACTATTTCACCGGATTGGACATCCTTCGCTACCACTGCCCGGGCCGCGATAATCGCTCTGGCACCCACCGACACATGCGGCCCTACAAAAGCATCCGCACAAACCCACACCTCATCGCCGATCGTGATTAAAGACTTTACTAAAGGCATCGTAGGATCATTATAGTCGTGCGTGCCAGCGCAGAGATGAACGCGCTGCGAAATGGTGCTGCGCGCACCGACTGTGACCTGCCCTAAATTATAAACCAACGCCCACTCTCCGATTGAGGAATCGTCACCGATTTCCAAATTCCACGGGAAATAAATCAGAGTGGAGGGATAAATGTTCACATTCGAACCGACCTTCGCACCGAAGGATCGCAGAATTACACGGCGCGAACCAAAGCATGGACGAGGAGTCAGGCGAAACGCCAGCTTGCCAAAGCCCCAAATAACACGGAGGAAAATTTCCTTGCAGGAGTATTTTTTAGCTGCGCGATTCGATGCTATTTCAAGTGTTCTCATATTTTTTTATTGACTATTGAGCTCTTAATCATGCTTGTTTCTCAGACCACAAAATTGGGCCTTTCCCCGTCTTGCAGCAACCACTGGTAGAACTTAGACATATTCGCTGCAATCGCTGGCCAGAGATATCTTTGTTTAACCAACTCACGTCCACGAATGCCCATTTCACGCCGCTCAGCATCCGATGCTGCCAAAGCAGCTCGCAAACCTTGCTCAATACCTAGGGGGGTCGGGGCAACCCTCCAGCCGCAGCACTCGGTTTTTAGTTCTTGCCATGGGCAGCCTGTGGTCGTCAAAACCGGGATTTCGTAGCCGAGTGCCTCTGTGACAACGATGCCAAAGTTTTCCGAATACGAAGGCAGGACAAACAAGTCGGCATTTAAATAAGCCTGCGCTTTATCCTCCCCAAAGAGAGGCCCGACGATTTCCACTTGACCGGAAAGACCCAATTTTAAAATCTTTCGCTCCAACACTGGACAATGACCACTATCGTCATTGCCGGCAATGACCAGACGCCAATTTACAGGAGCCAGTTTCTTCCATGCATCTAACAACATCGGCAAACCTTTTTTCGGATTGATTCGAGATAAGAAAAGTGCGGTGCGCGGTGCAGAGGAATGAGATTTGAAACCTGAGACCTGAATATCCGCAATACACTCAGCCCTCAGAACCGGCAACTCTACGCCATTGGGAATCACGGCGATTGGTTGCTTGAAGCCGAGCGCACGAATGCTTTCCGCCTCAGAGAAAGCTGTCGCATGAAAGGCCGTTGCCCGTTGAAGATCTCGCTTCTGATACAGCATCCACGCCAGCTTTTTTTTCCACCTAGAATTGTTGATAGCCCACGGCTCAAGCATCCCCCTGGGGGCGACCACTAATGGGAGCCCATTGCGATAGGCAAAATTCGTCACTGAATGTGACGAGCGCAGCCAGATCCCATGCTGGTGAACGACAGAAATCGGAGTCGTCTGATGAACGGCATCAAGCGCCCATCCGAAATCAGCAGCACTTAACCGACCGCTGAAAGAAGCGGCCCGCTCCTCTAGCTTCGTCAGCTGAATTCCGGCATCCAAAGGAAGCATCGGGTCATACAGTGCGCCCGCAGTGACAATACCAATCGAGCTGCCTTGCTGGCAGAGTGCATTACACAACTGACTCACTGAACGCGGAGGACCACCACCGCTTTCGCCTAAAGACGGAACTGCATGTTCGATTCTCATGATTAACTATTTTTCATGCTAGAAATCAACTTTCCACGATATCGGAGAGTCCGCATGTGCGATCTCAGATATGACAAGTTCAACACTCGCCAGAATCGAACCAACCAAACTCCACGTGTCCTGTTCCGATCTGATATATAAGGGAAATACATTTGTCGGTAGCGCTCATTCTCTTCAACCATTCTAGGAGGCCGGGCACTTGGCCCTTGAGTAACCACAGCTGCCGTTTTCGCAGCCTTGTGCAGGCGTAGAGCCCATAGATATACGGGGATTCTTTTATATCTAATACCCGACCTAGCGATTCGCCACCAATACTCTGTGTCCATGCAGTAATGGAAGTCCTCTCTAAACCCGCCTAATTCTTCATACAACTTGCGACTAAAAACTGTGCTCGGACCAAAAACATTTAAGATACCAAACGGAAGTGCCCATTCCTCAAAGCTGCCAGACTGACAACAGCGCGTGATTCGAGAGTGTTCATCTAAATAGACAACATTTGCCGCATACCACTCTGAATCTCTAAGTTCAATCCGCTTCAATACAAGACTCAATGCACCCGGACAAAAAACGTCATCGGAATTCAACCACGTGAAATACTCACCCTTAGCTAGGTTAAACCCCTTGTTAAAGGCATCACTTTGCCCCTCATCTTGCTCGGAAATTATTACCGAAAAAAGCTCCCGATAATCTTCGACAATTGACATTGTATTATCAGAACTCCCCCCATCAACCAAAATACATTCCACTCGGTCAGACTTTGCTGTCCTAAGGCTCTCTAAACATTCCCGTATATAGCGTTCTGAATTATAACTTGGAATGACGATACTGATTAAAGGATTACTCATGCTTTGCTGGTGTGGTTTTGCTCAAAGTGCTATATTTATTCCCGCTTAGCGTCCTTTGACGCAAGAACAAGCGGCGCTAGAGTATGTGCACGCATTTATTACTTAGATACGGATAGTGATGTAATTATATCAGCGAACGATAAATACGATTTAACCGCTGAGCATAAGAGTCCCAAGTGAATTTTTCCCTCAAGAGCTTCGTGCCCGCCTTACCGTAGCGATCCCTTAACAATTCATCAGCATCAAGCTTCTCAATACCATCAGCCAATGCAACGGGATCGTTGGCCTGTATTAATTCGTAATCCTGTGACGGCACACCAGGCAGCCCACATGCTGGCGTCGTGATAACTGGTAATCCCGCGCCTAAAGCTTCCATCGCAGACTGGGCACAGCCCTCCGAAAGCGTCGGAAAAACATACATATCACTCTGCTCTATAAGCCCCTTTAGCGACTCACGCGGGATGAATCCCTTTAAATCAATATCAGGATGAGCTAACTCAGCCGCGAAGAATCGCTTCGCTTCCGACGAGTCCCCGGCTACTGTGAGCCTGAACTTAACCCCGCGCGCGCGAAGATGGTCTAGGGCTTCGAACAAAGAACGAATCCCCTTCCTCAAGACAAAACCTCCAGTATAAAGTAGCTCCAGCCGATCTGGATTGACTCGCGCCCAGTCAGTCTTGGCACCATAAAAGTAATCCGGTATTCCCAGATATTCGACACGAATTTTTTCTGCGGGATACCCTTGCTCAACAAAGCTCCTCTTAACAAAATCGGAATTGACTAACAACAAATCCGCTTGATCACAATCCCTTAGAACTTGTTTCCAAAAAAATGAAGTATGGCTGAGCCTATTCACGACATCAAAGGCCTGATATTCATTGCCGATCACGTCGTGCATGTATGCTGGATGGGCAATGCTATGATCAACGATGATCTTCATCCCACGCTGGCGAGCAAAATCAATCGCCCCTCCCTGCCCCGCACCGCTACGAACATGAAAGATATCTGCGTCTTGGAGATATGCCTTGGATGCCCGTCCAAAATTCTTCCACGCCATTGTGTTTACCCGATCAGGCGATATGGGTAGGTAGGGGGCTATATGAGCTAAAACACCCGCAATAAACTCCGGCAAAGCCATTGGAAAAAAATCCTCACGCGTCAAAGCGCCTTTCATCAAACGTACATCCAACCGTTCGTAGATATCTTTTCTGCCGCACAAGTGCCCGATCAGAGTCAAGAGAGTCCGCTGACTTTCTGACGGTAACCAGCCACAGATCATCCTGCGCTCTACCCCTAAAGTTTTAAGAGCTAGGTTAACCTCACAGAAATGTAGTCGCCCAACACCAGTAGTAAGAATAATTTTCATAATGACTTCTCTTGGTCCAAGGCTTTACCCCCTTGGACGTCGCCTATTGCCCGCTGCCTTCACCTGGCGATCGTATACTGCAAAAACCAATGCGATACTTGATGCCATGGTAACTCGGAAACCAATCGGGGAGAATATATAATGCCAGTAAGCGGCAAAGACGATGCCAATTAACACGCCAAGCAGAGGGGGGCAACTAAGAATCGAACGACGAATGAATTGGGCATAAAAATAGAGTAAATAAACCCAGAAAATCGCCCCTGCTACTCCGTGTTCTACCCATGCTTGGACTATTCTTGAATGATGGGGTATGTGGTATAAGTAACCTGCTCTACGCCCCGTATCAGAGCCTCCACCGAGATCTTCAATCGCTCCAGCCCAATAACCTTGAATGTCCAGGGCAAAAGAACCATGACCAAAAATCGGTTTATCTTTGACCGCTAGTAAACCTGCATATGTTTCTCTCCGCCCGCCAAAAACCAAGCCCATACTACTCCTCGACTGTTTTAGATATTTAGACTTAGCATCCTCCCCTATATACCCCCCCCCCGCAAGAAAGCTATAGCTCAAGTAGACCGAGATAGCGGCTAAAAGACACAGGGTT
>Ga0222650_1001024_pt1 | contig 16697 bp, 17 predicted proteins | sample AntAcemetagen367_FD_179820 | JGI IMG/M metagenome (GOLD analysis project Ga0222650, IMG submission 179820) | Saline water microbial communities from Ace Lake, Antarctica - #367 | ecosystem: Environmental > Aquatic > Non-marine Saline and Alkaline > Saline | place: Antarctica: Ace Lake...
ATGTCACTGGAAAGTCTCGCCCGAATAGTCGATAACCCTGTTCTCAGCCTGCCCGGCGTGGGCAGCTGAAACCGTGATCGCAGCCGAGACGGCACGCACGATTTACACCATCTGATGGGACGCTACCAATCGTTTGGGCACTAGCCTGCATTACCGACTGACCAGTCTTCAAGTCATCCACCAGACAAATTTGGCCGGGCGGTTTCTAAACTCAAGCGCATTTCTAAGCCATCTGACGCTGCAATGACCCGCTCCTTAAAAGCTCCTCGACTCGCATCTATAGATTTCGATCAATTCGGGATAGAGCGGACATATTATTCAATTCGTTCGGCTGACCGCTTTGTGCCCATTCTGGCCTGTCGATTGTAGGGCGGTGGAAACACCGGACCTCACCGAGAGCAAATACTCAATTTACAATCGGACTGACATTTGTCTCCGACCTCCGACATGCGAGGCGGAGCTTGGGATTATTCCTTTAATCTAACCCCAGCCCCGCCATCTTTGGTTTCTTGGGGATCAAGGAAGACAACACCTCCTGCTTCCAGAGCGCGGCGCACGGCTTCGACATTGGCCACCGTACTGGCCGACGGTCCGCGGGCACTCTCCATCCGACGTACGGTCGGCACCGATAACTTGGCCACTTCCGCTAGCTTCGGCTGAGTCCAATCAAGAAGGGCGCGGGCAGCACGAAGTTGGGCAGCAGTAAGATCAGTCATTTTCTTTTTACGATCATATTTACATAAAACGATCACGCTGTTACGGTGCGTGATATCAAACGACTCACGTGTACCATAAAGGTAAACTCATGTCTCGACGCCCTATTGTTGCGGCGAATGCAGCTGCACGCGCTAGATCCGAGCTTTCTCGGCGACAACTCCTAGCGGGGTCCGCTGCGGTCGCTTTAGTATCTGAAATACCCGCGTACCCAGACCCCGCGATCAGCGCCTGTAAGTCTTGGCTCGTTCTAGAGGCAGAACACGAAGCCCTGACGAGACGCTGGCAAAAGCTCGATGCCTATCTCATCCAAGAGCGCTATTGGTGCGACATCTCTCGACGACAATGTACCGTTGTACCTGAAGCGACAGAGTTGGACGCGATCGACCGCCGTCTGGATGCGATGTTCGAGACGCGGCAAGAACTTCTCTCTACTCTACCAGAACTGGCAGCGGCCACTGTTCAAGGCGTCGCTCTTAAGCTCGTCATCGCGGCAATCGTCATCCCGCCAGATGAGAACGAGAATGCACACAATCTTGTAGTCAGCATCCTGCGCGATTTGAAGAAGATAGCAGTTTAGCTTGGATGCCGCATGCGGTGCACTTCAATGACGAAGCAGGACTGCTGGCGAGTCACGAAACGACTTTGCATCCAGGCGCGACGACAGGGTATCAGGCTGCAATAATTCTACACTGAGATAGAGATGGAAGTACTCGAAGATCGAATTCTAGTTTTCGGGATATAGATCGTGGGGTTTGCTGTTCAATAAATATCCCGAACGGGGTATTCTGGGGCTTTGAGATGGGTGTGGTAGATATTATGTCCCGAACAGGAAAGTTCACGGGGCGTTGTCTACGGAGTTGCCATAAATTTCCTGATCGGGATATTTTTCTTGCATTTAGTCTAAGACAGGCATATATTTCCCGAACGGGAAATTATGCTCATGACACCAGAAGACATTGGCCAACTCATCCGGACGACACGCAAGGCTCAGGGCCTGCGTCAGCCTGAACTGGCTGCCGCTTCAGGCGTTGGCTTGCGCTTTCTTGTTGAGCTCGAACGCGGCAAGCCGACGGCGCAGATCGGCAAGATGCTCGATGTCCTGTCGGCCCTCGGATGTGCGCTGACCATTACCACACCGGAGGATCGCCGATGACAACGCGCGCGCTCACGCTCTGGTGGGGCAGGGATGCCGTCGGGACCCTGTCGGTCGACGTGCATGGCGAGATGGGCTTTGCTTATCTGCCTGCCTGGCTTACCCGGAGCGATGCTCGGGCGATCTCCGTGTCCTTGCCTTTACAGGAGGAGCCGTTCTCCCGACGCGAATGCCTCCCTTTCTTCGAAGGCATCCTGCCAGAGGAAAGCCAGAGACAGAATGTGGCTGCCGCGCTCGGCGTCTCTGAGCGCAATGAATTTCGGCTACTTGAAATGCTGGGCGGGGAAGTTGCAGGTGCATTGTCGCTTTGGCCGGAAGGGGAGGAGCCGCCGTCTCTGGACGGGCCATTCACGCCAAAACCTCTGTCTGACAAAGAGCTGCGTGTCCTGATCGACTCTCTGCCCAAGCGCCCCATGCTGGCCGGAGAGGAGGGGCTGCGACTCTCGCTGGCAGGCGCCCAGGCGAAACTCCCCGTAATCCTGACGCCGGATGGCATCGCGCTGCCGGCGCCGGGCCAGCCGACAACGCACATCCTGAAGCCTCCGATCACAAGGTTCGAAGGCACGACCGAAAACGAGGCCTTTGGAATGCGGCTTGCGCACCTGATCGGACTCGATGTGGCGGAGGTCGAAATCCACAGGGCCGGAGGTGCGCCTTTCCTGCTCGTCCGGCGCTATGACCGCGTGATGGGCGAGGACGGCGCGGTCACGCGCCTGCACCAGGAGGATTTCTGTCAGGCACTCGGGTTCACGTCAGCCCGCAAATACGCCTCGGATGGCGGCCCGGTGTTCCGGGATCTGTTCACGCTCCTGCGGCGCGTGGCGACCCGGCCAGCCATCGAAGTGCTCAAACTCTTTGATGCGGCAATTTTCAATCTGATCATCGGCAATGCCGATGCACACGGGAAGAATTACAGCCTCCTCTATGATGGCAGCACGACGCTCGCGCCGCTCTATGACCTCCTTTCGACCGTGGCCTATCCTGAGCTCAGTCCGCGCCTTGCGATGAAGATTGCGAAGCGGGCCGCACTGGACGACATTCAGGCGCGGGACTGGGCAAGGTTTGCCGAAGAGACAGGCCTGACGGAGCCATTCATCCGGCGGCGGGTGACGGCATTGTGCGGGTTGGTGCTGGAGCATGGGGGGAGCGTAGCGGCGGGTTTTGATTTGGAGGCGGGTGAAAGAGAGGCGATGTCGGGGGTGGAAAGCCTGGTGTCCGGGCGGGCGGAAAGCCTGGCCGGGCGCATGTGACGTCATCCGGCACGGCTCAGGAGATGCATCCCTTTAGGGTGGCTCTCCAGGTCTGTTGAAACGACGTCAGGTCAGAGCAGTTTTGCCGTTGACGTTCCCCGCTTCGAACCGTAATACCCCGCCTTCCTACCCCGTGCCCAGATGGCGGAATTGGTAGACGCGCTACGTTCAGGTCGTAGTTCTCGTAAGGGAGTGGAGGTTCGAGTCCTCTTCTGGGCACCAGTATCTTGTTTTCATTTAATATTTTTACTTTTTTATACCCCTGCGATTGCCCTGCGGGGCGACGATTTGGTAGGCTTCAGACTTTGCCCGTCTGAACACTGCGAACCGGCCATGCCGCTGACAGATTCTGAAATCGATGGCTTTGCGCCGCAGGAGAAATCCTACAAGCGCGCGGACGGAGGCGGGCTCCATATTTTTGTGGCTCCCACGGGTTCGAAGCTCTGGCGCATGAACTTTCGTTTCGAAGGCAAGCAGAAGACCCTTTCCTTTGGCGCGTGGCCTGTCGTGACGCTCGAGGAGGCCCGAGCCCTCAGAAACAATGCAAAGCGCCTCCTCCGGCAGGACATCGATCCAGGCGCAGTTCAACAGTCGCGAAAGGCGCGCAGGCGTGGCCGTGCGCCGACAACTTTTGATGTGATCGCCGACGAGTTCCTGGAAAAACGCAGGCTTGAGGGGCTTGCCGAAACCACGCTCTCGAAGAAGGTCTGGCTCCTCGGCTTCGCAAGGGAAGAACTGGGCATAATGCCCATCACTGATATCCGGCCGCGTGACGTCCTCGCTGTCCTCAGAGTGGTCGAGTCGAAAGGCAATTATGAAACTGCCAAGCGCCTGCGCACCACGATCGGTGAAGTGTTCCGCTATGCGGTGGCAACGCTCCGGGCGGAGACCGATCCAACTCCGGTGCTGCGCGGCGCGCTGATTTCGCCGAAAGTTCGGCACATGCCCGCGATCACCGATGAGGATGAATTTGGTCGCCTGGTGCGGGCGATCTGGCGCTATGAGGGCAGGGGAGGAGCGGCGAAGGCCCTGAAGCTCATGGCGCTCCTCTTTCCGCGTCCCGGAGAGCTCCGGCATGCCAGATGGTCGGAGATCGACTTCAACAAGGCGGTCTGGACCATTCCGGCCGAGCGCATGAAGATGCGCCGCGAGCATCGCAAGCCCCTGTCGCCCGCAGCGCTTCACATCCTGCTTGATCTTCGCGGCAGTAGCGGCCCGGAAGATTATCTCTTACCTGCCGTCACGGATCCCGAGCGGCCGATGAGCGAGAACACGATGAACGCGGCGCTCGAACGGCTGGGCTTTCCAGGCGAGCGCATGACGCCGCACGGATTCAGGGCAACGGCCTCGACCTTGCTCAATGAAAGCGGACGCTGGAACCCTGATGCGATCGAGGCAGAACTCGCACATGTCGATACGAGAGGGGTCAGGGCGATCTATAACCGGGCACGTTACTGGGCCGAGCGGGTCGAGATGATGCAGTGGTGGGCAGCAGAAGTGCTCAGGCACACGAATGCATACTGAGGGAGAGTCTCTGAAAGCGTGCTGGTTACTTCGCGACCTGCCCGCCGGAGCCGGGGCTGTTCGGCCGGACTGGACGTCTTGAGATGGTGAAAAGCCGTACTTCTTGCCGGCCTGGCTCGTCTCACTGAGGGATCAGAAAGTCCGGCTTCAGGCATGGGGCTGGGGCTCACCGGCAGGGCACGCACCCGCGCTTCCCACTGTCCGTTGGCCAGAGGGGTCGCGGGCGCCGGATTCCACTGCAATGGGAACGTGGTGCCGCTCCAAATCCTCTTAGACACTAACGGGCATAAAAGAGCTTCTGCCAGAGTTCGTATCCCGCGCGCGAGACCTCAACTTCACGAAGCCTAAATTCAATAAATTCGGCCGCAGCGGATACGGCCGGTCGCATAGCGAACTCGCTCCAAAAAAGCGCCTCCTCCACGATATCGCCCCATCCGTAGAACAGTCGAAATCCAAGTCCTCGTTCTTTCGCCCATTTTGTCAGTTCGGCTTTATCCAAAGGACTTTGGTTGGGTGATACCATCAGGATGGACACATCCGCCACACCATGTTTCTGACAAATGCCAGCAAACACATAGGCATCGGACATGCTTACAGATTTGTCCCGAACTTCTAGTGCCTTAACAAATATTGAAGCGTCATCCCTACTCACGACGCAGACATCGCCAGGATGCTTTCGGCTCGGGTCGTTTACTCTACCGGACAGAACAAATTCTGTTCCCTCCACCAAGTCGAGTAGCCCTGCAGCCACCGCCTGGGCGCGGCGACCATTTTCAGAGTTTTCACTGACGAACACACCCAATGTCTGCGCGAAGTCTTCCAACGCCACAGTCACTGCTCCAGAGTAGGAAGAATACTCAACCGCATATGATTTGCGAACATGGATGAATGCGCGCAGCGCAGCCTCAGCCTCTTCCGAACTTGATGATTGAAGTTCATCGACCAAAGATCGCATGAATTCAAAAGGGGGACGGCTAGCCGAGTGAATAGGCGTCTCGTCTCCAAGCCATCGCATTCGAAAATATGGCTGATTGTTTAAAGGCTCACGGCCCGTAACACCCAAATGGATGCCAATCTTATTCGCGCATGGCACCAATACCTTTTCAGCGAGTGTTCGAGCGGGGTATGAGCGTTCAGGGTTGCGGGCATGTGTGGGTTTGACGGTATTCAGATCGACTTCGGCATTGAGTGATTTCGCAAGAATAGCGGTCCCCAAGAATGCCACATGTGTTCGAACATTCGCAACTTCACAGAGATTTGACAGCCGCTCAATCTTTGAACTCCATGATCCGTCGAAATCCCCAGCAAACGCACGTTCTGCCTGTTTGAGGAAATGAGTTGTTGCTGCAGCATAGTCAAACCGGATGGTCATGATATCTCACCTTGATCGGCGTGCGTCGCAACAGAATTTCAGGACCGCAATCCAAAGCTTCGCACAGCGTGGAAATCGTGCTCAGGCGGGGATTATACGCGTCTCGACTGGCGATCGACTGAAGAGTCGACACAGACAATCCGGTAGCCGCTGCCAGTTGCTCGTAAGTCAACTTGCAACCGCTACGTCGTTCGAAATCGTGAATCGCTTCTTTGAGAAAAATCCGCAACATGTTGTATTGACAATACAGTTTAAAGGGGTCCTATAGGGTATAGTAAGAATCGCCTTACGTCTCAGATAGCGGAGAATCTCACTATGATGAAAGCCATAAGTCTTTTTTCGGGAATCGGCGGGCTCGATTTTGGCTTTGAAGCTGCTGGCTTCGAGACCCGCGTGGCGCTGGAGCTTGATCCGACAGCATGTTCGACGATCCGGCTGAATCGACCATGGCCTGTACTTGAGGCCGATATCAACGATATGCCATCGAAGAAGATTCTTGAGACAGCCGGCCTGAAAAAGGGAGAAGCTGATATTCTGTTTGGAGGCCCACCCTGCCAACCGTTCTCAAAATCATCATACTGGGTGCGCGGGGATTCTCTTAGACTAGATGATCCGCGTGCGGACACACTTACGGGATACCTGAGAGTCTTGCGTGACACCCAGCCGAAGGCGTTTCTGCTTGAAAATGTCGCGGGTCTGGCATTCAAGAACAAGGATGAAGGTCTGCAGCTCATCCTCGAAAGCATTGAAACGATCAACCACGAGATTGGCACAAACTACAAACCCGTCTGGAAATCTCTGAATTGTGTCGACTTTGGCGTCCCGCAGCGACGGGAGCGCATTTTTATTGTCGGGGCTAGGGATGGTCAGGAGTTTAAGTTTCCTGAGCCGACCCATCGCGATCCGCAGATCTCGGATGAAGATCTCTTCTCGACGCAGCTGCCTTATACAACAGCTTGGGACGCGCTTCACGACGTTGATGAGCCGACAGAATTATCGGGCCTAATTGTGGGAGGAAAATGGGGAGATCTCCTTCCGACGATACCAGAGGGAAACAACTATCTGTGGCACACCAATCGGAACGAAGGCGCGCCTCTTTTTGGTTGGCGGACCCGTTACTGGAGTTTCCTGCTGAAGTTGTCCAAACGCCTGCCGTCGTGGACAATTCAGGCTCAGCCGGGATCGGCAATAGGCCCGTTTCATTGGAATAACCGACGGTTGACGTTCGAAGAGATGTGCCGGTTGCAAACTTTCCCAGATGGTCTTCGAGTGCAAACTGGGAGAACTGAAATGCAAAGGATGCTCGGCAATGCGGTACCTTCCTTGATGGCGGAAACATTAGCTCGTGAAATCAGGCGGCAACTTCTCAGGACCCCCCTCAACAGCAAACGAATATTGTTGCCGCCAAACCAGACCGCTGTGCCTGCACCGAAGCGGACTACGAGGCTTCCCGACAAATACAAGTCAATGCTAGGCGACCATGCGGACCACCCGGGCACTGGAAAGGGTAGCAAAGCACTGAAAAGATCGGCTGCGTAAGTCCCAGTTTTTGACCTTCTATATAGCCGTGGCTTGAGTGCGCGCACTATCAGCTGTCGTCTCTCAGACTTCCATATCTTACCGCAACAGCCGGGTCTGGGCGGACGGTGCGTCTACCAGAGCGCGGTCCCCGCACAAGGGGGCGGGACATTGTCATGTGTCAGCGTCTTTAGGTCTCCTACCTACGGCTATCCCCTTGCGCGGAGCCCTTATGCGCTCCGGCTGAGCACCTTTTCGCCGCCCACCCCCGCCTGATGTGGGAAAGAATGCCGGGCGGCGCAAAGGAGACTGACATGACTGACCAATTTACAACCGCTGCGCCCCTTGGAACAGCTACCGCTCTCACGGTTCCAGACCGTCCCCGCATCTACGTGGCCTGCCTTGCCGCCTACAATAATGGGCGCCTGCATGGGTGCTGGATTGATGCGACCACACCTGACGAGATCAGGGCTGGGGTGCGTGCCATGCTGGCGGCGAGCCCCGAGCCCGATGCCGAGGAATGGGCCATTCACGACTATGAGGGCTTTCAAGGCGCAAGCCTGTCTGAATACGCCTCATTCGAAACCGTCTGCGACCTTGCCGACTTTCTTGGTGAGCATGGCGAGGTCGGCGCGAAGCTGTATCGGCATTTCGGTGACGACCTTGAACAGGCGCGCGCTGCCTTCGAGGACTATGCCGGAGAATATCGCAGCGCGGCAGACTTTGCCGAGGAATCCATGCGGGATAGCGGGACAGAAATCCCGGCTTCGCTCGACTATTACATAGACTGGACAGCGCTCGCCCGCGACATGGCCCTCAATGGTGAGATCATGGTGTTCCAGACGGGCTTCGATGAAGTCCACGTGTTCTGGAGCCGTTAGAGATGGCTTTCACGGAACGCTTTGACAGGTTCGTATGCGAGGGCGATTGCATCGCTTGCGAACAGGACGGGTTCCGGATCGTCGCGCGCGTTGCGCGCGACGATAGCCCGGATGCACCCGACCAGCGCCAGGACGGATTCTGGCCCTCGCTCTACAAGGACGCGCCCGGATTTATCGGCCCCGGGCCGAACCATCGCCAGCGCTTCGCGGAAGCTCAGGCCAAAGCCGAATCTGTCATGGAGGCGTGGCGGCGGGATGACTGGTACTATTGCGGCATTGTCCTCTCGGTATCGCTGGACGGTGTCATACTGGACGAGCATGCCATCAGTCTATGGGGCGTGGAAGCCAACTATCCGGGTTCGGATAATGCACACCTGACGGACGTCGCAGATGACCTTCTTCCTGACGCCATCGCGATCGGTCGCCGGGCCGCGCAGCGCCTTTGTGCGACCTTCTCGAATCTCGAGACGCGCGCCTGCTAAAGCCAGGGAACGGATTGCAGGTCTGTTCGAGGATGGCCGGGACAATGCGCAGCCAGACGCGGAGACCTGCGCAGAGCCAGACGCCGCCTTAGGATTCAGTCTCCTTTTCTGGCGGATCGGGAGTCGTCCGATGCCAGGCATCGGGCGGCTTTCGCGTATCATTCCTTCATGCTGAGGTGCTGTGGCAGTTTATGGTTCATGGATGAGGGCGCCAAAAAATCGCCCGTCTTTGGGTACCACCTTGCATCCGGAACTGTCCGCCAGTCCTGTTCCATTCGTTTTGTGGCCTCGCGTATCGGCCCCCTTGTTCCCGTCTCTTGCCGTGTGACCTGGACGACGCCGGCCGGGCTGTGAAACCGGCCCGGGCGCAAGAATTTTCCCCGCCGCTTTGCGCCTCCTCGCGGATCAAAATTCATCGCCGGGCCGGTGCTCCTCGCTGTTTCGCCCGCAAGCGGTTCAAACCCGTCCTGCGCCGTCCTTTCGGTCCGGCGTCGACGGGGACAAGGGGTCCCCGAGACAAGCGCAAAAACGAAAGGAAATACACAATGGCAAACGCACTCGGATATGTCTCTGAGACCAAAACCGGCTTCGAAGGCGCCCTCGCAATGATGAACCTCACAAGCCCCATCCGCATCGAGAAGAACGGTGAGAAAGCGGCAGACGGCCAGCCCGACTACCGCATCTTCGCCGGGGACACCGCGACCGAAATCGGTGGCGGCTGGATGCGCAAAGCAAAGGCATCGGGACGCGATTATGTCTCGATCACCCTCGCAGACCCGCAGATCGGACCCCGGAAGATCTACGCGAACCTTGCGCCCGTTAAAGGCAAGAAAGGCCGCCACGTGATCCTCTGGAACCCGAAGGACTGAATTATCAGGTGACGGCTCCATCTGGAGCCGTCACCGCCATTCGTCTTTCAGGTCCGTGTTGCGCTTTCTATTCAGTCGCAAGGAATCTGCGCGATCGCGCTAACCGGCACCCCGTCCATGACGCGGTGCCGGTTAGCGCATTTGGATCTCGATTCTCGGTCGTGCTTTTCATTCCATTTTTACGAGTAAATATTTGTCGTCTTTTACGAATAAATATGAGACATCTATTACGAATAATTATATAGCGTCTTTTACGAACAATTATTCGAGGAACAGGGCTCAAAACATTGAGCTGAAAACCAGATGGCAAAACCGAACGAAAAACTGGCCGAATCTCTACGTGTGTTGAAAGATCTGCAGGATCAGGGGAGCGCCGTGTTCCAGACACAGGATATGAGCCGCACGCATATGGAGCGACTGAAGCAGGCCGGTTTCATAAAGCAGGTTATGAGAGGCTGGTATCTCTCATCTCGTCCAGGAGAACGCGATGGAGATACGACCGCTTGGTATGCCGCGTATTGGGAGTTTTGCAAAACTTACCTCACCCATCGATTTGAAACGGCATGGTGTTTGTCGCCCCAGCAATCCCTTCTGCTTCACGCCGGAGATTGGACCGTGCCAAATCAACTTCTGGTGCGAGCAAAAGGGGCCAGCAACAAGTCGACCGGGTTGTTGCACGGTTCAAGCATCTACGACGTGGCTGCTGATCTTCCAGATGCAACGGATCAAACACAATTGAATGGTCTGCGAGTCTATACCCTCGATGCCGCCCTGGTGGCGGTGCCAGAGGCGTTCTATCGCAATTACCCCGTCGAGGCGCGCACCTGCCTCGCCGCAGTCAAGGATGCCTCTGGCGTGTTGCGCCTGTTGCTGGAAAATAGCCAGGTGATTCGCGCCGGGCGCCTCATGGGCGCGCTGCGGTCAATTGAGCGGAACGACCTTGCTGACCAAATTGAAAGCGCAATGATTGCCGCAGGTAACAAGGTTATAGAAACCAATCCCTTCGACGCCGACGCCGCATTCGCCATCCCTCTGCGAGACGTCTCACCCTATGTGAATAGGATCCGCCTGCTTTGGGCAAAAATGAAAGCAGACATTGATGCAGATTTTCCAGAACCGGCACGTCAAAACGATCCGGACGCCTATATCGCAAACATGGATGTCGTGTTGCCGTCAGATGCGTATCATTCCCTCTCCATTGAGGGATATCAGGTCAGCTATGATCTGATTGAGAAAGTCAGCTCAGGTGACTGGAATCCGGACATGATCGCGTCCGACAGAGAGCAGCGCGACGCTTTGGCGGCTAAAGGATATGTCGATGCGTTTGAGACCGTCAAAACGTCGGTCAGAGATGTGATGCATGGGGAGAATCCGGGTGAGATCGTCAAGCGTGATCTTCAAACGTGGTACCAGGCCCTGTTCGGGCAAAGTGTTCAGGCTGGTATTCTGAACGCCGCTCAGCTTGCCGGCTATCGCAACCACCCGGTCTATATCAGAGGGTCACAGCATGTTCCGCTGAATGTCGAAGCGGTGAGGGATGCGATGCCTGCCTTCTTCAACCTGCTGCGAGAAGAAACTGACGTGATAGCGCGGGTCGTGCTCGGACATTTTATCTTCGTCTATATCCACCCCTTTCCCGATGGAAACGGGCGGACGGCACGCTTTCTGATGAATGTCATGCTGGCAGCGGCTGGTTATCCCTGGCTCGTCATTAAGGTTGAGCAGCGGGACGCCTATATGGCAGCGCTCGAAGCAGCAAGTGCCAATCAGGACATCAAGCCGTTTGCGACTTTTCTGGCCGAAAGCCTTCGACGGTGAGCCCGTGCACGTCTCTGAATGAAGGTGTGCGCCTTTCCCAGGCGGGCCCCGCGAGGCAAGCGGTTCGGGCTGTGGCGCGGGAGGGTGCGATCGACACCCGCGGCTGAGAATTTGATCGCTTATAGCGCTACAGGTACCAGACAATCCGGATAGGTCCGAGGTGATACCTGGGCCTGAGGTGTGGGATAGCGCATTTTGAGTTTTTCGCGATTTGTTGGCTATGAGCCAATGCAGGAGAAGCTTTCCAAAAGTCAGGTTGCCTGGCGTGATCATCAGCACCCGCGCGTCAATATCCATTCCTGTACGCCCAATTCTTTTCAGCGAATTGGAAAACGTCTCGCCGTGTGATGCTCTTAGACGTTAGCGGACACTGAGATACTTTGCTTGACTTTGGATGGCAGCAAAACTTGCCCCGATCGCAGGGAGCGCTAGTTGCTTTTATTATGACTACCCCTTATAAGCGTCCTAGGGACGCTTATAAGGGGTAGTCAGGCTAAAGTGAACGGGCAGATCCCTGGTAGCTATCCGGACAAGATGACCCGCGCAGGGGCCTATCTTTCGGGACTGCTCGAAGCGACAGGTAAACCCGTTCTGACCCCGTTTGACGTCTTTCGTCTGATCTGGCGCATGTACAGGGATTCTGCAGATGAGAAACTTTATCTGCGGCATGAAACGCCAAGCCAGGAAGACTATGCGCGGCTAAGGCTTGGGTTGAAGCACGCCGGCGTGATCGGAGCAGACAGAGACTATGGTGCGCGCATAATTCGCGTCCTGACAGTCTCGGATATGTCCGCAGAGAATATCGTCTGTCTGGTAGATCCGACCTGCTACGTCTCGCATCTTTCGGCGATGCAGCGATGGGGACTTACAGATAGAAGTCCGGATGCGCTGATACTGACAAGGCCAGATCGCAAGGTGGCGCAGGCCTGCCTTCGGACATATATGGACCGCGTTTTGCTCGAGACCGAAGACAATCCATTCCCGCTCAGGATAATCAACCACCGGCTCGCGTTCGGCGCCGGAAAGTCCACGTTTATGAATCAACCACCGCAGGCGCTTATATCGAAAACCGAAGCGACGAGGTTCGGATTTCGACCATCGGACAAACGTTTCTCGACATGCTGCAAAAGCCGGATCTTTGTGGCGGCATGTCCCACGTTCTGGACGTTTGGGAAGAGCATGCGGCAATCCACCTTGAAGACATTATTGATGCTGTGGACACAGCGACGAGCAATCTCGTCAAAAGCCGGGCCGGATACATTCTGGACGAGCGCCTGGCATTGAGACACGAAGGGATCGAGCGTTGGAAAGCATTCGGCCAGCGGGGGAGTTCCCGAAAGCTGGATCCGTCCAAGGAATTCGCTTCGCGTTTTTCCGAAACCTGGATGATTTCGCTCAATGTCTGAAGCAGCTTTGGAGCTTGATGTTGCGGGCTGGGTTGAGCGCGTAAAGGCAGACCCGGTCGCCCATGCGCAGCGCCAGGCCATTGAAGTGACGCTGAACGCGATCGCAATGACGGCCGACCTCAAGCAGAAGCTGTTCCTGAAGGGCGGCATCCTTTGGAATATTCTTCGCTCTGATCTGAATAGTCGGCCATCTTGGCGAACGTAAATAGAAAACATTCGCGCTGCTGACAAAGGCAAATGGGGCCGCATTCTGTTTTCGGTAGTTGGCTTGTGGGCGACTGAACGCGCTTTGTGGATCAAGTCCGCATGGGCATCTGTCTCGCCGTACCGGCCCGGCGACCGCTTGAATTCCGGCGTGTTGCGCCTATTCCGCCCCATAGGCTTTGCGCAGGAATGTGATGACCTCTTCGAGCGTCATACTCACTTTGAGGTCTTTGGGATTCAGCGTCCCTTCTTCCTCAATTGCGCTGAGGAATTGGCGCATATCTTCGCGCAGAGGATCGCTGACCTGCACGACGGCATTGCCAGGAAGCAATTGTGAGAGGCGGAACACATCATTGCGATGCTTCCTGATATCTGCCCCTTTGACTTTGTCGTCGCCGTCGTCCCGCCGTTTGGTCAGGTCCAGAAAGGCGCGCGCCTTGAACGGGATGAGAATGGACTGATCGAGGATCGTTACGCCGTTTTCCACACGCTTGCCGCTCTGCAAAGCATCAAAATAGACCGGATCAAGGAGGATCGCCGAAAGGCTTACAATATCAGCTTCGGCATCCAGCCTGATGATGCCGGTATCTGCAGGAAGTGAGAGTCCATCCGGCTCCTTGGAGAAGAGTTCGACCATAAAGGGGAACTCAGGGTCGTCCGGTTTGTGGAAGCGGTAGAATTCGCGATGCCCGCCGCTTTGTTCGCGAGCCTGATATCCTCCGGCGTTCAGAAAGTGCCGGAACGTTTCGCCAAACGCGGCATCGATGACTTCAATGCAAAGAACAACATCAATATCTTTGGTGGCGCGGAAGGGGAGGCCGGCCGTGTCAAAGAGGATGTCGCACGCCGCCCCGCCGATGATTGTATAATGATCCGGATAATCCTTGAAAAACTCACGGAACTTATCGAGTCCAACTACCATGGCACGCGCTCCAGCAATTGCTCGGCAGCCATGGCCACCCGTTCGTCTTCATGATCCCTAAATTGCGCGTACAAGGACAATGGGTCGGCAATCTGCCTATCCGCCAATCCTGCCGGGTCATAGCTCCAGGTCTCTACGGCGAAGTCCGGTTCGTCAAAGTGATGCTCCTGGTATTCATGGCTGGCGGCAAACCCCTTCCACTCAATGGCGGCGATCGCAAAGACCTCCAGTTTCGGTGGGGATAAGTCGGTTAACTCCGACAGTGCTGACTCGCCACCGAGTAGCATAGGTGGACGTGGGTGAGGTCCCCAGACCAGTTTCCGGCTGCGTACCGGACTTTGCAGGAGCGAACGAACACTTTCCATCAATTCCCGGCGGTCGCCTCGAAACTGAAGGTGGCGCTCCCGCCCATGTTTTTCTGTGACGGCAAGACCAATAGCCACCAGATCATCGAAAGCCCGCCCAATAGACATAGGCGAATAATTCAAGTCCCTTGCAAGTTCGGATGGTGTGCTCGCTGCCTCATTCCGCCGGAGCACGTAATGAAAAAATACGGCCTGTGCCGCGGGGGAGAGACTATCGGATGTCTCGGCTTTCCGGGTCCGGAAATGTTCACGCAAATCCATACCCAATTCCGGCGCGTAGAACTGGTTTCCGGGGACAATGAACGAAACGCGCTGTCCGATCAGTCGGGACCGGTCACGAGCGCTTAGCGCTGATATACCGACGATCACTGGCCGAGCGCCCTGCGCTTCGACCAATCTGACATGCTTGGCGATATCCCCCGGCGTATCGGCCGCATCATTCACGAGCATCAGAAGGCACGCCTGTCCGACAATGTCCGCGCGGTAGAAGCTATAGGCACGCGTCAGAAAGACCGGCAGATCCGATGGGGCGGATTCAGGTTCGACTTTCATAGTCGTATGCAGAATCTGACCGACATAGCTGGCAATCTGGTGAGCCAGGCGCTGAGGATCTGGAGCGGGATCATCGGTAAATAACATCGTATTCGGACACTAACATTGATAGTGTTAGTATTCAATCATAATGTTATTTATTGATGGTTACCTGGAAAAATAGGAATTTTCACAGAGGCTCTGTTCTGACGCCCTGAAAAAATGTCTAATATTGATCAGGGCGAATGGTCTGAGTTTTTGTCAGGTAGGAAGGAAAGTGGGTGTCACACCCTAGGCATCTAAACGATGCGTGCAAGGACGAAACATCAGGTTCGATTTTAACAACAATCGCGAGGGTGTTGATCACGATATTGCGTGTCGAGCGTATTTTGCGCTTTCGGGTCTTCCGACCCTGAGGGGGCTCTACTTTGTAAATATGTATCGATCAATCGCCTTCGACCATTTCACATGTCTAGTCCGCGTTTTGAGGTGGTCCTGTTTTCCCGCACAGTTTTCCGCCCTTGCGAAGGTATATCCGGGTTGTTGATCAGGCCGCTTTTTCCAGTTCGTTTCCAATTTCACATGCCTCGTTCGCTGTCGCGTTTAACCACCGAAGGCTCTGGAGCCCTGATCGACGTGTTGGCTGCGGGCCTTTTTACCCGGTAAAGGCCGAGGCGTAAATCTTCTGGTCTGCTGCGCTCATCCCGAGCCGGCTCGCCGCCTGCTGCCAGTTTGCGGCGACAGCTTTAATTCCGGCGATAATCACTTTTGCCTCGTCCGGCTTCAGCTTGAAATGCGCGCATGCATCCAAAGCGAGCTCGAGACTGGCCTCATCGCCTTTGTCGGAGATGGCTGTTTCGAGCCGGCCATCTGTTTGAAAACCCGGCACGGGGTTAAGGTCATAGGCGGGTGAGAGCCGCCACTGCTCGCCGGCATCATGCAGAAACCCGTGATTGCGTAGATGATCATCATGGTTAGAGATCACCACATTAAAGACAATCCGCCGAAACAGTTCATGCAGATCCTCTGTCGGCGCGCTGGAATGCTTACGGATCATTTCAGCAATTTCCGTATAGGTTCCGCCTTCGCCGTCTGTTTTTCCGAGCAGGCTCATGGCCGACAAAAACGGTATGCGCTGTCCATCGCGGCGGTCAAAGCGTTTGATAATTGACACGTTGCGTTCGGCAACAGTTTCAATGCGCGCGGTCGCAGCTGAGATGCCTGCTTCACGAGCAAGGGTCAGTGCCAGCACTTCACCATGCGCAATCGAGCGACCGTCATCGGACTTGGGGAACTTTGCGATGGCGAGATCATCGCCGTCCTGGATGGCTGACTTTGGACGCGCGCCGCCCAGCGGAGAGCCTTCGTTCAGCAGCATGCGCAACTCAGCATCTGTTTCCCGGCCATTGCCGACCGCTTTGGCGGCGTCCAGCAGCGCAGGAAGCTGGATCAGCGGCGGAACTCGGTATCCTCTGATGTCATGATTGAAATTGACCTCATCGGGCAGCTTGTACCTGAGCGCGCCAATCCGTGTGTCGTCATTCATCCCGAGCAAATAATCAAACTCTGTAAGCTGGCGGTCCTCGCCTTGTTTACGATGCGCCCGCTGAATGAGTTTCTGTCCCCATCTGTCAGGGGCGGTGTCGCGGATTGCGCCCGGCAGGCAGGATTTGTCGGTTCTTGTG
>Ga0222650_1001029_pt1 | contig 16573 bp, 14 predicted proteins | sample AntAcemetagen367_FD_179820 | JGI IMG/M metagenome (GOLD analysis project Ga0222650, IMG submission 179820) | Saline water microbial communities from Ace Lake, Antarctica - #367 | ecosystem: Environmental > Aquatic > Non-marine Saline and Alkaline > Saline | place: Antarctica: Ace Lake...
GGCGGTGAGCTACCGGCCGCAGAGCGGTGGATCGGGGAGCAACGGATCCTGGGCCTCGTCGTCAATGGCGGGGCTGGAGATTTTGAACGGGGGAGCAAAGATCATCTACCGGACCACGCCCGACTCGGCGCTCCTGTTCATCGAGACCACGCCCGGCACCTACAAGGCGGAATACTTCGTGCGCGATATCCTGACAAAGAGTGGCGCAACCTATACTTTGACCAGTCCGGACGGATCGAAAAAAACTTTCGATGCCGACGGTCTTCTCACGGGATTTTCAAATGTAAGCGGCCAGAATGCGGTTGTCAGCTATTCCGGAGGAAGTGGCGAGGTCTCATCGGTCAAGGCAACGATTGATACCAATAACTGGTGGGAATATCTTTACACTTGGTCAAGCGGGCGGATCACCGACATCATCTATAAGGTCAAGGTAGAGGGAGTCGAATCCCAGGTTCTCAAAACCAGCTATTCTTATGTCAATGTTGGCGGCACTCATCTATTGGAAACGATCAAGGTTTATGAAGACATCTCGGGATGGGGAAGTCCTATATCCTCCGAGTGTTTCCACTATGATTCGAGCAAGCGTCTGAAGTTTGTGATCCCTCCGGCGGTCTACCGCCAGATGGTCAACAACGGTATCGCGACACCGGAATCGGCGGATAGTGCCGTTCTCCAGACCTATGCCGGAACGGAATACGAGTATGATTCCCAGAACCGGGTGAGCAAGCTCCACCACAACGGACGCAAATACACCTACGTCTTCGCTTACGCGACTTCATCTTCGGCTTCCAATTTCAACCAATGGCTGACCAAGACCACGATCACCTGCCCGGGCGACGTGACCAAAACCTACTACCTCAACATGGTGGGGCAGGTCATCCTCAAGCGGGTGGTCGAACTCGACCCGACGGTCGGTGATCCCTATCATACCAAGACCTGGTATCCGCTTTACCAGAAGTTCGATGCCACCACCGCCCGTCTCGTCCTCACGGCGAATTCCAAGGCGGTCAAGACTTTCAATGAAAGTTCGCCGGGCCTGGTGACCCTGCACGCCAATAAGGGACTTGTGACGGAGCGGGTTTACAACGGCGACGGTCTTCTGCAAACGGTCCAGATCCGGGAAGGAGCGAGCGGGACGATCAACAAGCTCCGTGAAATGACCTACACCGCGAAAACGGCGGGGGGTGCCACGAGGAGAGTGGTGGCCACGCGGATCATCTTTGCTGCAAACGGAGGATCGTCGCCGGAGACCACTTCCTACGCTTATCTCTGGCATGGTTCCACCCTGCAACCGAGCAAGGTGACGACGACTCTTCCTGCGGTACCGACTTCCGAACATGGTCCGGGAACCGCCAGCACGATGGAGAAGCATTACGACTCCGATGGCTTCCTGACCAAATCGGTCGATGCCCTCGGAGTGGACACGACCTACGGGTATTCCAAAGTCTTCGGGACGGTGGACACCATGACCGAAGACGCCGGGACGGGAGGACTTCAACTCACGACCGATTATCAGCTTGATCATCGCGGACGACAGATCCGCGAACTCAAACCTGCGATCACGCTGGATATCAACGGAACGGCCACCTCGGTGCGCCCGGCCGGTTGGACCTACTACTTTGATCGTACTTCGGAACGCTGGAGCTTCGGAGGCTACCAGAAAGCCACCGGGTCGCCTACCGAGCACGTGGTGGGAGCGGTCACGATCCGCCAGGGAAATGTCGCCATTGCCCGGCCCACCACTCCTTCCGGCCTCACCGACAACCGCATGGACTGGACCATCCAGGCCCGCTATACCGGATCAACGGTCCCGTCCCGGACCGCGTCTTTCAGTGCCACTTTTCCGAGATCCACTTGGGAAAGCTGGCAAATCGATCTCTTTACAATTGCTTCCGAAAGACACCAGGTGTGGACTTACTTTTCGATCCCATCAAGTGACTACGGAACCGTGGATACCACCTATGGTCGCCGCTTGCTCGCCTACGACAGTTCCGGTCGCCAGAACCAGACCACCTGCGCGGGTGATACCACCGACAGGATCACCTACAACGGCATGGGCTGGCCGGTCAGGGAAGAAATCGGCACCGGCACGAGCGGAACCAACTTCGTCACCACCCTTGAAATGGAATATGACGATGCCGGAAACCTTACCAAAGACACCCGGTTTGTCAGTTCGACCGCCAGCCAGGCGCGGGTCCGCGAATACCTTTCGGACTTCCGCAACCGGCGTTATCAGCAGAAGATCGTCGTCGAGAAAGACGGAGGAGGAACCGAAGCCCTCTTCGAGCGGTATGAGTATGACAACCGCGATCTGGTGACCAAGGCCCAGCGCTACCACACCTCGGTGACCTACAGCAATCGCACTGCGGATCGTGAAATGTTCTACGACTCGCTTGGCCGGAAATACCGGACGGACGTTTTCGGAGTGAACTCCGCTGGCGGGATCATCGATCCCCAGCGGGACCGGATCTGGTATGATCGCACCGGACGCGTTCTGGTGAACCAACCCTCCGGAAGCGACCTCTACACCGCCACGCAATACAATGCGGTCGGCTGGGTCACCAAGACTTCGCAAGCCTACGAAACGCCGACTTCCTCTTCCTCTTCCTCTTCCTCCTCATCGGGATCGGGTTCATCCATCCCGCAGATTTCAACCAGCAAGGTCATGGAGCAGACCGAACGTCTTCAGGACAAGGCCGGGAATGTCATCTCGACGACCCGTCGGCAACGCTATGATACCACCACCTCCTCCGGCTCGCTGAACGATCACGACACCAATCCGAAGGCCCGTGTTTTTTACCAGGCCATTTACCCGGATGCCATTGGCCGCATCCAGGCGGTTGCCAATTACGGAACCAATGGACTCGCAACCTGGACCAGGGCGGAAAAAATTCCGAATCGCAGCGATGTCATTCTGGTGACCTCCTTCACTCACAACCCGGTCGGGCAGGTTCTCAAAACGACCGATCCCGCCAATATCACCACCACCCAGACTTTTGATAAATCGGGAACCCTCACCCGCGTGGTCGAAAATGATGTGTCTCCCTCCAGTTCGAGTTCCTCCGGGCAATCCGATATCCGCACGACCCACTTCTATTACACCCCGGACCGCTGGCTCAAGGAGATGCGGTGCGAAAATTCCACCACCGGGACCCAGATCACAAAGTGGATCTACGGGGTGACCACCGGGAGCGGTGGAACCGGTTCCGATCTCAACAGCAAGCGTCTGGTTTATCAGAAGGTCTACCCGACTGGCTCCGGTTCGACAAGCGACCACGTCTCTTACAAATACAATCGTCAACAGGAAGTCACCTCCAAGAAAGACGAGCTTGGAATCATTCACGGCTACTCCTACGACAAACTGGGGCGCCCGATTGTTGATGAAGTCAGCGCCATTCCAAGTGGGATTGATAGCCATGTCAACCGGATCGAAACCGGCTGGAACACCCGTGGACTCCGGTCCCGGACCACCAGCAAATCCGGCCCCTCCACCGTGCGCAACGAAGTCAAATGGGACTACAACGACTTCAACCAGCCGGTCACTGAGTTCCAGCAACACGGCGGAGCGGTCACCACCGGATCGATGAAAGTGACCTACGGCTACGAGGACGGGACTGGCAACACCACCCGTCGCAAGTCGATGAAATATCCACACACCGGCACTGGTGCGGCTCCGGTCTTGAACCTCAACTACGTGACCCAGCAGGCCAATGCCCTGAGCCGCTTCGATCAATTGAAACTCGACACAACCACGGTGGGCACCTTCAAATACCTCGGAATGGGAACCCTCGTGGAGCAGCAGAATCCGAAGGCCACCCTGAGCTACGGAAACGCCGCGAACAATTATGACGGCTTCGACCGCTTCGGTCGTCCGGTGGCCACCCTTTGGAATAAAACGAGCGGGGGAGCATCTTTGGTGCAGTCCACCTACGGGCGCAACCGGGTCGGAGGGATCGTCTGGCGCAAGGATGTCCAAGCCCACGCCGACTCCGTCGAGACCCAGGACAATCACTATTGGTATGACGGTCTTCAACAGGTCAAACGGCACGACCGGGGGGAACTCACCCCCACCAGCGGACCTCCCTACTCCGGGATCACGCCCGCAACGCGTCAACAGCAGGAGGACTTCACCTTCGACCAGACCGGGAACTGGAAGGGTTACAACAGCCAGGACCCCTCGCTCGCCCAGACCCGGACCCACAACAAGGACAACGAAATCCTCACCATCACGAACCCTCCCGGAGTGACCCAGCCGCAGCATGACGCCTTGGGCAACATGACTACCATGCCGGACCCCGGAGATTGGGACAATGCCTACACCTGCATTTGGGACGCCTGGAACCGGCTCGTCGAAGTGAAGGATGGGGGAGTCTCGGTGGCGAAATTTCGCTACGACGGACTGACCCGCCGGATCACCAAAGAAACACCCGCGCAAACCCGGTCTTACTACTTCAACGACCAATGGCGCGCCCTCGAGGAACGGATCTCCGGCACGGTCAACAAAGACTACCTCTGGAACCCGGCGGACCGGTGGAACCTGATCCGCTACCGCTACACCCCGAGCGGCAACGGTCCTCCGACCCAAACCCGCTACGTCCTGAAGGACGGACTCGACCCGGTCGCGGTCATCGACGATACCGGAACGGTCAAGGAACGCGCCCGTTACGAGGCCTTCGGCTCCGTGACCTTTATGAACGCCAACTTCGTTGATAAAACATCGAGCTCCGAAGAATGGAACTTCCTCTTCCACGGAGAGATCCTCGACGGGGAGAGCGGCCTCTACAACTACGGCTACCGATACTATCACCCTGAACTCGGCAGATGGCTCTCACGGGACCCCATCGGGGAAGAAGGTGGACTCAACCTCTACGGGTTCGTCGGGAATGATTCTGTTAATAACGTAGACTACCTAGGTTGGGAAATCGCAACCTATACCCATGAGGGAACTGGCCTTACTGGTAAGCTTGAAGTTTCAGTTAGCTTAAGTTGCGATAAAGGAGCACAAATTTCTAGTGCAACGGCTAGTGGTTATGAAATCGTTTTGGGGGCCGGTTTTGAATTTAAAGGGAACGCGATTTTAACAAAGAATGAATCCGAGTGGCTGGGTTCTTGCGGTGAAGGTAAATGCTGGAAGCTCATCAAATACGATTACGATTGGGAGTTGTTCTGGAAGGTGAAAGTAGGTATTGGGCCGCTTTCCGGATCCCCATTTGGTTGGGAGAGTATTGGTAAGGGATCACTCGGAAAAAGAGGTAGAAAGTTATGTTGCGAAAAAAAATAAAGTTATGTTACGAAAAAAAATATTTTTGAAAGTTTTTTTAATTTTGGTTTTGCTTCATGCAGTTGCAATTGTGCTAATTTACATTTTGAATAAAAACTCTGTCTAGGTGCGCAGAAGTTAATTGGAAAAAATGGTAGGGCCTTTACCTTGCCCACCCGGAAGGTCCAAAGGAACTGTAGAGTCCTGCCGTGGGCTTGAGGACACTCGACTCGAATAAATTCCACTGTGAATGCCCCCATTTACGTCAGGCGGATATCCGCGAAAATCGCGAATGCAAGAGTCAATACGTAGAGAGCAAGGCTGTGCCGAGTGAGCATGAGCGGAAGCCAAGATCTTCCCATAGAAGTCCGAAAAAATGCTCCGGTGAGCAACAGGGGGAGGCCTACGAGGATTAAATCAAGTTGGGAACTTGCTCCAAGAAAAAGGGATGTGAGGCTTCCAAGACCATACAGGGCGATGAAAGCGAGAGCCTGGGGGAAACCGCCCCTGACGGTGATTATTTTGGCAGCCAATGGAAAAACCAGCGCGGTAGCGAAGAGATTCAACCCGCTCATCCATGCGGGGATCCAAAATGAATTTTGTAGATCGAGGAAGAGTAAAAAGCTTCCGATCCAAATGGTCACTCCCAATGCGGCCGCAAATCTTGGCTTGGAAAAAATCCACGGTCGGAGCCAGACGAGGGCTATCCATGCGAGCGGCATCTGTAGCAGGGTCGTGATTCCAGAGAGCCATTGAATAATGCCGACACACATTGAGGCAATCACCAAATAGAGAGTGAGCTTTCGGGCATGATGGTGGTAACCATCAGGGCGGTACCTCGATGGGTCCATAAAGGCCATCGTGAGAAAGTGGCGTGCTGGTTCTCCGGTAGCAATCATCAGCCACGGAGACACAAAAGGGGCGATCAGGTGATTGATCGCCATTAAAAGGAGTCCGAAGCTTTTCATGGTTTAGGCTGCAAATCGTTGTGCCGACCACGAGCTCGCACAACCTTTTACAAAAGGCGATAGGTAACTTTGGAGTTCATGCTCTCGTCACTACCGAATCAAATTTTTCCGTTCTGTCATGATGAAATCACGACGAAAGCGAACCTCCGATGAAGACGATTAAGGGAATTGAATTGGAGTCTCAGTGAGCAAGTAATCCCCAATTATTTTTTCTCCCTGAGTCAAGTGCGCTTCCGTTTGGCCAAGAATCCACGGCGAAGCTTTCGCGTTACCACCGGGTATCAAGGTGGAAAAAAAGCCATACAACACTGAGCCTTTCTCAGACCTCTCAAGAAAAAAAGAGCCGACTGTGTCGGTTCTAATCGCTTCCCATTGACCCATCAATACCGCCCCGACCATTTCCCCTTTTCCTTGGAAAGTAGGACCGACATCATCAGAAACTCCAGTGATCTCGTATCCTGTAAGAGTTTTCTTGAACGTTACAGTTTCTCTTGCAGTGATCACTTTTCCAGCTGAAACGACGACGTATTGGGCTCGCATTGATTCTGGAATAGGAAATTTTTCGCAGCGATTTCCCCAAGAACAAAGATCCACAAATTTCTTAACAACCACGGCAAGCGATGGGCCGATCATTGATCCTAGAAATGGCATCTCTGAATCAACCAAATCGTCTGAACCTTTCAAGTTCAAACACGCCAACACTACCACGGCATGACACCATCTCCCGCAATGGCGATGAGAGTTGCGGCGATGAGTCCAGCGATAACCAGGAGAGTTGCTTTCATGCTGCAATTTCTCCCACATTTCAAAAATGGCAAATTCTACCGCACATTCCACGTCATTGAGATTATTTCCCTGGTGGGGCCAACTTCAAAGGCACCATTCTACGATCATGGAAACACCGTAAAAAGGGCACAAAATCCACCCGCTAATAACTTGCGATAAAGAGACATTATCGCAAGTTATTGGTGGACAGCGTCAGTGAATTCCAATAGCGTTCCGCATGGCTGATTCACAAATCTCACCGACCGACATTCCTGGTCTGCCCGAAAAATATCAGGACGCGATCTACACTCTGATCGAAGGTTCGCGCCATCGCACGGGCGCGGGCCAGTTCATGAGGGATTTTCTTAAGGCATGTCTTGAGGTCCATCCTATCGACCTTTCCGAGATCACCCGTCTCGATCCTGACAATGCCCAAGCGGCGGTTCTGAGCCTCGCGGCATTGTCTCTTCATTGTGGAGAAGCCATGACTTTCATTCGGGAGAATTCCGACGGCCATGAGTGAAGCCCTTTGCCAAGCCCTAAGCAAATGAACGATGAAGACGGTCAAAGATATCGAGAAGTTACGCGAGATCGAGATTGCCAAGGCTGAGGCAAGCCTCGCCGCTTTCAAAATCGCTTGGGAGAAGAAAGTGGAGGTCGCGAAAAGTTTCGGGGGATATTGCGAAGTCGATGAGGCCGCTCATTTCCTCGAGTGCAGCCCCCAGCGGATTTCGTTTCTCAAATGCCGTGGCACTTTCAGAAGCTGCCCCGATGGCTTGAGCCTGGCGGATGTCAAAATTTACAAATCTTCCCGGCAGGTAGGACGACCAAGAAAGGTTGCGCGATCATGAACTTGCGACAACCAAATCCCGCCCAAACTCAAAATCTGAAAAGGTTGTTCCGGACGGCTACCGGCTCAACCATTTTTCCAAGCAATGGACAGTGAAATACCGGACAGCTTGCGAGAGCTTTATGACCGGGCTCAAGCGAAGGCGACCAAGACTGGATACAGTTCGGATCTCATCGTCTTCGATGCTTGGTGCAGGGCTCATGAGAAAGTAGGTGTCCCCTGCTCTCCTCGGACGGTAATTGAGTTCATGCTCGATCAGTCGGAGGCCTACGCTTACTCGACGGTCACCCGGCGACTCTCGGCCATCAGCTGGGCGCATCGATCAGCCGGTTACCTGGGGCCGGACAATCCGCGGAGCCATCCAAGCGTGAGTGAGGCGTTGATGCTCCTCCGGCGCAAGAGAGTTGAAGACGGGACCATGGCAACCAAGGAGGCCGCTCCCCTCACGGTGGGCTTGATTCGGGAATTGATGGAACTCTGCAAAAAGGACGAAATTCCAAATCGCGGCCTAAGGGACCGGGCATTGATTTTGATCGGTTTTGCGGCCGCATTGCGTCGTTCGGAACTCATCGCTCTCGATGTCGAAGACATAGAATTCGTGGTCGAAGGTCTTGAACTCAACGTGAGGAAATCAAAAACGGATCAGCAAGGGATCGGTCACACTCGACGGGTCGCTCGGGGGGATGTTCCGATCACCTGCCCCGTGACCGCCTTGCGCGACTGGTTGAATGCGACGAAAATTGTTGAAGGCGGAATCTTACGCAGGATTTTCAAAGGAGGTCAAATCGGGGGCCGGATCAAGTCCGGTGAGGCCGTTCGGGGAATTGTGAAACGGCGCTTGAAAGAGATCGGGCGGGAAGACTGGGACGCTTTTTCAGGGCATTCCTTTCGAAAGGGTTTTGCTTCGGTGGCCGCTGAAAGAGGTTCCGGGATTGCAGCAATTCAAGCTCAAGGGAACTGGAAGAGTACTCGGGCGATGCTTGGATATATCAAGAATCGCGAAGGATGGGAAACGGCTGCTTCAAAAAATCTCGGTTTGTAGAATACAGCTTAAGCTTCACCCCAGCATTGATTTTTGAGGTCTGTGATGCATCAGGGTACCTTTGCGGTGTTAGACGCTAACCTCGCTTATTTCACCCGCTCAGTTGGGGGAATGAGGTGCTTCGGGGCCGAGCCAGTCGCCTGTGATTAAAAATAGCTCATAGTAGATCAGCCATTCCGCTGTCCATGGAATGATCTTTTTTGAAATGAGGTCACCTTCCATCCAAGGCTCATCGCGAGGGAAATACAGACATAGATTCCCCTCCTTATAAACGTGTGTCCTTGAAGACATGATGATCTCGGGCTGAAGCACCCAAACCTTGGGCTCTCCACCGGGTTTGTATTTGATCTTCACCTTGTATGAGGGTGATCGCTGATCAGGTTGTATTTCACCTTTGCAGATCAAGAACGAAGAGCAGAGAATACGGCAATCGAAACAGGAATATTCCCTCTCGATGGCCTTCTTTTGCCGAAGACACAGCGGGAATGGATTTCGGCGTTTTGGAGGCCGCCTAGAATGTGTCGCCATAGAACTGATGAGGTTGGTTCGCTACACCGGAACTCCCGATGACTCCTAGCGACGAGGTTCTGGCAGCTCCCTTTGAGAGGAGTTCAGCCTTGGCTCGGAGGCTTTTTTCCTTGGCCTCTTTTTCATCCTCGACATCGTCGAACTCTTTGAAAAATCCGTTGCTTTTGAAGATCCAATCCCAAGCTCTTCGGGCATTGGTGCGATCATTGTTTTCCGCCTCATCGAGTGGACGAAGATAGTCGAGGGCTTCGATCACCTTTTCTTCGAGTTCATTGACGTTGTTATCGGACTCGGTTCGGGTAAGCGCTGGTTGATCTGGGTGAGCCAAATTATTGATCACCTTATTTGTTTTTAGCCTCGTTTCCATTGCTTCAAGGAGTCTTCGGAAAGCTACGTCGATACGCTCTTCGTAGTAAGGAAGGCACTCGTGAGTTAGCATGGTCAGCTTCATACCGTTGGGGAGATCCCAATTGCTCCTGCTTCTGGCAAATCGTTTCATGAGCTGAACGAGTCTTCTGAATTGAGTGCCCCAACCATCCGTGATTTTGTTGAGGCGGATCACCTCATCTAAAAACCATTGATTCACTTGGGTGGGATCAGAAAGCATCCAGCCATCTCCCCCGGCAAGTTCCTTCACAATATTTCCGTCATCGTCAGCGAATTTTCGATAGACTGGGAAGTCCACATGGTGACGTTCCTCGTCCTCTTCTTTGTAAAAGACTCGGACACAATTGTGAACCTGTGTTGGCTGCTTAGCGAACCGCTTGTCTTTCAAAGCCTGAAGGACATGTCCGCGAACCTCTTCGGGCGACATGTCGTGACCGTCTTCGTCAACGAGTTCCTCGCGTTTCAGGATTAAGCCATCGTCAATGTCGTATTCATCGAAGATAAACATGGTTTGGATGATCGTGTCATTGGCCGAAGACCCCTGAGGCTTGAAGGAACTCGTTGAAATGGTAAGCCCCTCAATCCTTTCCGGGAGACGGTTGATAAGGCGGTTGCGATTGGAATCCCGGCGGGCATACAGCTTGTTTTTGAACACCGCACTGAGTCTCACCTTCTCGTAACGGAAGGCTGCGATTTGCTTTGAATAATCAAACATGGTTTTGAAGGAGTTAGAGTGAAGTTGGATTACTGAGTTGGGATGCGTAGGCTGACCAATCGACCGCTGGCACCGTGGCCGAGACTTGAAGTCTTTGGAGAAGGCGAAAGGCAAAGAATGCGAGGGCATTTTCTCTAGGCCCTGTTGTGATGGCTCCGTCTTCGAGGAATTGGTCAAAACACGCTCCAGTGGCTGCAAAACCGCAGTCGAGATGGTGATCGTTATTGAGAGCCGTCAAATTCTTGGTGAACGATTTGCCGAGGCCATCAGCCCAGCTCACATCGAGAGCTAAGATTCCCGCGATGATGGGGCCCGGGATTTTGGCTGGATAGACCCCTCCAGCATAAGGAATGGGAATCGATGTTCGATGAAGTGCCCGGACCGAGGCTGCTTTGGCTCCCGCATATTCGAGGTATTCCTTGCTGATCGTGGGTTTGCACTCAAAAAGGGCATAGACACTTTCCGCGGGGACATAGCGGTGCTTGTCATTGTCCAATAGGGTTGGAGTGTATTGGCGATCAAAGACGACGACATCGATGGAGTCACTGGTGTTTCCCAATGAGTCCAGGATCATTGCTTTATCAACGGTGTAGCGATCCGGCAGGTAGCTTTGAAGAAATTCGATAAAATGTTCCTCATTCACCTCTCCCTTATCGCCTTGGTGGACGATTCGGTTCGAAGATTCGAGGTTTATCTTGAGGCATTCTTGATCACTGGCAAAGGCCTTCTGAAGAAAGGAAATGCCAGCTTCCGACGGTGTTGGTTTATCACTTGATTTCATAATAAAAAGTGGAGCAAAGATTGCCCTCTCCCTATCCGTGATGATTTCCCCCGGAAATTTGCCGTCGAAGTGAACTTTTTTTCTGGTAGGCTTATTATGTGACGCAGAAGGAGGAAAATGAAGCTCGCATCGCAGTGATGACTGATGATGAGCTGACAGGACTCATGGAGCAAATGACAGCCTACGCCGTTAGGCTCATAAAAGCGGTGTCTTGGCGAGGGAGCCAGGGCGGCATTCTTCCAAATGGTGAGGATGGGTGGTCCGTTGCACAAACCGCATTCATGAGATTGCTCAATGGAGCCAAATGGGATGAAGATAAACCAATGTGGCTCGTGTTGCGCGGCATCATCAGGGGGCGAATCCAATCTCTTTGTAAATCAAAGGAAAACCAACTTACAGAAGGCCTGCGAGATGGAGCTACAAAAGAAGAAGAAAACGAGGGCTTGGATCGAGAGGGGAATCTAGCTGATCCGATTGCCTCCAATCCAAGGAAAGCAATGATGGAACAAGAGGATGAGGCCATTTTGATGGAAATCATTGAGCAACTCGATGCTGATGGCAGAGAGGAGGAGAGTAAAATTATCTCCGCGATTGTGGATGGAGCTCTGAAAAGAACAGAAATTTTGGAATTAACCGGGTTGGGCGAACAAGTATATGAGGCGGCCAAGAAACGATTAAGACGTGGATCTCTAAAAGATTTCCGGCAAAATTTGGCTGTCAGCGATCACTAAGAAAGAGAACATGGGAACATCGAAAGAAAGAACAGCGACGGATATACTTGATGACTTGACCAATGTTGTCTGGGACGCTGAAGCTGTACCGTCATCTGAGCAAGCTCATTCAATTCTAGCCGATGACGAGGTGGACCGCGAAAAAATACGCGAATGGTCGCTCGAGAAACTCGCAGGCGTCCGGGCAAGGCAAGAGCTGAAAGCAGCTCGGACTCAGAGAATTGGTCTCACGAAACATTTTGAAAAACTTAAAAAATCTCTTGTTTCCAGAGGCTCTGCTACGCGGGACTCAATCATCGAGAAGCTCACCGAATTGGGGCAGGTCAACCCTGAAGCAGCTCAAGTATTTTGTCGGAAACTGGAGGAGGTATCCGAAGAGGATTGGCAAGATCTTGAGGCGGAATTGATGACCTTGGATTCTGACGCATTCAAAGATTAGCGAAAAGGCGTGGAGCGAGGTCAAATTCAAGCAAAAGCCTTCAAGGTATGGAAAGGATTAGGCCACCCTAATCCTCTCGATGTTTCCTTGGAAGATCTTGCGATGTCCAGGGGATTGCTTGTATTGGATGGTGATTTGAAACAGGCAGATGGACGGCTTCTCAGGAAAAATGGGCGAGGAATTGCGAGAATTCGACGGGACATTTCTCAACCTAGGCGCCGCCGATTTACGATTGCCCACGAACTCGGTCACTGGGAACTTCACCAAGACCAGACCCAGCTCCTCTGCTCGGCCGAGGATATCCGCGACTACGGGAGAAGTCCTTTGGAAATGGAAGCGAATCACTTCGCGGCAGAGCTATTGATGCCACCACAACCATTTCGAGAAGCGATTGGAAAAGCGGAGCCCTCGATGAAATTGATCAAAAATCTGGTGAACGAGTTCGGGACAACTTTGACCGCGACTGCGATACGTTTCGCCGATTTGTCGTCACATCGATTTATTGTCGTGTGGTCGGTAAGTGGGAAAATCCTATGGGCTTATCGAGATGAAAAAACCACCAGTCTTTTCGTTAAATCAGGGGTCCAATTGCCCCGATATTGCTCCGCAACATTGGACGAAGCTGAGTTGTCATCAGACATGGACCACTACGATCAGGCAAATTGGTTCCCGCAGCTGTCCCGGGAAGTTGGTGAAGTCATGGAGGTCTCTCTGCGAATGAAGAACTTGCGTGCCGCGCTAACGCTTCTCTGGTTACCCCGGTAGCCAATTTTTGCCGAATTAGGGGAAACTAAACTCGAATACGACACCCAATCCTCATCATCCTACGAAAAAGCCCACATCCTCAAAAAGAGGGCGGCAACGACTATCCGCCTACCTAAAAAAATCAAGCAAAGTTGATTAACTTTGTGCCATTCGGGCCAGGCCGCCGCTTCTTAGTCCGTATTCGAGGCCCATAATTTGAATTGACAGTAACCCCAGCCTATCATCATTATCACCACAGCACGGCGAGTCATATATGTGGTTCGACGGTGCTGTTCTTTACGAAAAACAATTCGCCCTCAACGATCTTTCCATCTTTGAGAACGATGATCTCCATATATTCCCTATTTGCAAATGAGTTTAACAACGCGCCCCTCACGGGATGCTTCCGATGGATTGGTGTTTTTCACCGCGCTTACCCGGAACCTCTGCCAAGCCTACAAACACGGCCTTCACTTCGAAGTTTTCAAGAACAACCCTGAAACTCCAACCGACTGGTCACGCAACCTCTCGTGGACCTGCCGGATCTGGCGACTGGCAAAGCGTTTCGAAGTGAACGTTTCGCGCACGAACACTGATGCCATTCCTTCTTGCTGGCGAAGCTCTATCGACCGCGTGGCCAACGACCTCGGCAACGCCTGCCGAGCCCTCGGACTTGCCGACCCCGCACAACAGCGTTTGAGCTGGTCCGAACACTGGATTGAGAAGGCCGATCATGAACTCTGCCAAATCCAAAGCCAGCTGGAAAATACAAATGCCTGCGCCATCCGAGGACTTTCCCGTGCGCAAGAAATGATCCCGACCGACATGGAGGCCCTGCAATCGTCCCGGGACCTCAATTACAAATTTCTCAAGGGCCGCGTCACCCATGCCATTGAAAGCGAGCAGATCGAGAAAAGATGGATTCAGGAACTGGTGTGCATGGACTTGAGACTGCTGTTTTTCCTTTCACTGCTGGATTTGTCCTTTTCGGCCAAATCTACGGAAGAATCCTCCGTTTTCCAATCAAGCCACCGTCTGCACCACGATACCTTGGGCACGATTTCCAATGTCCAGCTTGGCCATAGTATCGAACGTCGCTGGATGGTTGGCAAAAACATGATTGCGGGCATGTCGCTTTCTGAAGCTCTTCATTGTTTGGAAGAATCTCCCGCTCTCGCTTTTTCTGTGTAGATTAAGCCTCCCCCCCCCCCGCAAAGCTTCAGGGACCCAATTGTCTGGCATGAGGAAAATACAGATTGTGATCATATCCGTGAAAGGGAGGGTCGTTTACGACTGGATTGGGGTCTTTAAATCGCTCGATTATTTGGAAATCTTGGAATCATCCCCAGAAGATTTTCGTTTGGCCGATTTTGAAAATTTTGACTTCTTTGTCGTCGATGAAGGTTGCCGACCCGACCAGCGTCATGTGCTTCCCGACGCCGAACATCCCAATCACAGCCTATTCGCAGGCGTCGCGGCAAGGTGCCTAAGATACTATGAGCTGAACGATGCCGGTCTAGGCTACCCGCAAAATGCCACAGGCATTCAACCGGCAGACCTTGTCGACAAGGAAAACCCTGAAGGCTCTTTCATCAACGGCCTCGGAGCTCAGATCCTCCCCAAGATTCAGAGCCTTCATATTGACACGCTGGCAACATTCGTCGAAAATGAGTGGATCAATAAATTGGGCCCTAAAATCGACAAGGTTCTTGCTGCCGACCCGATGGAACGATCACTTGGCACCATCAAATGCAAGGCCCTCAAGGAGCAAAAAGAATGTCTTTTGGAAAGTCTTCAACAGATCAAGGGACGTATCAGTGGAAGAATCCACGATCTGGACCACGACCTGCCGCATACCGTCTCAAAACTGAATCTCGAAAGAGCTTTTCTCGACGCCGCTGACCATATTCTCTGGAAACAACAGCTCTTTAATGACCACTCAACGGAAGAGAGCAAAGAGAATGACAAGCACTTCAAAAACGGAGGGAGTTTTGAGGACTTCTTAGTTGGAAGACCGAATCCCAGCCATTTCGTGGAAGTCAATCGCGGGATGCTCTACATTATTTTCCTTCGGTTTTTCATGCGGCAATACAACAGCCTCAGCAATTCTGACACCGCGAAGCGCCTGACCAAGGACGAGAAGCTAGTGAGAAAGTGGAAAACATTCGATTCGGAAGGCAGCGCATTACAAGCAATCTTTGAAATCGCCCCGAACCAAATGCTCCAATATTTCCCCGAAAGAAAATCCAGCGACGAATTTCGTTTCGACGAATCCGAGCCCCACAGTAGCTATCTCACACTGTTGCACAGCGCGCAGCTCCATACCGGGAACATCGTTGTTGAAGAGCAGTCTCAGGAAGAAGGCCAAACCGGCCTGCGACTCGTTTTGGATCTCATCAGCTGACCAGATAAGTCTATGGCCAAGAAGAAAATGGGGGCTGGCGCGAAAGCCAAAGCCAAAAAAATCGACAAGAATGGTCGCTACTTTGTAATTTTCCGCAATCTGAAGGAATCGACGTCCAATGGTTCGAAACCTCAATACTCAGGAGTTCCAAGCGAGATTCAGGATTTAGCGGTCACACTGAAAGGGATCGATTCTTCCGAGACCCACGGAGAATCTCCTTTCGAAATTATTGATCCCAACGATGGGAAGGAATCAATTGATCGTCTCATCTCTCTTCGTGAATGTATCCTTAAGGGATCTTTTCGTGGATTGATTTTGATTTCTTTTTGTAAGGAACTTCAGGAAAGACTGGCTTATAAACTCACCATCGCTCGTGCGGACATTATGACTCACGCTGCGCGCCTCTCCATCGCCGTAGATGCTGAGACCAGAGAAAGAGGCAAACTGCTCCGACCATCCCTAGGGGACGTCAATGACTGGGGAATTGATGAAGCTCTGGCTTTGGCTCACCTGACCTCAGTTCAAGGAGGGTTTTCCCTCGTGGTTTCAACTTCTGATCTCACCCTCTTGCCACAATCCCATGCAGCGAGCCGATGGCGCGTCATCAATCGCTTTCATTTCAAGGTGGCCGCTGCAAATGAAATTCTCCCTATTAATCATGAGGGCACGCCAGAGATTGACCATGCCTATCTTGGTGCGCTCACCCTAAGACGTCGAGCGGGGTTTCGGCGCACCCGCGTTGGACTATCTGACTACGATGGCGAATTTCTCCGAAACGACCCCGATGCGAAACCGCTGGGATTCTGGTCATTTTCTCCCGATGATGAATGTAATTTGGCTCTTCGACACCTCTGCATGACGGATTTAAAGAGAAATTAGGTGACACACCCCTTGGAGATCTGGCTTTGAACGGGTGTGAAAGTCCGAAATATCAAAGCCTTAGCTCCTTTCAAGGGGTA
>Ga0222650_1001031_pt1 | contig 16553 bp, 12 predicted proteins | sample AntAcemetagen367_FD_179820 | JGI IMG/M metagenome (GOLD analysis project Ga0222650, IMG submission 179820) | Saline water microbial communities from Ace Lake, Antarctica - #367 | ecosystem: Environmental > Aquatic > Non-marine Saline and Alkaline > Saline | place: Antarctica: Ace Lake...
GTCTAAAGTCATTGACGTCCGAAGATGAAGAGAGTCCCGTACCCCCTGTTTTTGTAAAATCTGTAATCGTAAGAAATTCAGCGAATGTTTGATTTTGCACATTTCCATCATCTACAAACCATTGATTAAAAGTTCCACTACTTATACTGGAACCACCATCAACCGTAAATATGAGTTGATCTGTGTTTGTATTGATATCAAGAAAGATGCCCGCCCCCAAGGGAAAGTGACAAGCAAGTAAGGCCAGTGTAAAGGTACGGAACATATAGTGGCGAGTATTTTTGAGTAACCGGAGTGTATAGATTTTCATTTTTGTATTTATGAGATTTCGGAAAAAGAGTTTTTTTGGCAAAGTGCGTGGGTAAGGTTTACCGCTTTTGTGTGTAGTAGGTTAGGTCGTCGAAGGTGTGGCCACTATTTTGTTTTGGAGTCGCGATTTTGTTTTGGAGCCGAGAGTAGCTTTTCGTGCTGGAGCTAAGGAAGAGAGCTCCGATGCAGAGGAGCCAAAAACTGAATCTTATAACATATCATAATGCAGAATTTTTACAGATTGTGATCTAAAGGTCGAGAGGTTTTGATGAACTAGTCCTATTTTTCGTCCTTCGGAACAGTGGTTTTTTCTTTTCCGAACTGGCGGAAAACCTTTTCACCTCTCTTCCTCGCATCGGAAGTGGGTTGAGATAACGGAGGGTGAACTTTCCAGCCAGACATCTATTCATGTAGGAGGTATCGCGGGGAAAATAGAGTAGTCTGGGGGGGCTACGTAGGAATAAGAAAAGTTAACAATAGTAAAACGGTTTGTGTAGCTTAATCTCGTAGTGCTTTTTTGACCTCTTCGAAATGTGTCCAAGGAATAAAATGGTCTGCGCCCTTCAGTAATCGAACATCCAATTGCTCCTCTGAAACCCTCGCTTTTAAATAGTCCATATTTTCAACGGGGACCAAACGGTCCTCTGTACCATGTAGAGCTATGATGGGATGAGTAAGTGTGGACCAATAGGGCTCCATCTTTAGAAGTTCTTCTCTCAGCGGTAACAATTCTTGATTACAAACCACGATGGTATCTGGCAATAGCCAACGTAGCCAAGGCCAGTTGGCAACCTGTTGAAACCATGTAACCTTTTCAAGGTCGGGATCGATTGCGGCCGATAGCAAAACGATCTTTAGTACGTTTTCAGGTGAATCCATGGCCAGACGAACCGCGATGGGTGCGCCCATCGAATGCCCGATTACCGTAGCCCGATCTCCATCAGGTATGACGGTGGATACCGCTGCCGCTTGTTCGAGTAATGAAGGAGTCGGCTGCCCCGGATTTGTTCCGCCATATCCCGGGCGGGAAAGCGAAATCATCCGATAAGCCTCCGTAAGCTCTGGGTCGGTCAGGTATTCAATAAAATTATCCCATGAACCGGGAGAGCCATGAATAAAAACCAGAAGGGGGGCGTTGGGATTACCTGATTCCACCCACTCGACTCCTTCGGTGATGTTCATGCGGTAGTCTAGGCCGGCAGCTGCAAAACGTTCTTCGATTTCGGATTCACTCAAACGGAAATTTATGAAGTGGGCCGCTACCACAAGTAGTAAAATTATCCCCAATACACTAGCGACACAGACTAGAACTTTTTTCTTCGTAAAAAATTTCATTTTTGCTTCAAGGCCTGAAGAAGCTTAAACAGTTCGAGTAGTTTTTGGTCTGCACGTTTCGTTTTTAATCTAGGATACCGATGGTTAGGTTGTAGGTGGCTTCCATTCGGATATTTTAGAACGACTTTTCCTTTTTGTACATCGACTTCCCGCAGGGAAAGGTCTGCCGCGGCAATTCGTATTCGTGCAACCAGAAGCGTGTTCTGTACCGCGATCGGAAGCCGGCCAAAGCGATCTAAAATTTCCTGATGAAGCTCATCAACTTTTTTTAGAGTGGGGAGAGCGGCAATGCGTCGGTAAATCTCGACCCGTAAGGCTTCATCTTCGATATAACTCACGGGTAAACAACAAGCGGCCTCACCTTCAACACTGTCCGGACGCAAATCTAGAAAATCGATACGCGCTTTGACATCTACGATTCTCTCGGGTGGGAGTTTTTTCAGTTTGCGAATACTTTGCTCTAACAACTGGCAATAGAGTTCAAAGCCCACGCTAGCGATGTGCCCGCTTTGTTGAGAGCCGAGTAAATTTCCTGCACCGCGGATTTCCAGATCCCTCAAGGCAATTTTAAAACCTGAGCCCAGCGCGGAGTATTTTCGTATCACGCGAATACGTTCCCGGGCGATAGCTCTACTGCCACCTTTCGAGGGCAAGAGAAGGTGACAGTAGGCCTGATGTTTGTACCGGCCCACCCGTCCACGTAATTGATACAATTCAGCCAATCCAAAGCGGTCTGCGCGATCAATAATCATGGTATTGACGTTTGGCATATCCACACCGCTTTCAATAATAGTGGTGCAAAGTAACACATCTGACTCACCATTTGAGAAGGTTTGCATGATGTGTTCAAGCTGTCGCTCCGGCATTTGACCATGGGCCATACTGATGCGGGCTTCCGGGATGAGGTCCAGTAATTGTCTGCGCAGAAGATCCAGGGTCTGCACACGATTGTGCAAAAAGAACACTTGGCCGCCGCGATTCAGTTCCCGAAGAATGGATTTTCGTATAAGCTCAGGATCAAATTCATGAACTTCGGTTTTTACCGGCAAGCGTTCGCGTGGCGCGGTTTGGATACTGCTTACATCCCGGGCGCCGGTGAGACTTAAATACAGCGTTCGGGGAATGGGGGTGGCGCTAAGCGTAAGCACATCCACCATGGCTTTCATTTCTTTGAGACGTTCTTTATGGCGGACCCCAAAACGTTGTTCTTCGTCAATAATCACCAAACCCAAATCTTGAAAGACCACATCTTTAGAAACGATTCGGTGAGTCCCTATGATGATATCCACCTGACCTTTGGCAAGGCGGTCAACGACTTCTCTCGATTCTGCTGCGGTTCGGAATCGACTCAACATATCGATCTTTATTGGAAAAGCCGCCATTCGTTCCTGAAAGGATTGGTAATGTTGCAAAGCCAGAATCGTAGTGGGAACTAACATCGCGACCTGTTTACCATCCATAACCGCTTTGAATGAAGCTCGCATCGCCACCTCGGTTTTTCCATAGCCCACATCCCCACAAATTAAGCGATCCATAGGTTGTGGTTTTTCCATATCCGCTTTGGTAGCCTGAATTGCGGTTTCCTGATCCACGGTTTCGGCAAAGGGAAAGGTGGCTTCAAATTCTGCCTGCCAGGCCGTATCTTTTGTAAAGGCATGACCCGGATTCGCTTCCCGAACCGCTTGGGTTTGTAGAAGTTGAGCGGCTAAATCTTGAACGGCTTTTTCGGCCGTGATTTTTTGACGTATCCAACGGCTCCCCCCTAAGGTATGCGGCTCGGGAACCGCGCCACCGACGCCCATGTAGCGACTCAATAGATGCGCTTGAGATACGGGCACGTGAAGTTTTGCATTATTTGCGTACTCGATGCTCAATACTTCTTGGGATTGCCCTGCGACTTCGATCTCATACAGTCCGAGATATTTGCCCACTCCGTGGTCCAGATGTACCACCCATTCCCCAGGTTCAATTTCGGTCCATCCCGAGAGGCGAGAGCCCATCGAGGATTTACCTTTACGGGTGGAGGCATGAGGATCATATTTGTTACGAACCGGTTTTCGCAGTCCATAGATGTCCCGCTCCCCGATTACGCTAAGCTGTAATTCAGGAAAAATAAAACCTTCAGCGATCATTCCGCTAACGCAATGAATGGTCTTGAATTTCGAAAGCTCATTTCCATACGCTTCTAAAAAACGTGACTTGGATCCATCGGTATTAAGACAAAAGACAATGGTCCAACCGGATTTTGCATGTTGTAGTTGCTCCTCGATTAGCTTTAAGCGAGCGTCTTCCAACTGAGCGGAGGCATCTCCAATACGGGGTATATCCGAAAGGCCTGCACAGGCAGCCCATTGCATCAGAAGCGGGTCCCCTTGTAAGCCATCACCGGTACGCAACATGCCTCCACCAGAACGGATTTTGATTTGATGTTGAAGCTCGGGCCAGGAAAGGTGAACCTGATCCCGCGATTCCTGATACAGGGTCGCGTGATCGGCTATCGAATCATACTCGAACCATAACCAGCGGGTGTTGGGAGCTAAGTAATCCGTAAAGGAGGCTTGTTCGTCACTGAGAGATTCGCGTGCAGGAAGGAGTTGTATGTGATCTGTTTTCTCTAGGGAGCGCTGGGTAGCGGGATCAAAACTACGAATCGACTCGACCTCGTTTCCGAAAAACTCGAAGCGGAAAGGGGTAGGGTGATTAGGAGGCCAAATATCCAGGACCCCTCCGCGCTTTGCCACTTCTCCCTTATCGGTTACTTCCGCCTCAAAGGAATACCCCATTTCGAGCAGTTGCTCTGAGAAATGCTCCAAATCTAAAGTGGCATTTTTTTTCACGTCCAGCGTTCTGGAGGCTAGTTTTTCCGGGAGTGGCACCGGTTGCATCAGGCTTTGAATATCTGTGAACACCAGCAGTGGCTCGGAAGATAGGTGTAATTGGGTTAAAGTTTGGAGTCGGTCGCCAGCAATTTCCGGTGAAACCCCGTGTAAGTCTGCATCTGCAACGTCTTCCCACCCAGGGAAATAAGCCGTACCAGACATGTCGCCATTGGAGAGCGTATGAAAATCTTGATACAAGCTTTCAAGAGTACGCGCTGAATCGGTTACGATCACGGTTGGGCAAAGGGAGGACTGCATCCAGCAACGTAACAATGCGGAAGCTGCAGTGGTTGAGCAAGCCGGTAAGGTACAAAGGTTCCCCTTCGGCAAAATGAATTCTGCCGATTTAGGAGGGAAGTTAAAGATCGCCGGAAAGGGCGTAGCGCGAGGCTTCGCGGACATAGTCTGTTAAGTTACAAGCAAATGGATGAATTGCACCCACTAATTTTTTATAGGGGTATTTACTTCCGTGGACCTAAACCTAGAGCTTAATAAAACTGCGTTTTTTGAAGGAAAGTTTCACTAGGCTACCCCAAAATTTCCAGGCCGTGAACGGCTCCGGCCACATGTTGAAGAGGGCTTTAGGCTACGATATTCTTTTCCTAACTTTATGTTGTTCTATGGAGCGCGTAAAACGCGCCTTATACATCTGATGAAGTCGGCGTTCGGATTTAGTCCATTAACGTAAATACCCCTATTTTTTTAAAACCAGCGATTGACAGATCCGGTAAAAGTCGGCTAAGAAGACCTCTCACTTTTATGGGTTTGCGTGTTGCCCCAAAGCACGTTCCACTTTTGGTGGCCTGATAGCTCAGTTGCCTGCCCGTGCCATCGCGAGCGATAACTCGGAGACGGCCAGGGGTAGAGCAGAGGACTGAAAATCCTTGGACATTTTAAAGGTTTTGTGATACCTGAAATTACTTCCACTTTTGGTGGCCTGATAGCTCAGTTGCCTGCCCGTGCTATCGCGAGCGATAACTCGGAGACGGCCAGGGGTAGAGCAGAGGACTGAAAATCCTTGGACATTTTAAAGGTTTTGTGATACCTGAAATTACTTCCACTTTTGGTGGCCTGATAGCTCAGTTGGTAGAGCAGAGGACTGAAAATCCTTGTGTCGTTGGTTCAAGTCCGACTCGGGCCACCATTTTTTTGTCTAAAAATAAGTGAAAATCCTATGTTCTTTTTCTATGTTTTACTCAGTGAGAAAACGGGAATGTTATACAAGGGTCATTGTAATGAGCTTGAGACTAGGCTGAAGAGTCATAACCAAGGGTACACAAAAAGCACTAAAAGTGGCCGGCCTTGGAGGCTGATATATTCCGAGGAGTTCTCTACACGAGATGAAGCTATTTTAAGGGAAAAACAAAGTAAAACGTTTCGTGGGGGCAAGGCTTTACATGCGTTGCTAAGAAAGAAAAATTTACTTAAGAACTGAAATTCTTGATTCTTTAGAGAATCTGGTTCACGTCCGACTCGGGCCACCATTTTTTTGTCAAAAAGTAAGTGAATCTTTGGGAAATTCACCTTTCGGTCTTTCCAGGCGGGGTGGAGAACGGTTCGGGGGAACTTCTGCTCCACATCTTTTAGGATGCTTGGAAATTGGAGCGCTGGTCCCGAGGTCCGCGGTACCGGCAATAGATTGGGGTTTTCATAGCCCCACAACTTCTTGGCTTTTCGATATGCGGGGACGGGAACGTCTCCCACCCATTTCCCTGCCAGCGATGACCCATCACCATTTTATACCGCGGAGCTACATTCCTCGATATCTGAAAATAACCGGCAACATAGTGCTCTCTGTAAACGTCATATGCCCTATTCGATTTATTTTTAGCAGCTGCTACCAGCGCCCTAGATTGCGAGCGTACCAAGGACCTCATATGGAGCAGAATCGGCTTTCATAAAATCTGACCCAGTATCACCTGGCGACCGAAGCCGGTGTTTCCGAGCGTACAACCCGTAATCTTTAAAAGGGGGAGGTCGTCTCTCTCGAGATCTTCAATAGGGTGCTGAAGGCTCAGGGCACAGCTTAGAACCTTGCAGTCTTGGTTGCCAGACCCACTTTTCCGACCTAGGTTTTTACCTCTTATCGAATCAAGGCCTCAGCGTTTACGTGCTCGAAACGTTTTAGTAAAAAACATCAGGCCAATGAGGATAAAGGCGATAATCGAGGGTTCTGGAATCGCAGTAAATTGAGCCACAAGGGCTGAAGATGAATCCACAGTAGATAGCACACCTTCCATGCTCAGGACGTAATCTCCCGTGGTAAATAGTGTGTAGGTCGCTGTATTCAACAGATCCACACTGCTCCCGCCAATCGGAGTGAGAGTGGCGCTGGTGGGAGTTGTATTTATTAAGTTAGCAAAAGGTGGATTGACACCCCGGAAGTATTGGCCTTTGGAAAACGTCAATCCAAAAGAGATGGTTTGGGTATCACCGAGTTGGAAATCACCAGAATTTGATTCTATTTGCGTCCCTAAGAGCATACCCAGACCTGGAATAAATTCGTCATAGTCTGCGGCGACCACGTGCAGTTCCCAGTCCGTCCCTACGACGTAATCACCTGTAAAATCCCCAAAAATTAAAGATCCATCAAACTCTGAATTATCGGTATGTTCCAAGGTCAGACTGGCGGGTGAGAAAGGGGATTGAACGGATCCTGACGCCGTGTAGGATGTAACCAAAATACCATCCAATGGATCCGCTAGAGGACCCTGAGCTTTTACGGATAAGCTGAGGCCTATCAGGGTTACCAGTAAATACGTTTTAACTACATACTTCATATCAAATCCTCGTTGGTGAAATTTCTTAGTGCTCATAATTGATTAGGGTACTTACCAAGTCAATTCTATTAGTAAGGATGTTCGGTAAGAGAATTTTTTTAGCCCAAAATGTCATAAGGGCTAAGCCATGTGCCTCATTCTTCTATCATTCTAGTCGGTCCGCGTAGCCGAGGACCATCCGATAAGATCTCGATAAGGCCGCTCACAGAGAAACCTAGGTCAAGAGCTGAATCTCTATTTAGTGAGGAAGACGCCCGCTTGTCTGGCCATCGCGAGTGATCGCTCGGGCAGGCAAAGCTTTGTTGGCCCAAGCCGGGACAGACAGGGCTACTGCAGGTACACGTAGGGTTATGGCCGAATACGAATGTGCGAATCTTGGTGACCCGTCACCATAGTGAAGGATGGCAGAAACGTGCTAACAACTAAAGGATGCCCCTTCAGACGTAGATGTAGTAAACTGCCAGAGTCTTTTAACTTATTTTCTACTCAAGGCCTCAGCGTTTACGTGCGCGAAACGCTTTAGTAAAAAGTACCATGCCAATCAGGACAAAGGCGAGAACGGAGGGTTCTGGAATCGCAGTGAATTGAGCCACAAGGCCTGTGGATGAATCCACAGTAGTGATCTCACCACCCATGGAGAGGATGTAGTCTCCAGCGGGAAATAGCGTATTGGCTGGTAAAGCCAACAGATTCTCAGTGCTCCCGCCAGACGGAGTGAGGGAGGCGAACGTGAGAGTGGTAGACGGTATGCCACCTAAAGCTGGATTCATAGTCTGGAAGAGTTGGTCAGTTCCAAACGTCAACCCAAAAGAGATGGTTTGGGTATCACCTAGTTGGAAATTCAAAGTATCTCTAGACATCTCCATTCCTAAGAGGTTACCAGCGCCTTCAAGAATTGAATCATAATTTTGGGCGAAAATCTCCAGATACCAATCCGCCCCTACAGTGGCATCACCTGTATCATTCCCCGACAACTCAGATCCAAGAAACCCTGAATTATCGGTATGAGCCCAGGTCAGACTGGCGGGTGACAAAGGGGGTTCAACATTTGCGGTCGCAGAGTAGGACGTAACCATAATACCATCCAATGGACTCGGACCCTGAGCTTTTATGGATAAGCTGAGGCCTATCAGGGTTAATAATAAACACGTTTTACTTACATACTTCATATCGAATCTTTGGTGGTGAAAAATAAATATATTTATAATTAATTAGAGAACTTTCTAAGTCAACCTTATTGTTCCGGATGTGCCGTGAGGGAATTCGTTTAGCCAAAAATGTACTTAAGGGGTAACTCCTGTGCCTCATCCTTCCCGTCGGTTCGCGTAGCCGAGGACCATCCGATAAAATCTCGATAAGGCCGCTCACAGAGAAGCCTGGGTCAAGAGCTGAATTTATGCGGTGAGGGAGGCGGGCGGTTACCTGGCCGTCGCGAGTTGTCGCTCGCAGGCGGGGCTTTGTTGGCCCACGCTGAGACTGTCAGGGCTTCTGCAGGTACGCGTGGGCTTGGGGCCGGATACGAAGGTGCGAATCGCGGTAACCCGTCACCCACGATGAAGGATGGCAGAAACGTGCTATCAACTAAAGGATGCCCCTTCAGACGTAGATGTAGTAAACTGCCAGACCCACTTTTCGGACCTAGCCTTTTTACCTCTTATCGAATCAAGGCCTCAGCGTTTACCTGCGCGAAACGCTTTAGTGAAAAGTACCATGCCAATGAGGACAAAGGCGAGAACCGAGGGTTCTGGAATCGCAGCGAAATGAGCCACAAGGCCTGCGGATGATGTCACAGTAGTGATCACACCTTCCATGTTCAGGACGTAGTCTCCAGCGGGAAATAGCGTATTGGTTGCTGTATTCAACAGATTCTCAGTGCTCCCGCCAAACGGAGTGAGAGTGGCGGTGGTAGGAGTTGTAAAGGCTAAATTACCAAAGGATGGATTTACATTCTGGAAGTATTGGCCCTTAGAAAACGTCAACCCAAAAGAGAAAGTTTGGGTTTCACCTAGTTGGAAATCACCAGAAGTTGTCTCTATTTGCATCCCCAAGAGCGCATAAATGTCTGGAACAAGTGCCTGATAGTCTGTGGCGATCACATTCAGTGCCCAGTCCGTCCCTTCAATGACATCACCTGTAGAAGAGCCCACCATTATAGTTCCATCAAAACCTAGATTATCGGTATGATTCAAGGTCAGACTGGCGGGTGACAAAGGGGATGCAATGGTCCCCGTCGCCGTGTAGGACGTAACTAAAATGCCATCCAATGGACCCAGTGGCAGAGCTTTTACGGATAAGCTGATGCCTATCAGAGTTAATAGTAAACACGTATTACCTACATACTTCATATCAAATTCTCGTTGGTGAAATTTAGCATGTCTCACAATTGATTAGGGTACTTTCCATGTCAACTCTTTATTACGAATGTGCCTTAAGACAAATTTTTTTAGACAAAAATGTTGGAAAGGGTCATTCCGTAATTGCGCCTTATCGATCCTTTGATGAACACATGCTGGTGGAGTTTCAAGATGAAAGCTTGGGTATGTACAGACGCACTGATGACGGCATCGCTCTTAGTATTTCGATGAATGGGGGACGGCAATGGACATTAGGGAGACCTACAGGTCTATTTGGCCCCGCCAGTCGTTTTTTTATTCGTCGTCTTCAGTCAGGCCGATTGTTACTAGTCTATCATGATATAGAAAGTTTTAAGGAAGAGACTCACCCTCGTCATCGACTGATGGCCAAGTTATCAGATGACGATGGGATTCGTTGGATGGGGGGGGTGATGATCGACATTCGCGAGGAGGTCTCCTATCCTGATGGATCGCAGGATGAAGAAGGCAACATTTGGATCATTCATGATTACAATCGTTATGATCAAGGAGACCTTCTCTTGTCTCGATTCAGAGAAGAAGACATTTTGGCTGGTGAATTGGTCTCACCACAGGCAGAGATGAGAAAGACAGTCGCCTCCTTAAAAAAAGATGATACTGAGAATCGTTGATAGAGAATGATCTACTGAGAAGTATTGTCTCGAAGAAACCGTGTTCGTCTGAGGCTGCTTGGCTTTCCAATAACGAATGTTACTGCGCATTAGGCAATCCATGTAATGCCGAATAGCTTTGGATGAGAGGTTGGCGACGTCGTACTTTTCCAGAGATATTTCTGCCAGCCAAAACATCTTCCTCGGTGAAACTGGCCATCAGTATTTCGCCACATTCTCGGTGATGATCGTATTGAATGCGAATGATGCCATCGGGATCTTGATAACCATCGGGATATGAGACGTCTTGTCTCTCATCAAGCAACAAGCCGCCTTCCCACGTTTTTCCATCATCGCGAGAGAGGAAGGCCGTTAAGTGACTTCGATCTTGCGTATGTTCGGTATTGTTGTAGCGCACTAATAAAGCATTGCCAGACTCGAGTTTTCTGAGAAAAAAACGAGCTGAAGCCGAGCTGAAAGGTGTTACGACAGGTATTGTCCATGTGGCACCTTCGTCGTGAGACTCAGCTTGGGTCATGCCATGTTTGTTGCGGAGGTACATGAGCAAACTGTGGTCTTCGCGTTCAAGAATCATGGGTTCATCAAAGCTGCGGTCCGTGGGGTTTGCCGTGTATCCTCTCCATTCCCAAGTCAGGCCTTCGTCTTTGGAGGCTATGATGTTCACACCTCGCCGAGCATCGAGTTCTGGGTAAAGGTCGCTATTTCTGCCAGGAGTAATCTTGGCGACGTCGCGATCCCATAGGGAGATGGGGAGAAGAATAGTTTTGTTGTCTAAGACGGTGGGTTTATTGAGGGCCGCTCCATGCCATATTCTCGCGGGTAACGACCAGATGGGTTTGTTGTCGTCGGGATTGTCGCAACTACTTTGCCAGACGCCAGCGCGACCGTCAAAGTAGCCGATACTTTGCGTGACAAAAAGGTGAAGACGACCGTCAGGTGCCGTCCATATATTAGCGACGAGGGCAGAAATATGGGTGCCACCAGGAGCAAAACCAGGGTCGACAATAAAGTCCGGATCGGAAAAGCTGTGGCCGCCATCATCACTATGGGCAAGAAGGAGCACGGTTTCATGATTATCATCGCACCCAAACCAAGCTAGCCAAATTCGGCCTTTTGGGGTTCTGGCCATACCACCGCTCATGGTGTAGTCATCGACATCGGGGTGGTAACGAAGGGGGACATTGGGGTTGATGTGGAAGGGTTTTAAACTGAGATCTGCAATAGACTCTAGGTAAGCCTGGTATTTTTTATTATTAAAAGCTCTTTTTTCCATGGGAGTTCCTGAAGGGTGCCTATAGGCGTGAAATATGTTGACGGATTAAATTTGGTTCAATTTTTTCAAGTGAAATTGCCATCTGGTAGACTGTTGAGTTAAAATTTTTGGCTGGACGAGTTATTGCCAATGGTATCTGTTGGGCCAGTAAAACCTGGGCCGCCACCAGCAACGTAACCATGACTCGCTCCACTTTGATCTTGAGCGACCCAAAATGAATACAAATCTCCACGATCCATCTGAAAGATATAGCGTACAGATTGACCAGCCAATGACTTTAGATCTTTATCTTTCCATACCATTTCCGACGCAGTACTATTTCCCAAAAACCCCATGCAATCTTTAAATGAGAATCCTGAAATAGGCTCATTGGATAAATTTCGTATCTCCACGCGCAATCGATCACCAGCTGTGTTTGCATTTACAAAAAGATGACTACCGCTGAAGCAAAGAGGTCGAGTCTGAGTCACGGCATTTGCAAAAGTGGCTCTCATAGAAGAAAAACCATCGCGGCGTAATTTTGCTAATCCCACGGCTCCATTTGCATAAGTGCCATTGCTATGCCAACTTTTTGATTCAGATCGTTTAGGATCACCAGCATAAGCAGAATAATAGATGTAAAGCTCATCACCTACAATAACCACCATGCCCGCAGAAGACTCTACATAACCGTACTCCCAACTTCCGGGTTCTCTACGAGCCCCGATAAATGCTTCGCGCTGAGGTCGGTGAAAATGAAAACCATCACGACTAGAACCAAGGGTGATTTCCGTTAGCTTGGGCAGGCCAGTAGATTCACCAATAGGGTTCGGTGGCCCCTTTAGGATTTGAAAGAACCCCAACATCACACTTTCGTAAGCTATAGCATCAACATTATAAAGTTCGGGTTGTGTAGAACTCCCTTTATCTAGACGGTCTGCTCGAGCCCAACAGACGTTATCTTTACAGTCTTTCCATTTGGCACTGCCGAGAAAAGAACTTGATTCGCGGTATCGTCTATACCTTCCTATATGATCATTATGATCTCGAATACTTTGAACCCATTTCTTTCTAAAAGGGTTATAAAACAAAGTGCTTCTGTCACGCATTTCTCCCGTCCTGCGGACTTCTTTCCAGTGCTTGCCATCAGCAGACGTCATCATATAGGCCTGTGGATCAATACCTTTCTGCATTGGATGACAATCAGGTTCTCGCAACATCATTTTATAACGTTCACTGGGGTCCGCTTCATGATCAATAACAACAGAACCAGAATCTGGTTTGATGTGAAGAGGTAAAAATGCGTTTGTGCCAGGCACAACATCAAGCTCGGGACGATCCCAATGAACACCATCTTTGCTCTCAGCATAACAGCCAGCTCCTAAGTAGGAGGCCATGTACCACATCTTAAAAAGTTGATCGTTGGAATCGAACCAAATGCCGCCTGATTTGGCAATAGCGCATGGAGCCATTTCTTCATTGTGTTCCAGTTTTGTTTGTGGAAAAAATACGGGATTTCCCGGATGTTTTACTGGTGTGTGATCCACACGTATCATTGTGCCGCGAATGTTGAAATCAATGAGGAAGTCATCAACAAAGAGTTGGCGACCACGATCTATATTGATCACTTCTGGTGGATTCTCCAAGTAAGGGACCGGCATGACATTGGGCAAAGATAAATCTCTTTCTTGAGGAGGCCAATTTTCCCTGGCCAGTGAAATGCCATTTTCAAGACATTCCCTATTTTCATTTTTCATAATAGTCCCTGATATCATTGATTGAAATCATGTTTTAGCTAAATTCTGAAATAGGGTTATGAACACGATAAAAGTAAACGGGAGGCTGTTTGAAAGCTGGTCTTCGGAGTTTAGGATCCGATCACGTCCGATTGCGCATAGTGTTTTGCTGAGGAATGGAGAAAGAGAATTTCAAAAATGAATATCAAAAACATGAAATATCGGCGGGCCCCTTTTCCTATCCCTTTCTACTATGACTACATGCAACGCCTGACCCCTTTCTCCTTTCTTGGCAGATTTTCTAACCTGAAAGAACGATGTTGAGCCCCTAATCTGAAAATGATGAACTCAAAACTGCGTATCGACTCGATGAACCGAAATTGTGCTTTGCTTTTTAATTGGCCGTGTATTAATTTTCCAGTGCCCTTCTGCCACTTTTCGAATCAAGGCCTCAGCGTTTACCTGCGCGAAACGCTTTGGTACAAAGTACCATGCCAATGAGGACAAAGGCGAGAATGGAGGGTTCTGGAATCGCATTGAAATGAGCCACAAGGCTTGTGGCTGAATCCCTAGTATTCAACACACCTTCCATGTTCAGGACGTAGTCGCCCGTGGCAAATAGCGTATCGGGTGCTGTATTCAATAGATCCACACTGCTCCCGCCAAACGGAGTGAGAGTGGCGGCGGTGTGAGTGGTAAACACTAAGTTACCAAGAAAAGCTGGATTCACACCCTGGAAGTTTTGACCTTTAGAAAACGTCAACCCAATAGAGATGGTTTGGGTATCATTGATTTGAAAATCAACATCTCCATCAGTTGAATTTATAGACATCCCTATGATATTACCAACGCCCGGTATAATTGGCTCAAAGCTTACGGCGATCACCTGCAGTATCCAATCATCCCCTTCGACGAAATCACCTGAAAGAGGGCCCAAAAGTATAGATCCATCAAACTCTGCATTATCGGTATGATTCAGGGTCAGACTGGCGGGTGAAAAAGGGGATTGAACGGATCCTGACGCCGTGTAGGACGTAACCAAAATACCATCCAATGGATCCGGTTGAGGACCCTGAGCTTTTACGGATAAGCTGAGGCCTATCAGGGTTAATAGTAAACACATTTTATATATACACTTCATATCAAATCCACATGGGTAAAAAATTTTCTACACTCTAGTTATTTAGGGTACTTACTAAGTCAACTTTATTATTACGGATGTTTGGTAAGGTTTTTTTAGCCGAAAATATTGAAAAGTGTCATTCCGGAACGGCACGAAGTTGGGGGAGGGCGCATGGTAGGGTGGTCCTCCTATCTTCTCGTAAAATATGACGAGGTTTTGTCAGGACTCATACTTTTCGATGTCGTTGCTTCTTGGCTCTGGGTTCCACGCAATCCGGTAGGAAGATCGCAACCAGATGATCGAAGATTTTTTTCACAGGAAGATTCTAAGCGTTACGATTATTTGTCTGAACCTATTTTCCCACCTACGCAGCACCACTAAACAGCCCTCCCAACTCCAATCCCCCAACCCCCATCTCCCAACTCCTATCTCCCAACTCCAATCTCCCATCTTCCAACTCCAATCTCCAATCTCCCAACCCCCATCTCCTCAACTAAAGGTTACCCCAAGAGGACAAAAAATACCTTTCAGGCGAAGAAACAACTTGATTGACAGACAAAAGCCCTAAAGGTGTATGCACTTGAGGAAGAGTATGTTCCAAAACCCAATTGACCTATTTTATGGATGGAGTGACCAGGCGTCGTCGTTTGACCGTCTGGCTGGCATCCTGCGCGATCGAATCATCCGCAGCGGGGATTTGCTAGCTGATTGGCTGACCCCATACAAAATCCATTCCACCAACCGCTCCCGGTACCTGAACGTCTCCCTGCTCAAACAGCGCATAGCCCACAAAGATTTCAAAAACCTTATCCTCCGCATCCACGCCGAACCACAAATCGACGAACGAGAATCCGCAGAAGCCGATTTAACCCACAGCCAAAAACTCAAACAGAGAAGGGAAGGGTACAGCGGCCTCCGCGAAGTCGTCCTCAGCCAAGCCGAAGTCCTCAAAGAAGTTATCTCCCACCAAACCCAACTTATCGATATCATCCTTAAACGCGAAATCGCGCATATTGTTTTGGTGAGGAATGGAGATTATGAGTGATTTAACATGAATATTAACAACACAAAATATCAGCAGACTGACCCAACCCCTAAAGAAATTATTAGGAGCACTGTTTGAAAATAAATACTAAAATATTTCGAAGTCTTAGCCGTTTTTCTGTTTTCCAAAAAGGTGTATTCGATGACAAAAAATGAAATTAAAGGGGATGTAGTTCACGATCCACATGCAAAGCGTAAAAAAAAGACTATCACTGCTATAATTTTGATTTTAGGAGTACTCGTTATCGTCTCATTTTCTATCTTCGGTAAACTATTGAGTGACTATCTCGTTTTTGATGCGACAAGAATTGAGGCAGCCAGAGAACTGGAAGCAATAAAATCTCGTTTTAACGAACAAGAAGAGCAACTGAGTTTCCGTAATGATGACTTTGAGACACCGATAAACGCAAAGAAGAAGCGGTTGGAGCAGTTGGATAATAATATTTCTGTACGTGAATCAAAAATTGCCTCTCAGCAAAAGCTGATTGACGAGGTTGCTACTTTGACCGAGACTATTTCATCCACAAAAGATGAATATCAGTTAACATTTAAAAACTTGGAAGTCGTCCGAAAAGATATGGCAAGTCAAGTAAGCATCGCATCCGCAGTTCATTTCGAATTACAGTCACTCACAGCGCAGAAAAAATCATTGCAAGACGACATTCTGAAATATGATAAAAGCAAAGATGAATCTGAACAAGCTCACCAAAACCTCATAACTGTAATCAGGAATTTAGAACAAACTAAGTCAACAGTTGAGAACGATATTAGTGAGCTACAACAATCTTCCGAACGTAACTCTAACATCCTTTCAAAAATAAACATTGAAATAGAAAATACACGACAAGTCACGAATCAAGTAGAGGACGATATTGCAAAACAAAAGGCGGTACACGCCCTCGTTACTTCACAAATTATATTCGCGAATGAATCAGTTGATTCCAAAAATGCAGAGAAAAAAGAAATGGAACTACAGGGTTTTTAGTGGAAGCATATCAAGGCCTCCGAGATGAAAGAGGATGTTGGTGCGGTAATTATCGAAGGAGCGGAAGCCTCTCGCATTCGTTTTTAGCTGCTGGATTCTTCCATTC
>Ga0222650_1001033_pt1 | contig 16495 bp, 13 predicted proteins | sample AntAcemetagen367_FD_179820 | JGI IMG/M metagenome (GOLD analysis project Ga0222650, IMG submission 179820) | Saline water microbial communities from Ace Lake, Antarctica - #367 | ecosystem: Environmental > Aquatic > Non-marine Saline and Alkaline > Saline | place: Antarctica: Ace Lake...
CGGGCGCATCCTAATGACGGCCAAGGGCGCTACGGTCGGCCTCAGCGGCACTTTGACTGCCACCAATGCCGATGGCAGCGGCGGCGAAGTCCTCCTCGCGGCGACTATCGCGGTCTAAATGCCGAGGTGGCCAACGCCGCCCGCACCGTCGTGACAGCGGATGCGCTGATCGATGTCAGCGCGACCGCAGACGCCGCCGATGCTGGCCGCGCCATCGTCTGGGCGGACGGCGCGACTCGTTTTCTCGGCACAATCAAAGGGAAGGGCGGGGCGCTCGGTGGCGACGGTGCTTTCGCCGAAGTCTCGGGTCGAGAGTATCTAGATTTTCAAGGCTTCGCCGACCTCAGTGCTTCTAGCGGGGCAGCGGGCACACTGCTGCTTGACCCCACTTCTTTGACTATTTAAGCCGCAGGTGCGGAGACGACTTCTTCGGTGGGAGGCGATCCCTTTGAATTCGAAAATACGATCAATTCAGGTTCGATCCTGCTAGTATCGACCTTGGAGTCTCAACTGGCTTTGGGCGATGTGGTCCTATCGACTTCAGTGGTGAACGACGCTATGACGCCTTCATCAGACTCTTCAATAGCGGTGAATGATGCGGTTACATGGACCTCTGGCAACAGTCTGACCTTTCAGTCGGGCAACAGTATTTTGATCAACGCCGATCTCAATGCCGGTAGTGGCGACCTACGCTTCGGCTTAGGTTTCATGGGGTTATTTCCTGTCTTAAATGCCGCTCTGATCGTCGATCAGAGCGCGACCGTCACCGCCGACACTGTGATCATCAATCGCTTTTTCTCGGGCGATTTCGTGGGTAATTCTCAAGACGGTTTGATCGGCAGCATCGATTTTAACGGCATTCTGAATGCGAACGTCCTCGACCTCCAATATGCGGCTCAACGCCCACCATCATTCGACCCTAGCGCAGACCCTGATCCCGAATTCGGCGGTATCGGCGGCGTGACTCAGATTGACAATCCCAACAATCAGATCGGACTCGTAAGAACCAGCGTCAGCACAGGCTCGATCAAGGATTCGATCACCATCGTCGATAGCGGCGGCGGATTGTTGATTGACGCAGCGTTTAAAAATGTCGCGGGCAATATCAACATCACGACGGCGGGCGACCTCACGCTGCTTGCTGGAGCGCAGCTTTCAACCGCAACTGATTTCGACATCCACCTCGCAGCGCAAGGGGGCTCTTTCATCAATCAAGCGGGCGCGAGCGCAGTCGCTCCGGGTGCAAACGGACGTTTTCTGATCTACTCCGACGCACCGGTCAACACGCCCAAAGGCGGCCTCATCGGCAACCCCATTTACAACAGCTCTTTTGCGGCGAATGCGCCTGTTTCGATCACGCAGATGGGCAATCGCTTTCTCTACACCTTGGCGCCGACACTCATGCTAACGGCCAACAGTATCTCGAAAGAAGTCGGCACCGCCAACCCAGAGTTCACCTTCAGCGTGTCGGGTCTAGTCGGTGACGATCAACAAGCTGGTGCCTTCACTGGTGCGCCGACACTCTCCACCACGGCCGACGAAACCACACCCCTCGGCGACGTCGCCATCGACATTGCGCAAGGCTCAGTCGTCCTCTCGGATTTCGGATATGCGCTCAATCTTGTCGCCGGCATCTTATCCATCGAGCCAGCAGCACTTCAGCAGCTGATCGTTAGAGCCAACGACTTTACGCGCATTTTTGGAGATAACAATCCCGCTTTCACCGCCGCCTTTACAGGCTTCACTACGGGGCAAGATGAAAGCCTTGTTTCAGGACTACAGTTCAATACAATGGCGAGCCAGAGTTCGCCCGTCGGCACTTTCACCATCACTCCCTTTGGTGCCACTGCGGACGGCTTTGCTTTTGTCTATCAGCCAGGGGAATTGACGATCAATCCGCGGCTGCTTTCAGTCACGCCCACTAGCACCTCTCGAATCTTCGGCGATGACAATCCAGCTTTTAACTTTACCTTCGGTAACTTAGCTTTCTTTGACAACGATTCCGTCGTGGCAGGTCTCACCGCCAACACAGCGGCGGAGCGCCTCTCCAATGTCGGTGATTACGAGATCGGCATCATCGGCAGCGTCAACAATAACTACACGCTCGACGTGACTCCTGGCAACCTAGCGATCACACCGCGCCCCGTCACAATCATCGCGCAGAACGCCACTCGCGAGTTTGGCGATGCCAACCCGAGTTTCTCTTTCTCTACCAGCGAGCAAGTCGTCGGTGCGCCCCTCGGCACCGACGGTCTGACCTTTGCCACCCTCGCAGTTCCCGCTTCCGACATCGGTAACTACCCCGTCACACCGAGCGGTATCAACAACCCCAATTACGCGGTCAACTATCAACCCGGCAACCTCTCGGTAAACCCCGCACCGCTCATTTTCAGCGCCATCGGCCAGACGCGCGAATACGGGCTAGCCAATGCACCGCTCCGCTTCACCGATGCGACGAACTATAAACTCGGCAACACCATTGACGACGTCTTGAGCGCCGGCTTCGGTTTGACTACTACTGCCAATGCGTTTTCCAACGTCGGCAACTACGCCCTCACATGGCTCGGCACGAGCATCAACCCCAACTACGCCGTCACCCTCAACGACGCCACTATCAACGTAACGCGCGCACCGCTCTTCATCGCACCCGCGCTTTCCAGCCGCCTCTACGGCGACGCCAATCCCACCAGCTTCGAACTCGCTGCAGTCGGCCTGCGCAACGACGATACCACCGCTGTGATCGACAGTCTCAGTTTTAATACTGTGATTGTTCCTGTGGATCGAGCCGTTGGCAGTGTGCCAAACGCGGTCAGTATTCTCGCGGCCAACGCCACCAATTACAGCCTTTCCTTCGGACGCGGCACGCTCAATATCTTGCCCCGCCCACTCACGATTACGGCCAACGACTTCACCCGTGAATACGGCGATGCCAACCCGACCTTTACCGCACTCTTTGAGGGACTCGCTTCGTTCGACACAGAGTCAGCTATCGGCAACTTAGGTTTCAATACAACAGCGCAGATCGACTCGATTCCCGGACGCTTCGGGATCACGCCGAGTTCTGATATCAACTCGAATTATGTCATCTCCTACGCGCAAGGTTTCCTCGACATAACTAAAGCGCCGCTCATCTTTTCACTGGGCACCACCAGCCGCGTGTATGGCAATGGCAACGACTTTGCCCTCTCCACCGTCACCGTCAGCGATGCCACCGGCTTTAAACTCAGCGACGATGCCAGAACAGTCACGCTCTCCAACATCAGCACCACGGCGACGCAGCAGTCTGGCATCGGTTTTTACCCGATCACCGCCGCTGCGTTTTCTGAGCGTTATGAACTGACGGTCGTGCCAGGGCAACTGACGGTCACTCAGCGCCCGCTCACTTTATTGATTAGCGGCGGCACACCACTGACCCGCGCCTACGGCGACACTTTCAATATCGACGATAATGTAATCGTCGGCAACCTCGCGAGTTTCGATACGGCAGCATCCGTTTTCCAAATCATCGATCCGACCAATATACGCTCTGACATTGGTGTTTACAGCTTAACCGCCAACATTCTCACCGACAACTATTCTTTAGCTTCGTTTGGCAACTCCGATGTCGGCGTGCAACAGCGCCAAATCGACGTGCGCTTTACCGGCGCGAACCGCTTCTTCGGAGATACCGCTGTCAACTTCTTCAACTTCGTCAACGAGTCCGACTTTTTGGTGCCGGGCGATGCCATCACGGATGTGCTGGCGACTCCCTCGACCGCGACCATCTTAATCAGCGATGTCGGTGATTACGCGATCAGCACCTCGAGTATCAATTCCAACTATGGGATCACTTCCGTCAGCGGCGATCTCAGCATTACGCCACGCCCTTTGTTCGTGGCAATCAACCTCATCGAGCGCCTGTTCGGCCAGGCGAATCCTATTCGCTATGAATCGTTACGAATTGTTGACGGTGCGTTCAATGTTCCCAGCTTCACCACCCTCGATGCGATTCTCACGGTTAATGCCCCCTCCGTAGAAGCGGATATCGGCAACTACGCCCTGACAGTTAGTGACGTGAACAGCAACTACGATTTGCGCGGGTTCAGCGGGAGCATGTTGATCGCTCCACGCCCGATCAGTCTCGATCTCGCGGGTGTCGACCGTCTTTACGGTGAGGTGAATCTTCGCGACGGCGCAAGTGTCGCCGCAGGTAGCTTGGCGAGCTTTGACGAGCTAAGCGTGCTAGTGGAGCAACTCGCCATGCCCGATGAGCGGGCGCCCGTCGGCCCCTATCTGGTCAACGAACTGATTCCAAACAATAATTATCAAGTCTCAATCAATTCTGGTACGGAGCAAATGGTGATCAGCCCAAGGACGCTTAGCCTCGATCTCGCAGGGGTCGACCGTATTTACGGTGATGCGAATGTTTTCGACAGTGCACGTGTCGCCTCAGGCAGCTTGGCCAGCTTCGACGACTTGAGTGTGATCCTGGGGCAATCCCTGCCCGATGAGCGTGCGCCGGTGGGTGCCTATCGGGTCAGCGAACTGATTCCCAACAGCAATTATCAAGTCTCAATCAATTCAGGTAATGACCGCATGGTGATCAGTCCACGAACGCTTAGCCTCGATCTCGCAGGGTTCGACCGTATTTACGGTGATGCGAATGTTTTCGACAGTGCACGTGTGGCTTCTGGCAGCTTGGCCAGCTTTGACGACTTGAGCGTGATTCTGGAGCAATCCCTTCCTGATGTGCGTGCCCCTGTCGGTGCCTATCGGGTCAGCGAACAGATCCCTAACAGTAATTACCTCGTTTCAATTAATTCCGGTAATGATCGTATGGTGATCAGCCCACGAACGGTTATTCTCGATCTCGCCGGGTTCGATCGTCTTTACGGTGATGCGAATGTTCGCGACAGTGCCAGTGTCGCCTCTGGCAGCTTGGCCAGCTTTGAGGACTTGAGCGTGATCCTAGAGCAATCGATTCCTGATGAGCGTGCGCCGGTGGGTGCCTATCGCGTCAACGAGCTGATTCCAAACAGTAACTACAGAGTTTTCATCAATTCTGGTAGCGAGTTCTTAAACATCGAACCACGCTCATTGAACATCGCCATAAATTCCAGTTTTACGACATTTGGTGAATCGGTCTTTCCTGACTTTACTGCGGGAGGCGATGGTCTCGCTTCTTTCGACACCCCAGAGTCTGTCTTTAAAGCGGCTTATCTAGGCGAAACGCCCTCCAATGCGGGCTACTATCTAGTCATCAATGCAGCCCTCAATACAGACGTCGATCCAAGCCTTGCCGACAACTACACGATCAACTCATTTACACAGGGCGTCCACACCGTTCTCCCACGCCCGGTGACGCTTAACATCGAAGATTTGCCTATCAGCTTCACGAGTCTGCAGGCGTTTACAGACTATCTTTCCAACCCAAACTTAGTCCTGCCCGCTACGGTCGAAAACCTCGTTCCAGGTGATGCTTTCGACGATGCATTTCCGATTATTCGTTACCAAATCACCGATGCCGACATCGTGCCCCCGCTGCCAGTCATGCCGACTCCCGACAACGTGTTCGTGCCGACTGCTCAACAACTTATTTCAGGCGAGGTCGCTCAGGGGGATGGCGTTCGCCTCGCGGTCTTGAGACCAGGCTCACTTGTGGGAGGCGATCCCGTTTTCAGTGACATTGACTTCAATGAACAGCGCACGATTCAAGGCTTCGCCACCATACTTGCTGGTTTCGACACCGAGCGCAACTACAGCCTGGCAGCCGTCAACAACGGAGCCGCCACCTTTAATCTGCTCTTCAATCCGCCCGCGCCCGATGTCACTGTGAGCGACGGCGCTGGCGATGCGATAGACTTTACAGATTTTGACCCTAGCAGCATCTCACGCACTTTGCTGCCTGAAAAAAAGAAGCTCACTATCCGTAGTGGGAATGCGCCGCCTCCAGGCCTCAGTAGTCTCTTTGCCGACGGCGACTTCAGTGTCGGCGAAGATATCATTACCGGATTCTTTCGCACCATGCATGCAATGCCCGGTGGTATCGACACGGGACCCGGCAGTCTCTTTCGGGAAATTACTCGGAGCAGTAGTGGCTCGCTCGACGACCTCACGCCCTTCGCGATTCAGCGTTGGTTTGAGCGGAATAAGGATAACCCGGAACTCATGATATTGCTCGGCGAGCCATTGGCGATCTATGCCAAAGACTTTCTCCAAAAAGACCCGTCAACTTATACCAGAAATGATCAAAAGTTTGGTGATTTACTCTCCTCTCACTTGGGGCAAGCGCGCGATGAGGTCACGACACGCGTTGAAGCCAACTATGAGAATTGGCTGGCGGAGAAAGCCGCTGCCCCCATGGGGCTTGAAGATGTATTTTCCGGTGATGTCCCTTGGTCTGACATTATGGCGGAAGCCGCAGGCGATTATATCGAGACGACGCTCGCAGAGGGTCTTGGAACTGCCGGATCGGTTGTAGGCGGTGTGGGTGCAGGTATGGGAACTGCGATCGCAGTCCAGGTTTTTGCGCAGTCAATACTCCCTTTCGCCGGCAAGGCAGCAGCTGCTAAAGCTGCCGCGGCAGCAGGTGCTACTGCCACCAAGGCAAGTGCTACTCCCGCTGCTGTCGCACTCGCTAAGTCAAATGCTGCGGCGGCAGCGATGAGCACTGCTGGTGTAGGTGTGGGCACCGTAGCGTTCGTTGCGTCAGTCGTCGTTGTCGTGGTCGTCGGGAGTGTCGCTCGTGGCAGACAGGTCAATAAGCAGGGCAGACAGGAAGCGTATTATGAGGGAATGTTGAATGAAAAAGGCACCACACTTGATGTCAGCGGCTTCCAGCTCGAAGACGAAAAAGGGAACGATAACGAACTCAACCAAGCGATCATGTTTGGCGCACTCGCCTCGATGCTCTTCTCCGGAGAATAAAAACGATTATGAATATAACTAACAAAAGATTTTCCCAAAGAGAATGTAGCGGAAGCGGGAACCGCTTTCGGCCGACTCTATGCCTCTTAAGCCTAGCGTTCCTCACACCCGCCCTCCATGCGCAAGACCTCGATCTAGTCATGCCAGAGCCCGTGCCGAAACTGGTCGAGCCTGAGGCGCCCATCGCCCAAACCGCACTCGAAGAGCAAGCCGCGCTCTTCGAAGCGATGCGCCAGGAATACCTCGGTGCTTCCGGAGGCGAAACTGTGATTCTCCCCGCATTGAAAGGCATTATTCTACTCAAGGACGAAGCCCAAGTGGATACCGTTTCATTGTCGCCCGATGCAGTTTCCAATCTTGCCGATTATCCTGATTGGGATAGCGCGGATTTTCGCGGGTTAGTGGATGCTTTTGTCGGCCTGCCCGTATCGAAGGAATCAGTTGATCGCTTGCAGTCGGCGCTCCGTATTTAACTGAGCATGATGGGGCGACCGTTCTCTATCGTCTATTCGCCGCCGCAAGACATCACCGATGGCACGCTGCAATTCGTGATCAAGGAGAGTGTGACTGGTGAGATCCGCGTGGAGGGTGCCGAGCACTTTTCCGACCAGAGCTATCTCTCGCGAATCAAACAACAAGCGGGCCAGCCGATTGATGCGATTGTCTTGCGCGAAGGCATCGACCGGATCAACAGCAACTCCTTCCGCAGCGCCGCCGCTCAAGTGCAACCCGGCGTCGAGCCCGGCACTACCGACATCATCATCCAAGCACGCGACCGCTTTCCGCTGCGCGTCTTCGCTGGCTACAACAACACCGGCTCCGAGACGACGACCCACGACCGCATGTTTACCGGTTTCAACTGGGGTAACGCCTTCGGCCTCGGGCATTTGATGACGCTGCAATGGACGAGTGACTTCGACGTCGAGCACTCCAAAGCACTCTCTGGCAACTACACCGCCGACCTCTGGCACAATCACAGCGTGACCGTCTTTGGTGCCTATTCCGAAATCGTCAGCGTGCCCTGCGCCAGCGGCGTCGCGCAAGAAGGCACCAGCTGGCAAGCGGGGCTCAACTACGGCATCCCCCTGCAGCCCATCGGGCAGCGATACACGCACAGTGTGCAGCTCGGCTTTGATTATAAATCCAGCGATAACAATCTCGAGATCGCGATACCGCCCTTCATTATCCCCATATCGGATAACTTGACCCACGTTGCGCAGTTTCGGGCACAGTATAGCGGTCAATTAACAGACAATTGGGGCAATACTTCGGCGGGTGTAAGGGTCACGTTTTCCCCTGGCGGCCTTGGCTCTGAAAACGATGATGCCGCCTTCAATGCGACTCGAGCCTTCGCGGAAGCGGACTACATTTACGGCAACTTGAATCTCTCGCGAAACACCAATCTGCGCGGCTTTTTACAGGACTGGAACTGGACGATGCGTGGCGAGTGGCAGATGGCCTCCGGCAATTTACTCGGCAGTGAGCAGTTCAGCGCAGGTGGCAGTGGCAGCGTGCGCGGCTACGAAGAGAGTGAGGTCGTCGGAGACAATGCCCTCTTCTTTAGCCAAGAGCTCTTGCTCCCCATAATGACCCCAGCGAAAGATTTATTCGACAGTAAGTATCCCGATTCGCTGCGTCTCTTCGTCTTCCACGACTATGCCCGCACGTGGAATGTTGACAAGTTGCCAGGGGAGAAGCCCTTCAACCTGCAAAGCATGGGTGCCGGCTTGAATTATCAATTCAGCACGTATGCCAGCCTCCGCTTCGCCTACGGCTGGCAGCTCAAAGACAGCGGCAGCAGCAGCACCGGCGACAACAGCCGCGCCCACGTCTCGTTTCAGGTCAGTTATTAAAGCTTTATTCAACCGTAGCGGAAGCGGGAACCGCTTTCGAGTTGGGGTCAAGAACAGTAGCGGACGCGGCAACCGCTTTCGAGTTGCCACCAAGAATCGTAGCGGACGCGGGAACCGCTTTCGAGTTGCCTGTTTTGTAGCGGACGCGGGAACCGCTTTCGAGTTGCGGTGGCGCAAGGCTGTATGGTCGAAATGGCTTCGCCAGTCCGCTACGATTACGGGGCGACCCATCGTAGCGGACGCGGGAACCGCTTTCGAGTTGCGGTTGCGCAAGGCTGTGCGGTCGAAATGGCTTCGCCAGTCCGCTACGATTACGGGGCGACTCATCGTAGCGGACGCGGGAACCGCTTTCGAGTTGCGGTTGCGCAAGGCTGTATGGTCGAAATGGCTTCGCCAGTCCGCTACGATTACGGGACGACCCATCGTAGCGGACGCGGGAACCGCTTTCGAGTTGCCTGTTTTGTAGCGGAAGCGGGAACCGCTTTCGAGTTGCGGTGGCGCAAGGCTGTGCGGTCGAAATGGCTTCGCCAGTCCGCTACGATTACGGGACGACCCATCGTAGCGGACGCGGGAACCGCTTTCGAGTTGCCTGTTTTGCAGCGGAAGCGGGAACCGCTTTCGAGTTGCGGTGGCGCAAGGCTGTAAGGTCGAAATGGCTTCGCCGTTCGACAAGCTCCCGATTTTCAACGAGTCCGCTACCAAGACTACCCCTTAAGAAGTTAGAGGTAAAAGTCTTTTCGCAAATCTTCGTGCGCGGCAGTAGATCCATGCATCTTGTTCGGCCGCAAAGAGGCACAAAAATACACAAAGATTTCTTCTACTTGGTTTTTCGTGCTTCTTCGTGCCTCTTTGTGGCTGAAATTCAGTGATTCGACTTTTTATGTCACTCAGGGATCACGAAGAATCATAGCCCGTGATACTTTTCCGGTCTGCTCTACGCCACTATTTGACAAATACGGACAATCCATGCATGGTCTGCGTATGCCTACTAAAACGATTTCTATCGAGCTCGATGCTTATGAAAAGTTGGCGGCTGCGAAGACAGGCGCGCGCGATTCTTTTTCTAAGGTTATCCGCCGTACTCACTTTGAGCTACCGACCCCAACTGGCTCTGAGTTATTAGAGCATTTAGATAAGCTCTTCGCGCACCTCCCAGACGATCGCATTTCTCTTGAAGACGCTTTGGCCGCATTACCTGAAGATCCACCCGTCACAGCAAGCCCTTGGGACGAGTTTGAGCAGCCAGTAGGGAAGAAGGGATGATTCTCGACAGCAATTTTTTAATCCATCTGGAAAGGGAGCGTCGGCGAAAGATTAAAGGCCCTGCGAGTGAGTTCCTGCTCACTCACGCAGGATCGTCTTTGCACATCACTCCGACGATAGCGGGTGAGATAGCCTGCGGAGACAGCATGCGAGACCGAGAATCGTGGGCGAAATTTGTCGGTTTCTTCCGATGCCTAGAAGTCACTCCTGAGGTGAGTTGGCACTACAGCTCGACCTTTCGTTACTTAAAAGAAAATGGCCTAATGATCGGGCAAAACGACCTCTGGATTGCCGCGACAGCTTTGGCCTACGACCATCCGGTGGTCACTCGGAATACTTCAGAGTTCACCCGCGTGCCCCGCTTGAAGGTGCTGGGATTTTAGATGAGCCAGCGCAGCGTTTTCTAATCAAGAAATTGAACGAGTTGCGGTGGCGCAAGGCTGTAAGGTCGAAATGGCTTCGCCAGTCCGCTACGATTACGGGACGACTCATCGTAGCGGAAGCGGGAACCGCTTTCGAGTTGCCTGTTTTGTAGCGGACGCGGGAACCGCTTTCGAGTTGCGGTGGCGCAAGGCTGTGCGGTCGAAATGGCTTCGCCAGTCCGCTACGATTACGGGACGACTCATGGTAGCGGAAGCGGGAACCGCTTTCGAGTTGCGGTTGCGCAAGGCTGTATGGTCGAAATGGCTTCGCCAGTCCGCTACGATTACGGGGCGACTCATGGTAGCGGACGCGGGAACCGCTTTCGAGTTGCCTGTTTCGTAGCGGACGCGGGAACCGCTTTCGAGTTGCGGTGGCGCAAGGCTGTACGGTCGAAATGGCTTCGCCAGTCCGCTACGATTAAGGGACGACCCATCGTAGCGGAAGCGGGAACCGCTTTCGAGTTGCCTGTTTCGTAGCGGACGCGGGAACCGCTTTCGAGTTGCGGTGGCGCAAGGCTGTATGGTCGATCGGCCAAGCCGTTTCGACCGCAGCATGAATAAGTGCTATTCCGGTATGACTCTTTGTTGCTTCTGCCTACGGATGATTGTTCTAGCATTGAATTTTTATCAATTTTATGGTTGCCGAGAACGGCTTTCTCGTTGTTCTCTGAAGGTGGTCGGGTCCTATGCAACGTTGGACAGGTTAACCTCGTCAGGCCCGGAAGGGAGCAGCGATCGCCTAATCCTCGTGTGCCGTAGGGTGCCTGGCCACTTTTGTGTACGGCTATCGCCTAGGGATGGCTGATGGCTGATGGCTGATGGCTGATGGCTGATGGCTGATGGTGGATGGCTGATGGCTGATGGCTGATGGCTGATGGCGAATAGTTGAGGATGATACAATGGCTCGAGATTGGAATAAAGCTTATGAAGACGGCGACACCCCTTGGGACAAGGGCTTTGCCTCGCCGCCTTTGGTGGAATTTTTAGCACAGCACTCGATTGCGGGGCGTGTGTTGGTGCCGGGCTGTGGCACGGGGCATGATGTGCGAGTGCTAGCGGCGCAGGGCGCCGACGTGGTGGGTCTGGACATTGCGCCGGGTGCGATTCGCAAGGCGGACGCGTTTGAGGCTGCGGCAAGCGAGCGCTATCAACTTGGCGATTTTTTGAATTTGGATGCGCACCATCATGGCGCCTACGATTGGGTGGTGGAGCATACTTGTTTGTGCGCAATCATGCCTGAACAGCGTGCGGCCTACGCCGCTGCGGTTGAGCGTGCGCTGAAACCGGGTGGGCACTATTTGGCAGTGTTTTTTCGAGTGGTGAGTGACTACTCGGGCGGTGGGCCACCGCACCCGATCTCGCGTGAAGAGAGTGATGCCTTGTTTAGCAATAGGTTCGAGCTAGTGGAGTCGTTCGTGCCGCAGGAAACCTATCCGAGCCGCCCGCTAGGGGCTGAGGAGGTTTGTTGGATGCGGCTCGGGGAGGGCGGTTGTCTCAACCGCAGTGCGATTGGTTAGGTGGTTGCCCGACGCCGTGCAAATGCGGAGATTTGCGATCCCGGGAACGCGCCTTTTACCAAACGCTGGGGCTGATGTAGTTGCCGAGCGTGTTGCGGACGCTGAAATCGAGTTCAGGTAGAAATTGGAGTCTAGTAATTTTCTCAATCTGCGCGATCGAGGTGAGGTAGTCGTTGAGGTTGAGTCCCTCGGCATCTGTGGGGATGAGCAGGGCTAGAGCGCGCAGCCCGCCTGCCTCGGTTAGATCCAGCGCGATGGCGTAAAAGGCGTCGGGTAGGGCGATGCCGGAAGCGAGTTTTGCGCTTTCGGGGCGATACACAGGGCCGAGGTAGAGCCAGACCTCGCCGAAGCGTTGGGGGTAGCGGAGAGTGAACTCGCGCATGGCCTTTTTCCAAACGCCGGTGGCGTAGGCCTCGGTCATGGGCGCGTAGTTGGTGGCCAGGCGCGCGTCGCTAGCACCGCGTGTGCTTTGCTGGCCGATGAGTGCGGCTGGGGGAACGATGGGGTGTGGCTGCCATTTGCCCAAGGTCATGGCTGCGGCGGTGAGGCGGGGTATACGGGCGTCGACTTCCGGGCTTTCGTGTGCTGTGGCTTGCTGCCGCTCGGAATCGTCGAGCCGCAGTGCGATGCAGGCGGCTTGCAGGCTGCGCTCATTGAAGAGGTTGATGTAGCTGGGCTGCAGCAGCGGGCGGACAGCTTGGCGGCTGCGGGGCATGCCTGCGATAAATGGGGAGGCTGGATCGCGCCCGAGCTCGCCGCCTTCGACGACTAGACCTTCGCTGGATGGGATGGCGTCGTAAAAAGTGTCCAAAAGCTTGGCGACGGGGGCGGGCGTCGCACCGTGTGTGCGCGGGCTGTTGAGCGTGGCGAGTGCGGCTCGCTCCATCTTGGCACGCGTCTCGAAGGAGCCGAAATAATAAAGGCCGCACAATAAGAGTGCGGCGAAAGTTAGGATCACTAAAACCCGTAGCAACCAGTTTGAGCTGGGCTGCTTGGACGAAGCATTCTTGCGAGGTGTCCGTTTTTTGGTCGTTTTCTTCTTTGCGCGCTGGTTTGCCATTGTGAGGCATTCAAACGCAAGGTTTGAACTTATTCAAGGTCGAGCTTTTGCAACTTTGGGCGGATCACCATCTGGCAGTAGGGCGCTGCGGGGTTGAGGCGGTAGTAGTCCTGATGATAGTCTTCGGCGGGGTAATAAGTACTGGCGGCGGAGATTTCGGTCACAATGGGGGTGGCGAAGTGTGCTTGTGCGGCGGCTTTGGACGCTTCGGCGGCTGCGTGCTGAGTCTCGTCGTGGTAGAAAATCGCGGAGCGGTATTGGGTGCCGCTGTCGCCGCCTTGGCGGTTGAGCGTCGTGGGATTGTGCGCGCGCCAGAGCCAGTCGAGCAGTGTTTCAAAGCTGACGACTGCGGGATCGTAGTGAATCTGCGTGATTTCGGCATGGCCGCTGGTGCCAGAGCAGACCTCGCGGTAAGTGGGATCTTTTACTTGCCCGCCCATGTAGCCGGATTCGACTGCGTGGACGCCGTCCAGCTTTTCGAAGACGGCCTCGACGCACCAGAAACAGCCAGCACCGAAGGTGGCGATAGAGAGAGATTTGTTTGTTTGATTGGTCATAATGAAAAAGAAGCGGGAATCGAGAATTTGTCAAAGCGAAGTCTGATCCGGTTCTTTTTAGCGGTGATGGCCGCTAAGATTTTCTGCCGGTATCGATTACTGGGCATACTTTTTGCTAGGGTGGGGTCTATGAATATTGTAACGATCAAGGAGTGTGAGGACTATTTAGCCGAGGATCTGGCGGTGGCCAAAGAGTTTATGGGGGCTTCGAATACGGGTCTTAAAAATTTAAGTATCGCGGAGATACGAATCCCGCCTGGGGTGACTGTGAAGAAGCACTACCACCTAGCGAGCGAGGAGACTTATCATATTGTTGAGGGCTCGGGGGTGATGCATCTGGATGGGGAAGATACGCTAATGGTGGCGGGGCAAGCGGTGGCGATCCTGCCGGGACAGTGGCACTCGATCCATAATCCCAATGAAACGGCGCTCAAAATGATCGTCACATGTGCGCCGGCGTGGGCGTTTGAGGATCAAGTTTTTGAATAAGGAGCCGACGCCTTGGAAGGGTATTATCTTCATGCTGATCAGTGGTAGTTGCTGGGGCTTTCATGGGATTTTGATCAAATATGGTCTGAGCCTAGGGGCTTCGTTTTTGCAGATATTTTTGGCCGAAGTCTTTCTAGCGACGGTGTTTTTTTCACTGTTGGCAAAGTCTTTTTTCCGAACGCTCCGGCCTCAGGGAGCCAGGCAGTGGTTGTCGCTGGGCGCGATCGGTCTGGCAACGATCGGGATCGGGTTCTTCTTATTCCTGTCCTACAGTCTGGGTCCAGTGGCGATACCGGCTACTTTGATGTTTCTCTATCTGCCGGTCGTTTACGGTTTTTCCGTGTTGAGTGGACATCAACGTATTTTGAAAGGAAAGATTTTTGCAATTGTGTGCGTGATTATCGGCGCGATCTTCACCACCCGCATTCTTTCGACCTTTAATGAACCGGGCGCGATCCCTGCGGTATGGGCAGCGCTAGCGGCCTCCATGTGCTATGCTGTGGTTTTTATTCTCACGCCTTCGATTGCTGTCTACACGACGGCGGAGTTTCGCTCGTTTGCAGTTTCGAGTATAGGCTTTCTGGGCTGTTTTGTGATCTTACTCTGCAACCCGTCGCTGTGGTATGACTTAGGGGAAAACAGCCTGCAATTTTTCGCCCTAGCGCTGCTCCTTGGGGTGGTGGGGCAGATACTACCGGTGATCACACTCATGAAGGGCTTGCCCTTGACCGGGGGCAGCTTGGGGGGCGTGCTGGCCTCGATCGAGCTGCCAATTGCGGTTTTTAGCGCTGCCTTGTTGCTGGGGGAGTCGCTTACAATGAGCAAGGTTTTTGGCATTGCTCTGGTCTTGTTTGGAATTGTGCTCTATAATTTTGTAGAGAGTAGGCATTCGTTGTTAGAATTTAAGCAGGTAAGCTAGGCATTATGCAGACATATACTTTAGATGAGTTGAATGAAAGTGCGGTCCCTGACTTTGTAGGAGCGCTTGCGCAGGTGTATGAACACTCGCCTTGGGTGATCGAATCTGCGGCTGCGTATCGTCCTTTCGAATCTGTGAAATCGATGCAAGCGGTATGTGAGGCGGTGCTCTACGGCGCATCGGTCGAGGGGCAGACCGCGCTCATTCAGGCGCACCCCGATCTGGCCGCCAAGTTGGATGAATTGGCGCGGTTGACCGAGTTCTCCCAAGCGGAGCAGGCGCGGGCGGGCTTCGCTGCGCTGCCCGCGGATTCCATTGCAGAGCTGCGCAAGGCATTGGCCGCCTATCGTCAGCGTTATGGGCATCCGTTTATACTCTGCGTCACCGAGCACCGCGCCGAGGAGGTGCTGCCTCTATTGAAAGCGCGTAGTCACGGTAGCGCCCAAGCGGAGCGTATGGCCTGTCTTTATCAAATAGCGCGTATTGGCTGGCATCGTCTTGGCGGCCTACTTAATTATATTTCTAAATAATTCATCTTTATGGCTGGTAAATTAAGCACCCACGTTCTCGATACTTATAAAGGTCGCCCCGCAAGCGCTGTGGCATGGTCGCTCGAATACTTGCAGGCAGGCGCATGGATGCACTTGAGCGGGGGTGTGACGAATCAGGACGGGCGCACGGACGATCCACTGCTGCTTGGGGATGCTTTGAGAACGGGCAGCTATCGGCTGATTTTTGAGATCGGTGCCTATTTCGAGGCGGAGGCGGTGGTGTTGCCCGAACCACCCTTTTTAGGCCAAGTAGTCTTGCAGGTGAACCTTTTGGCAGGTGAGCAGTATCATGTGCCGCTCCTGACATCTCCGTGGAGCTATTCAACGTATCGCGGCAGCTGAGTGATGGATCGACTCGAACAAGCGATTCAGTCTGCGGGTGCTCGAATGATCGAGCGCCTTGAGAGCCTGCGTGGCGTTTCCCAGAATAAGGAATGGCTGGAACGGATACTTTTTTCGTCAGCGGCGGAGACAGCTGCCCAGCGCTTGCGCGGCTGGATGGAATTGGCGGGTATGCAGGTCAAATACGATGAATTGACCAATGTCTGTGGGCTATTGACGGTCTCGGAGGCAGGCGCCGACGCACCGCGTATCCACATCGGCTCCCACTACGATACCGTCATCAACGCGGGTGCTTATGACGGTGCCCTAGGCGTCGTCATGGCCATTGCGGTGGCAGAGGTGGTCGCAGGCGCAGGGCTGCCTTTTCGGCATAATCTGTCAGCGCTGGCTTTTTGCGATGAGGAAGGCGTTCGCTTCAATACCACCTTTCTGGGCAGTGCCTATCTGAGCGGTCAGTTCGAGCGAGAATGGCTGGTTAAGGAGGATAAGTCGGGCAAAACGCTCGGGGAGTGGCTGGTCGATCGTGCCGAATCGATTGATGCGGTGCTCCATGCAAAACCTTTTATTCGGGCAGAAGATTTTTTTCTCGAAGCGCATATCGAGCAAGGCCCCGTAT
>Ga0222650_1001035_pt1 | contig 16459 bp, 16 predicted proteins | sample AntAcemetagen367_FD_179820 | JGI IMG/M metagenome (GOLD analysis project Ga0222650, IMG submission 179820) | Saline water microbial communities from Ace Lake, Antarctica - #367 | ecosystem: Environmental > Aquatic > Non-marine Saline and Alkaline > Saline | place: Antarctica: Ace Lake...
ATGTCGCAGAATGGAGGAAATGTGGAACTATCATCCCGACATCCGCCACCTCAAAATGGACGCGCACCGAGGCCACCAACCCCTTGAAGACACTTGGATTCACCTCTTAAGTTGACGCAAATGGGTGACAAGCGTGGTTTTCGATACACACGCGTCAAACCCTTCCTCATGCAGGAAGGTGTTGAGTTCTTTGAATTTATTTTGAATGAGAACTTAAGCCTGACAAATTTCATCGATTCAGATTTTGTTGTGATCAATGAATTGTTGAATCAGATTTATCAATTTAAAGACGATGATAAAAGTATCTTTCCTAAAGACGGGGACAAAAAGGTCTTTGTGAAAATTAAGCTTGATAAAGATTCTCACCGTGGGGGACTCCTAACACAACCAGGCATGTTGATGATGACCACCAATGGCGAATTCACCAACCCTTTCTATCGTGGCGCCTGGGTCGCTAAAAGTATCTATGGACACGAATTAACAGTCCCTGCCAATCTTGAAATAGGAACCCTAAAAGCGGCAACGGAGACATTCACTATTAAAGACACTATTAAAGAGCACCGTAAGAATCCGCAATGTGCTTCCTGCCACAGTAAGATGGACCCTTTTGGTCTGGCCCTGGAGAACTTTGATGTTTTGGGTCGGTATCGCGAGAGTTATGAGAAGTTGCTTGTGACCAAAGAACCTTACGAAGAGAAGGAAGCTGGGAAGGTGCTTCAGAAAGAACGCATCACTGGCAAGTATGAGAAGACGACCAAGGTAGAGTCTGACACCGTGCACCGTGATGGTCGTGCCATCAATGGCATTGAAGGTCTTAAAAAACTGATGCTGGAAGATAAAGATAAAATCGCCAAAAACTTACTCACAAAGCTTTCACAGTATGCGATGGGACGGAAGATGAACTATGCGGATTCTGAAATGATTCAGCACCTTTTAGAAGCATCAAAGAAAAACGATTATAAGTTTCGTGATTTGATTGTTAGTATTATCGCTGATGAGTCATTCGCAAAACGCTAATCTAAGTTACCTTTTGGAATGGGCAGCATTAACTTTATTACCTAGCCTGAATTTGGATGGAAATCGGCTTAACTTACCTATGAAATCTCTACTAACACACCAGCCCTGCACCCTTGCGTTCGCCGCCGTCATCAGCCTATTGGCAATCTTCGGTAGCGTAAAAGCTGCGCCTCTGCGCATCATGCCGCTGGGCGATTCGATCACGGCGGGCTACACTGATAATTCTGCTTGGACCGTGGATTTCGAGTTTGGCTACCGCAGTGGGCTATACACACGCCTGACCAATGCCGGCTACAATTTCACATACGTAGGGGGCTCGCCTGAGCCATGGGTCAGCAAATACGGTGACCCTACACGCGGCGGCACCTACAAACCGACGTTCGACCTGCGAGACATCGGTCAGGATAACCACGAAGGCTACGGCGGTTGGCCCATAGCGGGCATCGACGGTATTGTCAGGGACAGGATCAAAGTCCATAAACCTGATGTCATCTTGCTGATGATCGGCACCAATCAGAGGAATGCTAAGAGTCCGGCGGATTTGAGCAACTTGGTTGGCAAGATCGTTACTCACGCGCCCGATGCTCATCTCATTGTTGCCCAGATCATACCCATTGCCGCCGGACATGACTCCCAAAACGAGTCGATCGACGCCTTCAACACATACATTCGGGAAACGCTCGTGCCGACCTACGCAGCGAAAGGGGCCAAAGTTTCCACCGTTGACCTCTTTACGATGTTCTTGAGCGATCCCGATGACCCCACTTCGGTCAAGCAAGGCACGCATGCCGACAACGCCGTCCACCCATCGACGGCCATGTCTGATGAAATGGCTCAGGCGTGGTTCGAAGGAATCCAAGCGTTTCAGCACTCGCCCCACCTCTAAAGAAAATTCCTAGTAACAATGAAAAAACAGATTCTCTCCTTTCTGGCTCTCGCCTGTTCTGCCTTCGCGAACGCTCAGTCACAGCCAAATTTTGTATTCATCATCGCCGACGATCTTGGCTGGGCCGATGTGGAGTTTCACGGTGGGAACACTCCGACTCCCAACTTGAATCAGCTGCTGGCTGAAGGGATCGAAATAAAACAGCACTACGTCGCTCCTGTTTGCAGCCCGACACGTGCCGGCTTTCTCACTGGAAGGTATTGGAGCCGCTTCGGAATCACCACCCCGATCAATAATCAGGGCTTGCCATTCGAAACTGTGACCGTCGCAAAAGCACTCGGCGAAGTGGGCTATTCCACTGCCCTGATCGGGAAATGGCACCTCGGATCAAAATCGGAATGGGGCCCGAATCATTATGGGTTCGATCACAGCTACGGCTCTCTGGCAGGTGGGATTGCGCCCTACAACCATCGTTACAAAAAGGGCGCTTACTCCGTCACCTGGCACCGGAATCATGAATTGATCGATGAAAAAGGCCACGTCACCGATTTGCTGACAAATGAAGCCGTGAAGTGGATCGACGAAAAAACCTCCGCAGAAAACCCCAAGCCATTTTTTCTTTACGTTCCATTCACCGCCGTCCATCTGCCCATTCGCGAGCCGGACGAATGGCTGGAGAAAGTTCCAGCGGAAATCGAGGGAGACGTCGCCCGCCAATATTCAGCCTGCATCATGCACTTCGATGCTGCGGTCGGTCGGATCGTCGACGCCATTGATAAAGCCGGGCAAAAAGAAAACACCCTCATCGTTTTCACCAGCGACAACGGCGGCTCCACGGACCAAAACAACGACACGAAATATCCCAACGACAACTGCCCGAAGGGTAAGCTCACCGGAAACAACCTCCCGCTCCGCGGCCAAAAGGGCTCGCTCTATGAAGGCGGCATCCGCGTCCCGACCATTGCTCGCTGGTCCGGAAAACTGAAGCCCGGCAATGAATTCGAAACGCCCATTTGCGTCGTCGATTGGATGCCGACGTTCTGCGCCCTCGCTGAAGCAAAAACAGAATCAGCCGAACTAAAATGGGACGGCGTGAATTTGTGGCCCGCTCTGACCAGCGAAGCACCATTGCCCAACCGAAACCTCCACATTGCAGGCCCCGGCGGAAATCGCTGGGCACTCCGAAATGGCGACTGGAAGCTCATTCTCACCGAATCCAAGAATCGCGACTCGGCCGACATGCCAAAAGTCGAACTCTTCCATCTCGGCAACGACCCAAATGAGAAAACCGACGTCGCTGGAAAGAATCCAGAAAAAGTAAATGAGCTAAAGGCGAAGCTCAAAAAACAACGCGAGCTGGATGTCGCTTCAAAAGGCGGACTGTAAACGAACAGATGGCGACGCTAGCCACCCCCCTTTCTCCCGATCTCCGATCCCCTCAACCGCACACCTAACAACCCTAACTCAAAAATAACTACTCAGGACCCTTATGCAAGTGAGAAGCCCAGTTTGCTGGGGCGGCTGATGAGGTCACTCAAAGTTGCTAGCATCGCACGGCCTTGTTTGCGGGCACTTGAGATGATGCTGCGGATATCACAAAATCCTTTGGCGTGCTCGTCACTTCGGAAGGTTCCGCTGATCTTTTCGCGCACTTTCATCATGCGGACGTCTCGTTCGGCGAGGTTGTTGTCGTAGGGATAGAGTCCGGGATAGAGAAAAAATCCCAGGATCTCCTCACGATATTTGTCAAAGCGGTCGAGCAAATTTAAGGCTTTGCCGCGCGCCATTTTTCCACGCTGTCCTTTCGGCTTGGGCGGGGGTTCAGGGTTTTGCGCATATCCCAAGGCGAGGAGGGCATCGTAGCTTTTCAGCGTTTTTTTCAATCGATCCTCTCCTATGATCCGGCGGCTTCCTTCTTCTCGTGCCATTTCGCGTTCTGCGAGGTCTTTGGCTTTCAAGAGAAGTTCGATCATGACGGCGGCGCAGGCTTGATCGAGCTCTTCGAAAAGATAGGTCAGTTCGCGCTGAAGGTGGGCGTTGCAAAGCCCGTGCCAGCACATCAAAAAGGTGAAGTAGGCCCTGAGGCAGTCGTGGATGAGTAGGCCCCGATAGCGGGGTATAAGGCCCATGCGCCATGGCCTCGACGCCGCGTTTGGCATCAAGGTGGTAGGCGGTCAGATCTTCGGTCCCGAAGACGTGCGGCCAATGGCGCTTGCCGTGAAGGGTGCAGCTTGTTTGATCCTCGCCTCCGCTCGTCCCCTGCGGGCAGCCATTGGGCTGTCTATGTCGCTCCGCTCCATTCGTCAGCGTGGGCGACAGGGCTTTGCACAAGAGCCTCTCGTATCGGTTCCATGGCGGCGGCCGCTTTCTGGGAACCCCGTTTGACGATGTTGGCGAGGGTTCCTTCGCTGAGAGGAGCGTTAAAAAGTTCCCCGAAGAGTTCGCTCAAACGTCCGTAAGGAAGGAGTTGGTATCCGCCGAGATAGAGGGCGGTGGCTTGCACGCGCGGACCGTATTACACGGGGGCTTTGACCTCTTCAGGGAAAGCGGCGGTGATGCGTTTGCCGCAGTCCGGGCAGTTGCAGCGGCGGGCGCGGTGTTCTGTGACTTCGAGTTCGATGAGCGGCAGGTCAAAAAATTGTCGCACTTCGAAATCATCGCTCGCATCATGGTTTTGGCCCAGGTGGGAGCCGCAGTCCGGGCAGGCCGCATCCCTTGCAAAATCATGGATGGTGACATGGTCCGGAGTTGAGACTTGTTCCAAGGTTGAGCCGGGGTGCCCTTTCTGGCCGCCCGTTTTTCACTTCGATTTTTGGCGGAGGCTTTTGGGTTTGGGTTTGGGCTTGGGTTGGTTGGTGAAATTTCCCTTGTCGGTCGAGGGGGGCTTGCTGCTAGTGCGGCTGTTGCGTTCAAGTTCAGCGATCCGCTTTTCCAAAGCCTCGACACGATCCCAGAGCGCGAGAACTAAATCCGCGATGGCCTCGGGATCAGACTTGGCCAGAGCGATAAGTTCGTCACGAGTCGGTCGTTGCACGAAGAGTCTACGCAGCAGAGATGCTTAAGATTTCTTGAAGACCTGAGTAGTTACGAGGCTGACACGGTTCATCGTGATGGTCGTGCCATCAATGGTATTGAAGGTCTCAAGAAACTGATGCTGGAAGACAAAGATAAAATCGCCAGGAACTTACTCACCAAGATTTCACAGTATGCGATGGCACGGAGGATGAGCTATGCTGACTCTGAGATGATTCGGCGCCTTTTAGAAGAATTAAATAAAAACGGTTATAAGTTTCGTGATTTAATTGTTAGTATTATCGCTGACGAATCATTCTCAAAACGCTAAGCTAAGTCACATTTTTAAATTGGCAGCATTCGTTTTATTATTTGGACTGAATTTGGATGAAAAGCGGCTCAACTTACTCTATGTAAAGATCTCGATATCCGCCTCTCCGGTCTGGACCTCGGGCGAGCGCCCAAAGTCACCGCATAGAACGCCGACGAACTCAAAGCGCAGAAGAAACTCGCACCTCAGGAGGAACTGGACCGGATCCCGGTGGAAGGGAAATTTGGGAATGCCAAACGCAAAGGAACCCTCGGTCGGATCATGGCTTGGCAGAGGTTTGCGAGCCTTCTGGGGCAGCATGTTTCCAAGCCAAAGTTCGATGAGAATGCCACATAATCAAACCTGAAGCACCGCTGCGCGTGCAGGAGTTTTCAGAAAAAATTTAAAATCAAGCTCCGGGGACTTTTTCAGGAAGCGCCACTTGTGCGTATGCAGATCATAGACGGCAAGGTGGAGGGCGTTATGAAGCGGTTGGGTCTTTACCGTGATTGCATAGGCCACGTTTCTGACTTGGGACAAAGACTAGACGGATACACGGTGTTTGCGGTCATCTTCGGAGAGTCGCCGGTTGGCCTGCATGTTCCGGAATGGGAGAAGTCCGGCGACATTGTGCTCCGCGTCAACGGTCTGCCCTTGTAGAATGCCCCATGGGCGACCGTGCAGGCCGTGCCCGTGACTGAGGATCGGGTTGATTGAGTCGCCAGAAATTGAATACTCTGTTTTTCCGAAAATTATTTGTCCAAAGTGCCCGATCTTGGGAGTAATAAAGTAATGAGATCGACTCGAAAACAGCAGGGTGCCCCTACGAACAGGCGAAATGTTTTGAAGTCAGCGGGTTGCTTTCTGATGTTGCCTACCTTGGAAAGCTTCGGCCAAGAGGCCAAGGACGATGATGCGGTGAAAGCGAACCGCCTGTTTTGTATGAACATCGGCAACGGCATGTGTTCTGACAACTTCCCGACCTCGACGGGTGTGGACTACCAGAGCTCTTCCACCTTCAAGCCGCTGGAAAACTTAAAGGATGATTTCACGCTCTGCACGAATTTAAGGAACTACGGGAGTCACGAAAGCACGATGTTCGCTTTTGCGGAATATGCTGACCACGCAAATCCCCAGTTGATTAAGGATTCGGTTGACGAGGTCGCGGCAGCTCACCTTGGGAATGACACGCGCATTAGAAATCTGGTTCTTGAACAGAGGAATTCCTATGGAATTTCCTGGAAGGGTGGATTGCCCGTTTCCCCAATCTCGGACGTGCAAATTTTGTTCCAAACTATCTTCGGAAAAGTCGACAAGACAAAACGGTCCGAATTGCTGACGCTCAAAAAATCGATGCTGGATGCTAGTATCGCTGACGCTAAGAGCATGATGAATAAAGTTTCTCAGGAAGACCGCGCTAAATTGGATGAGTATTTTTCCAGTTTGCGTGAATCGGAAAAGTCGATCCAAAGATCGGAGCGCTGGTTGAGTCAAGAGCACGTAGAGGTGCCATTCCCTGGAAACGTGAAGTTCAAAACAGACCGCCTCAGTGAGTATTCGCAAAAGATTTTAGTGTGCCCGCATTTCAATCAACGTTCAACCTATTTGGATTTGCTCTTTCTGGCCTACAAATTTGACGTCACGCGAGTGGCTAATGTGTATTCGGAATGGAATTGGCTTGGTCATCATACGGATTCCCATCAAGTCGGTAACGAAGCAGGCTTTCTTAAAAACATCGAGGCGGATCAGGGCTATATGATGCAGACGGCTCGTTTCCTGGAGAAGCTCAAATCGACTAAGACAAAAGCGGGCGGAACCTTACTGGATCAGACGGTTTGTTTGGTCACCAGTTCCCTGAGTATTAGCAAAGAAGAAGGCCCTCACGGGATGAAGAATAACCCCGTGATTGTCGCTGGCGGTGGATTTGAACATGGGAAACACATTAAGTTTAATGGGACAGATAACCGGAACAACGTCTACCTCGCAGCCTTGCAACATCTGGGTCTCGAAATCGAAAGTTTCGCCACCAGCAGTGGAAGCGCCAAGATTTAAGGCAAGTTCAATGAGACTCTTATTTCTAGCGTTGATGGCGTGGACTTTGGTCTCCGTTGCGAATGGTGTTGAAAGCAATACCGCGTTCGATCTCAATAAAACCTTCTTAACCACTTACTGTGTCAGTTGTCATGGTAATGAAAAAAGCAAGGGCGATCATAATTTTGAAACCTTTAGTGACAGCGATTGGAATAATCCTGATTTATTAGATGAGCTGTTAGGGGTGTTGGCAGAAAATGAAATGCCACCCAAAAAAGCCAAGAAGAAACCGTCAAGTGAGGAGATCGAGGTTTATGTGAAGCTCCTGGCCAAACAGTATCTGGCAAGCAAATCAAAGTTGCCCGGCGTTCTCACGCGTTTGAATCGCGCGGAATATGAGAACACGATCAATGATGTTTTTTTCACCAAGTTAGAAGTCAAAAACTACCTACCTGTAGATAACACCAGGCATGGCTTTGATAATGAAGGCGATAAGCTTGTGATGTCACCCTTTGCGATGGATAGCTATTTCCGGGTTGCCTCTGGAATCGCTGAGAAGGTCGTGGGAGGCATGCCCGCGACTTCGACAACCAATCATAGTTATGATAATGGTCTAGGGCGCAGATTAGGTAGCGATGGAGTGGCGTCCTATGAAAATTCCAATGACGGGATGACGACCGAAGGGTATCGTTACAATGATGCATCCCGTGGGCTTGGATTCAAATATGGTGATACCGTGCCAGGTCATTACGATGTGAAGGTCAATGGACATTTTACGTTTATTGATCCAACCGTTGGCGGTGCTTTTCTCAAGGAACGTGATTTATATTTCAAGGTTGACCTGGGTCAAGAAAATGAACGCTTGAGAATCACAACCAATAGAGACCCTAAGCTCAGTAAAAAAGCACTCAGCACCCAGGATTTTTTATTAAGCGACAAAGTACGGATCTATTTGGAGCCAGGACAGAATGCTGTTCTTTATAGTTACAATTATTTTTATCCATTGCCCAAGGATCTCAGTAAACTCAAGCCGATACCCCCGCGACCGGTAGACAAGGCGTTCTCCAAATTGCCAAAAGCGTTATTGCACTTCATTTCGGCTGACGTGACCGGTCCCTATTATGACAGTTGGCCTCCAAAAAACGAATTTCATAACACCTACTATGAAGACCTGAAGGACCACGACCCGCAAAAGCAATATCAACAATTCATTCGAAAGCTGGCCCTTAAACTCTTCCGCCGACCGGTGAGTGAGAGCGAGTTGACGCGATTTTTTGATGTCGCAAAAAAGAGATATGAAACGGATGACAATGTCTTTGATGCCGTGCAGTCGGCCGTGACGATGATGCTCTGCTCACCCAAGTTTTTGTATAAGTATGAAGGTGATTCCCTTAATCTCGACGAGTATGCGATTGCCTCCAGGTTGTCTTACTTTTTGTGGAATACGCTGCCCGACGACCGTTTGATCAAGTTGGCTTCTGAAGGGAAGTTGCAGGATCCAAGTGTTCGTTCTGCGGAAGCCTTAAGGATGCTGGAAGACCCTAAATCCCAGCGTTTTGTTACTGATTTCACCGAGCAGTGGCTCGAGCTTCATAAAATCGATGGCTTCAATCCGCAAAATGATCTCCTCAAAATCACATTCAAAAAATTTATAGAGACGAGACCCTTCATGGGGCAGGAAAGCGTCGAGTTTTTCAAGGTGATTTTGAATGAGAATCTAAGCCTTCTCAATTTTATTGATTCTGATTTCGTGGTGATCAATCAACCCTTGAATCAGATTTATAAGGTGGATCTCCCTGAGGAAGAGAAATTGGCAAAAGGGGCTGACCAAAAAGAGCGTGACAGAAAGTTGCGGCGTGAAAGGGCCTTCCGGAAAGTCATGCTTGATAAAGAGTCGCGGCGTGGTGGTCTTCTCACCCAGGCGGGTATTTTAATGATGAACACCAATGGAGAATTCACCAACCCTTTCTATCGAGGTGCCTGGGTGGCTCAAAGCATCTATGGACACGAATTGGCCATCCCTGCCAATCTGGAAGTGGGAACACTCACTTCGCCAACGGAAACATTCACGATTAAGGAAAGTATTAAAGAGCACCGGAAAGATCAGCAGTGTGCTTCCTGTCATAGCAAGATGGATCCCTTTGGTCTGGCCTTGGAAAACTTTGACGTTTTTGGAAGATGGCGTGACAAGTATTCGAAATTGGTTGTGACCAAGACGACGACCGCAGTAACCGTCGAAGGAAAGACGAAGAAGACCGAGAAGACGGCACGAAAGTTTGAACCCACTACTCCGGTAGACGCCTCTACCGCCCACCGAGACGGGCGGCCTATCGAGGGGATAGAAGGCTTAAAGAAACTGATGCTGGAGGACCAAGATCAAATTGCCAGGAATTTGCTCACAAAGCTTTCGGAATATGCCATGGGGAGAAAGATGAATTATGCTGATTCTGAGATGATTCATCGCCTTTTGGAAGCGTCAAAGAATAACGATTATCAGTTGCGTGATTTGATGGTTAGTATCATTGCCGACGAATCATTCACAAAACGATAATTAATTCCCGCATCACCCATCGCAAAGGAACCCGTCATGACTCACCCGCGTATTCCGAGATTGAAACCGTTTTCGGATGTCCTTGGGAAAAGGCCTCGGAGGTGTCGTATCTTTTACAGAAAAAAAATCATGTCTCGAATGTCTTACTCCGTGCTGCTTGCTCTTATGCTCTTAACTTTGGTTTGCGGGTTCAGCCAGGCCGAGGATGAGCCTGTCGAATTTGACCGAACAGCCGTTCTCGCGAAACTCGATGAGGCGGCTGCAAAAACCGACGATCCCGAAGTCAAACGTGCCCTAAAAAAGATGAGCGAATGCGCTGAGCGTGGCAATAAATTATTGACCCTCAGTGGCCTCCGCACGCTCCCGCCTGAGATTGGACAGCTCACAAACCTGGCGGGGTTGACCCTCCATGACAACCAATTCACCACGCTTCCGCCCGAGATTGGTCAGCTCACGAAGCTAACGTATCTGGGACTCAAGCGTAACCAATTCACCACGTTCCCGCCCGAGATTGGGAAGCTCACGAAGCTGGAGCATCTGGACCTCGGAGAAAACCAACTCACCACGCTTCCGCCCGAGATTGGGCAACTCACAACGCTCACGCAGTTGAGCTTCAATGGGAACGACCTCTCGACGCTCCCGCCCGAGATGGGACAACTCACGAACCTGACGCATTTGAGGCTCTGGGACAACCAACTCTCGACGCTTCCTCCCGAGATCGGACAGCTCACGAAACTGACGAATTTGAGTCTTTGGGGCAACCAGCTTCCGACGCTCCCGCCCGAGATTGCGCAGCTCACGAACCTGACCGGGTTGTCCCTCCATGACAACCAATTCACCACGCTTCCCCCCCGAGATTGGGAAACTCACGAAGCTGACGCATCTGGGGCTCGGAGAAAACCAATTCACCACGCTCCCGCCTGAGATTGGACAGCTCACGAACCTGACGTGGTTGTATCTTGAAGGGAACCAACTCACCACGCTCCCGCCCGAGATTGGACAGCTCACGAACCTGACGGGCTTGACCCTCCATGGCATCCAATTTGCCACGCTCCCATCCGAGATTGGGAAACTCACGAAGCTGGTTTATCTGGGGCTCGGAGAAAACCAATTGACCACGCTCCCGCCTGAGATTGGGCAGCTCGCGAACCTGACGTGGTTGTATCTTGAAGGGAACCAACTCACCACGCTTCCCCCCGAGATCGGGAAACTCACGAAGCTGACGGAGCTGCAAATCGAAAAAACCGCCCTGACCGACACAGACCTGGAACATTTGAAGCCGCTAAAAAGCTTAGAACGACTTAACGTTCGTGATACCAAGGTTACTAAGGCAGGCGTCGCAGCCTTTCGAAAGGCGCTACCGAATTGTGAGATCAAGGCGCCAAGGCAATATCCGTGACGGTTTGTTTGATCACCAGTTCCCTAAGTATTAGCAAAGAAGAATGAGCTGTTCGGGGTGTTGTCAGAAAATGAAATACGACCCGAAAATCATCGTTTTAGACGAATTCCAGTGGCTGGACAATTACCGCGGCGATGTCGTCGGGGATCTTAAAATGGTCTGGGACGCCTACCTCTTAAAAATGCCTGGGATGAAACGGGTTCTCTGTGGCTCGATCGCCTCGTTCATGTATGGGAAAGTGATTCGCTCGAAAGCTCTCTACGGAGGGATCGAGCAGAGGATCCACCTCCAGGCGGTGGAACTCGGGGAAACTTCCCAGCTTCTCCGGCAGAGCGGTTTCGATGAGGTGCTCCTCGCCCAGATGCTCTACGGCGGCGTCCCAGAATATATCCGCCTCGCAGCAAAAGGAGCCCTCTGTTGCCCTGAGCCCCGCGACTCTCGCCCTCTCCAGCGGCAGCAAAGTCTGCTCGACAATGTCATTCCGCATGGCAGCGGCATGAACAATGGTGTGGAAATCGATGACGGACGGAAAAGGGTCGCACTCGACCCGCAAGCTCCCGACTCTTTTTGCGGGCGGCGGCAAGCTCGGCATCAAGCAGGGCCAGCACCTGGTATACGAGAAGGACACCACGCCCTTGTGCAATCTGCACGTCACGCTGATGCAGGGTATGGGCCTCGAGCGCGAGCATTTCGTCGACGGAACAGGACGCCTGACTGGACTGAGTTAGGCGCGAATGAACCAAAGAGTCTTTCATGAAATCATTCACTATTAATCGATCCCATTTCTTCAACGGCTTCGTCTGCCTGCCCGTGGCACTGGCGTTGATCTGCACCGCGACCGTGCAGGCCGCTGACAAACTGCCGGTGACATCAATCGAACGCGTCCACAATCGGATTGGCCTGATTGGTGGGCGAATGGTTGCTGACATGGCGAATTACGGCTATTTCGAAACGGCCTTAACGGCGCTTTGGACCGATCAGGATATCACCTTCCGAAACCTGGGCTGGCCGGCTGATGACGTCTTTGGGACGGCGCGCTCGGAGTTCGGGTCTGGGCTCAACACCAAATCCTGGAAACCGCCCGCCAACGCGGATCAGGGCTTTGGCTATGAGACGCTGCTGGGTCAGGTGAACGATGCCAAGCCAACGACGCTGTTCGTGGCCTATGGTCGCGAAACCGCGTTCTACAAGAGCCCTGAAGAGTTCGAGGCTTTCAAGCGCGGCTACATCACTCTGCTCGAAGATCTCGGCAACGTCACGACGACCCTGATCCTGGTCAGCCCACCGCTGCTTGAGGATGCGGGCCGGCCACTTCCCGATCCCGGCGAAAACAACAAACGGATCCAACAGACCGCCACGTTTATTAAGGGGCTTGCCAAGAAGGGGGGGCATCGATTGATCAATCTTACCGATCATTTGATTGCGGCGGGCGCCAAGAAAAACCTGACATTTAACGGTCAGCAATTCAATCAACACGGCCACGAGCAACTGTCACAGGTGATGCTCGAGCAGATGGGCTTGGCCGCTGACGGTGGCTACAAGGCAGAGTTTTCCGCGGATGGGACCGTGGGTGCCAGGCAATCTGCCAAAGTGGAACAATTGGTGAAGACCAAGAATGGATTCCGCTTCGATTTGACCCCTGAGACGCTGCCCCTTCCGGGCGCCGGGGTAATCCTCATCGAAGACTCCACCGCGAGTTATGCGCTGACGATTGACGGCGAAGTCGCCTTCTCCTGGGACAATGGCAAAACCCCGAAAGGGGTCGTCGTCGTCGATGGGCGGGCGGACTCGCAGTATGAACGGCTGCGCCAACTGATCATCGAAAAAAACCGTTTCTATTCGACTCGTTTGCGGCCGCTGAACAAAACCTATACCCACTTGTTTCGTCGGCATGAAATGGGCCACCTGGCCAGCGAGATGGATGACCTGAAACGTCTTGCCGAAGAAAAAGAGGAACTGATCGCGCGGCTGCGCCAGCCCGCCACCTATCGCTGTGTGATTGATGAGATCCTTCCCTGGAAGGAGGTGGTTGACCCCGGCCACTATGTTCCGGATCACATCCCTGAGCCGGACGTGGCGGAGGAACTGAAAGCCTTTACGGTTGCTGACGGCTTTGAAATCAATCTCTTCGCGGCCGATCCCATGATCAACAAGCCGATCAATATGAATTGGGACACGCGGGGACGTCTCTGGGTCACGGGCAGCACCACCTATCCCCATAACAAGCCAGGGCGCGCCCCCAATGACCGCATCATTATCCTGGAAGACACGGACCACGACGGTCGCGCCGATCGGTCGACCCTCTTCGCCGAGGGACTGCTGCTGCCGTATTCGGTGATGCCCGTTGCCGGTGGCGCCTATGTCTGCAGCGCCACCGATCTTATCCATCTGATCGACAAAGATGGCGATGATCATGCCGAGAGCCGCCGGGTGGTGTATTCCGGCTTCGGTAAAGCCGATTCCAGCCATCTTATCCACGGATTGCGCTGGGCGCCCTGGGGAGAGCTCTACTTTTCCCAAGCGATCTACATCAACAGTTTCGTCGAGACCCCCTGGGGACCCCGGCGCCTCAATGGCGGGGGTGTCTGGCGCTTCCGGCCGGAGACCGAAAAGCTCGATATCTATACACGGGGAATGACCAACCCATGGGGTTTCGCTTTTGATCATTGGGGCCAATCGTTTTCTACCGATGGTGCTGGCTGGCAAGGCCCTCACTATTGCTTCCCTGGTGTCGCCTACGCGATGGCAACCAACGTCAAGGAGACGCTGGGCGGCATGATCATGACCGGAAAACCGAAGAACACCGCTGCTGAGTTCGTCTCCGGCAGTCATGCTCCCGACCGTTGGCAGGGCAGTCTGCTGGCCAACGATTTTCGCGCCAACCGGACCGTCCGATACGAGATCGAAGAAAAGGACAGCGGCTACACGGCGCGCGAAGTCGAAACCGTCCTGCACTCCAGCCATAATGCCTTTCGCCCCGTCGATATCAAGATCGGCCCCGACGGCGCGATTTACGTTCTCGACTTTTACGATGCGATTTTGGGTCACGGCGAGGTGGATTTTTATCACCCGGCTCGCAACAAGAGCCAGGGCCGGATCTGGCGTATTAGCGCAAAGGATCGCCCGCTGGTCAAAGCGCCGGCTATCTCCGGCGCCCCGATCGCCACCTTACTCGATCATCTCAAAGCCGCGGAACAATACACCCGCGTCCACGCCAAACGTGAACTCGCCGCTCGCGGCGACGATGCGGTCCTGCCGGAACTGACACGCTGGATCGATGCGCTCCATTCCGCCGACCCCAAATTTGAACACCACCTGCTTGAAGCCCTGTGGCTACGCGGAAGTTTGATGGCACCCGATCCGGACTTGCTGAAGCGAGTCTGCAAGGCCAGTGGGCACCAAACACGCGCGGCCGGAACACGCATGATCTCTCACTGGTTTGACGAGGTTCCGGGCGCCATCGACATGCTCGCTCGAGCCGTCGTTGATCGGCATCCGCGCGTTCGTTTGGAAGCGGTCAACGCCTTGCGTGAGGTTGGCACGCTCGAGGCATTCATCGTGGCCATGCGTGCCGTTGATCATCCCAGCGACACAAACCTTGCTTACGCTCTACGCCTGACGGCCCGGGAGCTGCAAGAACTATGGCTGCCCGCATTGCAGGCCGGTAAGGATGTGTTTGAGGGGCAAGGCCCCCGCATGACACTGGCGTTCAGTATTGCCACCGACCGGCGTGCCCTGGCCCCGCTTGTGGCACTCATTCGCGAGGGCAAAGTGGCCAATCAAGCGAACGCCTGTCGCATCGTCGCGAGCTTGGGCGGTCAAGACGAAATGACGATGGTCTTCTCCCTCGCTGCCAAGGATTCGGACCTCGAACTCCTGCAGGTCTTGGCCGACGTGTCGCGCAGCAACAAGGCGGTGCCGAAAGACACCGCTGCCCTGGCAAAACTGCTGCAGCACGGTGACGAAAAAGTCCGCATGCTGGCCGCTGAACTGGCGGGACGCTGGAAGTCCATGGCGCATCAGCAAGTCCTGGTGGAGCGCGCCGCTCGCGCCAAGACCTCTGCGACAGAGCGTCTTGTTGCAGGCCGGGCACTATTGGGGATGGGGCAGCTTGAGGCATTGCAACAGATCGCGGAAGGCGGCAGCGAGCCGGCGGTTCGCGTCACGGCGACGGCGGCCTGGGCTGAAGTTCACCCGGACGCGGCAGCAAAGACCGCCGTATCCCTGCTGAGCAAGCTGACCAAGGGCTCGGATGCCGAGGCCATTTTCATCAGTTATTTCAGCCGTAAAGATGGCCCAGCCACGCTGACCAAAGCACTCTCCGACGCGAAACTGGAAGCGGATATTGCCGCTGCCGGTATCCGTATCGCGCAGGCCACAGGCTTGGATCTCACCGCGACGATCACGGCATTGATCGGTGCCGGCTCGCTACAAGCGGTCAACGTCGACCTGTCCAAAGAGGAACGCACCGCCCTCTTGAGCGATGCCGAAAAGTTGGGCAATTTCAAGCGCGGCGCGGCACTCTATAACAGTCCGGCACTCGCCTGTGTTTCCTGTCACGCCATCAAGGGAAAAGGCGGACAGCTTGGCCCTGCACTCGGGGGGCTGGCCACGCACATGGTGCCGGAAGGGATCCTGGAATCTCTGCTCAAACCCAGTAGACAAATCAAACAAGGCTACGAAAGCGTCGTCGTGACCCTGAAGAACAAGGAAGTCCGCGTCGGCACGCTCCATCGCAAAACACCAAGCGAGGTCCTGCTACGTGATGCCTCGGGAAAAATTACCAGCGTCCCCAGCGATCAGATCGACACGCTCGCTGCGAGTGCCGTGTCGATCATGTCGCCGGGCCTGACCAACAACCTTCGCCGCGACGAACTCCTTGACCTGCTACACTACTTGACGCACCTCAAGTAGTTGAGATCCAACGTCTTAATTAATTAATTGAATATGAGAATGATAAAAATGAAACCCCCTAAGACCATTTGCTTGTTGCTGTTGATCACCTTGGCTGCCAGCGACCTGGTGAGGGCCGAGGATGGCATTGTCGTGACGAGGAACCGTGCCGATGAACCATTGGCCAAAACTTTCTCCGCTCAGAAATCAATTGTATTTATTGAACGCTCGGTTCAGGGTCCCTACACAAGGGAAACACAAGATGTAGTCATTGAAGATTAATCTGTACGCAATATACAGGTTTGTTAACCTTCAGGAATGCCCAGAAATCCTAACAAAATTGATTACTCCCGAGGTTTC
>Ga0222650_1001038_pt1 | contig 16438 bp, 13 predicted proteins | sample AntAcemetagen367_FD_179820 | JGI IMG/M metagenome (GOLD analysis project Ga0222650, IMG submission 179820) | Saline water microbial communities from Ace Lake, Antarctica - #367 | ecosystem: Environmental > Aquatic > Non-marine Saline and Alkaline > Saline | place: Antarctica: Ace Lake...
TTGCCGGCTTTCATTGAGTGCCCTCCTTGCTAGCTGGTGGAGTGGCCTGCTTGGCAGGAGTCAGTTTAATGGCCAAACGGTAGGGAAATATACCTGTTTTTTCGTCGCGCCCTTCCAGCGTCTCGTTGACCTCAAAATCAAAGTTAGCTATCTGGAACAGTTCGGCGGCTTCTAGCACTTCTTTAAATTCACCGACAACTATCAGATCCTTGGCATCACCGGTGATGTTGATATTATAAATCACTGTACTTTGAGTACCTTGCTTCTCGACAGCTTCGCTGAGCGAAACGGTCCTATAGATAAGATCCTCGGGTTTAATGACTGATAAATCGTATAGGAATTGGTGTGCGAGTAAGGTGAAGTTGTTAAACTTTTCGACCTCGACGATGTACTGCGCCGACTCACGGAATGACTCACTCAATTTTAAATTTTTTACGTTGTCCGGGTCTAACATTAGAATTCGTAGTTCCATGCTAGCAATGGTGTTGCCCAGTGAGTAGGTGCGGTACTCGCGCTGGAGTAGGAAAAATACAACCCCTAGAGCAAGCATCAACGCCACGACATTGATAGTAAAATCTGTGCGCACTACCTTGATATCGGGTAGGGCAGACTGGTTGACAAAGTTGGGGCGCCAAAATGGCTGCATCGCTTTTTTCCCTCTACTCATTTGCCCCCTCCTCTCTTAAATGAAACTCGCCCATTAGGCAAAACAAGCCCATCCAGCGCGCACCCAAGTTTGAGACTTCGACGCCTTCACCAAGCTTGATTTTGAGACTTTCCAGCCAATTCTCCAAGTTGGGCTGCAGGATCTCAAGGCCGAGGGAGTCAGAGACCGTCTTCGAAACCCATGCTAAATTTTTTGGTAATACGCTGATGAATGCATGCTCGATCGTCTGGCCTGTTTGCACTTCGTAAAAACCAGTGGAGGCCTGCAGTTCCTTTGTCATGCGGCGGAGCAGCTTGGGCCCCATTTCTGCAAAATCGAAGGTATTTGAGAAAAAGAGTTTTCGCGCGGAAGTCTCATCTTTAAGCCCCAGCTCTCTCTGCAGGAGAGGATAGATGCTATCTAGGCCGAAGGGCACGGGCCGCGCGACATCGACTTGACCTTGATTGATAATAAAAATATTCGCGCTCTTGGAAGACAGCTCGAAGCAAAGTATCGGCGACTTCATCCCATTAAAACGAGCATAATCAATGACCCCACCTAGCGTGGTGACTGTTGAAAGCTCAAGTCGATTCGGATAGATGCCATAACTGAGCAGGCGGCTTTGCTCGACCTCGAAGGCACGGGAGGGTGCCCCGCAGAAGACCAAACGCTTACTCAGGCCTGAGGCCAACTCAAAGTCTGAGCCATCGCGAGCGTCCAAAATCGCGACCTCGTTGATATCTGAATCGACGCTGAATTCGGACTTGAGGATGCCTTTAAGATAATTGACGTCCTTGGCTTTAACAACCGACTCTACTTCGTAATTATGCACGAAACGAGCCTCTGGGTAAACGCCGACACGCGAGACGAAGTAGCCCCCCCCCCTGAAATCCACTAACTGCTCGAAAAAATCATGGATCTCCTCTGGGCTGTCATCGGAACTGCGCGGAAACTCCGCCAATTCCTCGACAACCATCGGGAGTTTATAACCAGATGTTCTCGCGGCCAGAATCGAGAACTCCGAAATATCGACAAACAGGCCTTTAGTCTTAGGGTTAAGCATACGTAAATTGCGCAGTGAAATCACGGAAGCACGAGGCTAGCACAGCCGAGACGATAGAAAATAAGTTAAGGTAGGGGGAATAGTGACTACACACGTGACAAGCTTTGCGACCCCAAAAGCCGTGAGCAAGTAAAAAGCCAACTCAAGGCTGCTTATAACTCATAATTAAAGGTTATTTACAAATATAAGACCCCCTTTAAGAAGAAAAGAGCTAGTAAGAATCAAATCAACCAATCACTACAAGTAGCTAAAAATACGATGCTGGCTCGATGCTGGCTCGATGCTGACCGACTGGTTGAGGCTGTTGGCAGGCCTAAGCCCCCTCTGCCCTCTGCACTCTGCCCTCTGCCCTCTGCCCTCTGCCCTCTGCCGGCTTATTTACTGGAATAGAAATCATCGATTTTCTGCGAAACATCGCGATAAGAGATGTCGGCTCCGTAGAGTGCTTTGAACTCAATCATGGCTTTATCCATATCGCCCTGCTGCTCGTAAGCGGAGCCGAGTTCGTACAAAACATCTTTCTTTTGGTCGGTCATGCCGGGAATTTCGGACTTGGCAGTCGTCAGCTGTTCGGCTGCGAGATCGTGAAAGCCTTTTACCAGGTAAGCTTTGCCTAGCAGGATCAAAGCGCCCACGCGCACTTTGGGGCTACGCTGTGCCATTTGTAGCTCTTTGATCGCTTTATCGGTTTCGCCATCTTCGAAGTAAAGCTCACCGAGTTCGTAGCGGTAGCTATATTCATTCGGGTAGCGCTGCACCAAATCCTCACATTGCTCCATGCGAAAAGCACGCTCTTCGGCGCGGAGCTTTTCGAGTTGCGTTTGCGCAGCGACATCCTCCGGAGTCGCCTCCAGCTGTTCTTCGACCGTGGTGATCGCCTGCTGCATTTTCTCGCGCTTGAGGGTGCCGACCATGCGTTCTAGATTCACGTCGGCGCGGCCTGCTTCGAGCGCACGTGCTTTGCCAACCCATTCGAGCGCGTTGTCGTAGTCTCCAAGTTTGCGATAGTTCGCAGCAATGTCGCGATAGAAATTCATGTTGCCTGGCTCCTCGGCGACGCCCTTCTTGGCCTCTTCAATAAGCGCATGCAGACCAGACTCACCGGTCTTGGCGCGGCCGGCTTGTTCGAGTTTTTGAGATTCGTCTTCGTCCTTGAGCTTATCACGGAAGCTCTTGTCCTCTTCCCATCTGCCTTTTTCCATCGTCTGCTCGACGGAGGCTTTCTTGATAAGTGCCTGCACTTCGTCGTCGGCTGGGTTAGCGCGATAGGCGGCCTCGCCGATACGGATCGCTTCTTCGCTATTGCCGGTCTTAATGTGAACCTGCATCAGGGACTTGATGTTCTCTGAATTTTTGGGCTCCAACTTGCGCACAGCATCGTAGGCGAAGACGGCGGTCGAATAGAGTTCGAGCTCTTCTGCGGCAGCTCCGAGGATCTTGTGGCCAGTGGCATTTTCTGGATTCGCGTTGAGCATTTGCTCGGCGGAATCCATGGCTTTCTGCGGGTCTTTCTTGATCTTAGACTCGCTGCCAATCGAAAAAGGGATGCTAGTCACCTTTGAGAGCAGCCCACCGAAGCCTTTGGTTTTACCCTTGGTGGCTCGTTGCTGCGCTTGTCGAAGAATCTTACGCGCTTCCAAGCAAGCCGGATGGCGGCTCACGATGTTCATTAAAATATCGACTGCATAGCTGGGATTTTTATCAACCGCTTTGCGGGCATTATCAATCTGCTTTTGTAGGCGGGTATCGAGATCTTTGAGGGCAACTTCTTCCATGATTTATAAAATACTATAGCTGTTTGGTATGTGGCGGGGGGTCAACTGTCAATAATGTCCAATTCTTTATGAGCGGCAGTTTCAATGCTTTTTAACGCAGCGTCAATCAGTGCCTCGTCGGTTCCCTCGACCAGTAGGCGTAATTTAGGCTCAGTGCCCGAGTAGCGAACGAGCACGCGCCCATCTTCGCCAAACTGGCTCTCGACTGCCTGGATCGCCGCTTGGAGAGCGGGTAAGTCGGCTAAAGGGGATTTCTTAGTCACGCGTAAATTGAGTGTGCGCTGCGGGAAGAGAGTCACTTCTTTACGCAGAGATGATAGCGTTTTACCTGTTTGCCGCATCAGCTCAATGATTTTGATCGCGGCGAGTAACCCGTCTCCAGTCGTCGCGAAATCTGAAAAGATAATGTGCCCTGAGGATTCGCCGCCGATATTGGCACCGAGCTCACGCATACATTTGGCTACATTTCGATCGCCTACGTCCACACGCACCACCCGACCGCCGACATTGCGTAGCGCGCGGTCGAGACCGAGATTACTATGGATGGTCGCCACCAGGACGCCTGCTTTCAGCGCGCCCGATAGCATCGCGTAACGGCCGAACAGGGCGAGCATAATGTCACCGTCGACGATGCTGCCAGTTTCGTCACACACGACGAGCCGGTCTCCATCGCCATCGTGAGCGATCCCGATATTCGCTTTTTGCTCGAGCACAGCGGACGCTAGCAACTGTGGGCACTCACTGCCCACCCCTGCGTTGATATTGTCACCGTTCGGATAATCGCCGATCAAATGGAGCGTCGCGCCCCAGCGGCGAAAGACGGCCGGCGTCGTGCCCGCCGCCGACCCGTTGGCCAAGTCCAGCACGATGTGCCAGTCACGCAAGCAGTGCTGATCCATCAAGGAGCGTAAATAGTTGACATAAAACGAAGACGCGTCGAAGGGGTACGACTTCGGCAGAGGTAATTCTGCCGCGGACTTTGGCTCTGGCTCTGCCTCTAGTAGCGCCTCGATCATTAATTCTTGAGTATCGTCCAGCTTACAAGCTAGGTGGTCGAACAGCTTGATGCCATTGTCGCAAGCTGGATTGTGCGAAGCGGTGACGACGACTCCTAGATCCGCCTGCAGCTCTAAAACTGCTTGCGCGACGGCTGGAGTCGGCACGACATTTGAATGATATACATAAACATCGCTCTGGTTAAGACCTGCGATCAACGCGTCACACAGAATCTCTCCACTCGCCCGAGTATCTCGCCCGATCACGACATGGTGCGCTTTATCTGGGCGTGTTTTCTTTAGATAAATTCCAAGTGCGCACCCGAGACGGTAAGCAAGCGCTGCACACATAATGGGCTCTCCATAGCGCCCTCTGATACCATCCGTTCCGAAATATTTAGCCATAAGTTGAAGTTCAGATTTTAGAATAAAAGTTGCGCGCCTCATCGAGCCACTGAGCCGCCCTGCCTGAGCGAAGAGTTTCGCGAGCCTGAGCCACGCCACCGATCAAATCGTCCGCACGCCCTGCAATCCACAAAGCTGCGCCTGCATTCAGTAAAATACTATCGAGTAAGCCATGCGGTATCGCATCAGCCGAACCGCTGAAGAGCTTGCCCAAAGTCACTACATTCGCGGCCACATCGCCACCACTTAAATCGTCGAGCGCACAAGTAGCCAAGCCTGCTTGATCCGGCGGCAAGCTGCCCCGCAGATGCTTAAGCCCCGCAAATCCGGCCACGCTATTATGCCCGACACAGCTCAGTTCATCGAGGGCAAGCCCTGGCTCAGGCGTGCAGTGAGCGACTAAACCCGCCTTCAGCCCCATCGCATCCAGTGCGTCCGCGATCGGCTCGACCCACCGATCAGCAAAGACTCCCATTAACTGGTAGGCAGGACGCCCCGGATTAATCAGTGGCCCCAATAGATTAAAAATAGAACGGCGTCCATCCAACGCCAATGCCTTACGCACGGGCATCACCTCTTTAAAGGCGGGATGAAATGCAGGCGCAAAAAAGAAGCAGAAGTTCAACGCCTCCAGAGAGTTCCGCAGCACCTCGTGCGGTGCATCGAGGCGAATCCCTAGCGCCTCAATTAAGTCCGCGCTGCCACATTTCGAAGTGATCGAGCGGTTCCCGTGCTTGAAAACCGGCACGCCCGCAGCTGCCACAATAAAAGAGACAGCCGTTGATATATTAAACGTGCTCGAAGCATCACCGCCGGTCCCACACACGTCGATCGCATCGGCCGCCCACGACTCAACCTCTGGGTTCGTCGCTAAATCACGGAAAGTGGCTGCAAAAGCCGCTACTTCGATGGCGCTTTCTCCCTTGTCAGAGAGCGCAATCAGGAAGTGTTGCTTGGCAGCCAATTCCACTATGGGTGAGGCCAAAAGATGCGCCGCAGCGGTAGCCTCTTCAGCCCCAAGATCCTGCCCACTGAGTAGAGTGTTGGTTAGTTTTTTAATTTCTATCATCTAGATGCTTTACAAGCAAAGGCTCCCAAGATTCTGCACAAGCATAAACTGCTCGACCTGAAGAGAAGCTATGTCCAAATAGATTTTTTTGCGTCTTTCCAAAACATCGCTTCTTGAGCTAACTTCTCACAATGACTCAATACCTCCGCCTCCTAATGCTCTCTTTTGTGCTGCTTGCAAATACAGCCCCGGCCTACGGCGTTGAAGGCTCGCCCAAAGACTACAAAGAGCCGACCAATCTCAGCTACAGCGACGCTCTCATTCTGGGAGTCGTCGAGGGAATTACTGAGTTTCTGCCCGTCTCATCGACTGGACACCTAATCTTGACCAATGCCATCCTAGGCTTGGATGGAGACAGCCCCGTGCGCGATCGAGACGGAGAATTGATACTTGTCAACGACCGCTCCGATGGATTGCCGCGCCCTTACACCATCGGTGAGGCTGCGTATGCCTATGTAATCGTCATACAAGCGGGCGCAATTGCGGCCGTTGTCTTTATCTACTGGCAGACGATTCTGCAAATTCTGATGGGGTGCCTAGGCAGAAACCCAACCGGACGGAAGCTGGCTATTAATTTAATTTGCGCGTTCATACCAGCAGCTATCATCGGCCTTTTGTTAAATGATTGGATCGAATCCAATTTAGGTAATAACGTCAGAGCCGTGGCAGGAGCGCTGGTAGTCGGTGCCATCGTCATGCTAGCAGTGGAAAGGTGGCGCAAAGGTGGCAGCAAAGGTGCCATAGCACCAGAAGATGGCCCAGAAATCCATGAGCTTTCCATCCGCCAAGCCGTGATGATCGGGCTTTTTCAGTGTGTCGCCATGTGGCCCGGCACTAGCCGTTCGATGGCGACTATTGTGGGCGGCTATTTGGCTGGACTTTCGCCTAAACGCGCCGCCGAATTTAGTTTTTTATTGGGTTTGATAACACTCACTGCCGCTTCGGGCTACAAAGCTGTTAGCGATGGTTCCAACATGGTGGCTGCGCTCGATATCGGCCCGGTGCTGGTCGGATGCTTGGTTGCATTTATTTCAGCGGCTCTGGCAGTCAAATGGCTAGTCAGCTACTTAAGCAAACACGGTCTAGCACTGTTTGCATGGTATCGGATCGCCTTGGCGATAGTGGTTTTTCTGATACTGGGCAGGTAAAAAAAATACCCCGAATCTATCGGGGTACTTGAAATGCTATTAAGTAAAACTAGGGAGCAAACTAAGCTTTTTTCTCAAGCTCTGGCTCGACGTTGCCGGCCAACTCCTCTTCGAGCTCTTCTTCCTGATGGATATAGTAGTCCTGATAGGCTTTGTCTGTGTAGTTCGAGTAGTAGTAGCTAGAAAGCGAGCTGGTAATGTTATTCAGAATTGCACCAAATACAGGAGTATTCGACTCCCAGAGGCGACGGACATTCACGACAGCAGTTTTGCGCTTCACAGTGTTAAACTTAATCACATATAAGATGCCATCGACAAGCGGCAACAAGTTGAGTGCATCACTCACCGCAGCCAAAGGCGGCGAATCGACGACAATACGATCATAACGATCGCGTAAGTCCGCAAACATCGCCTCAAACTGAGCACTATTTAAAACTTGGGTTGGGTTTTTCGACTTACCACCAGAAGGTAGCACATCCAAATTAGGATAAAATTCTTTAATGATCACCTCGTCCAAGCTGACGCCCTTTTCAATATAGTCGAGCAGCCCGAACTCGTTCTCCAGCTGCAGCGAACGAGCAACGTTTGGAAGGCGCAAGTCAGCATCCAAGAGCAAAGTTTTTTCACCATGATTCGCAAATGTCAGCGAGAGATTGGAGCTGACAAAGGACTTACCTTCGCCTGGCACAGTGCTGGTGGTCAGGATGATCTTTGCATTCTTACTCTCATCGTTGAGCTTGAGCGCCGAGTGAATCGAGCGGAAGGTCTCCGTAACATGGCGATCCACATTGGAGGCCACGGCCTGCGCTTTGGTATTACTATCGAGCTTCTTGATACGCGGAATTACGCCCAGCATCGGCAGACCAATCGTGCCCTCAATGTCGAACGCGCTCTTCACGCGGTCATCGAGGAATGCCACTGCGAATATCAGCCCCATTCCGACGGCAATCCCGCCAAAGAAACCAGCTGCCAGATTCATCACCAAATTAGGCGAGGATGGATTATCCTCAGACGGTGGAAACGCCTCGTCGATTACTCTCGCATTTGGGTTCTTTAAATTGACCTTAGCCTTCTCAGTCGTCATCCGCATATTAATCGCCTGAAAGAAACTCTGCTGCACCTCTAGATCTCGAAGTAAGGAATTGAATTGGACTCGAGTCTTACTCAATTCAATCAACTCACTCTCTTTCTCCGCAAGTCGCTGGCTCGACATCTCAAAATTACTCTTCGATTCGCTATAGGCTGCATAGATCTTATCGACCGCATTCTGGACTGCCGTCCCCAATTCCAGCTCTGCTTCTTGTAATCTTTGAAGCAACTGAATCATGACTGGATGCTTTTCTCGGTATCGCTTACCGAGAGATGAGATACTAATTCGCGTACCTGAAATTTGATCGAGTAGGTTGGTCACTCGCGATTGTTCTGAAATGAAGGATAGCTCCCACAAGTTTCGATTCTCTTGCCGATACGTATCGATCAGGCTCCAGCGGGTCTCCAATTGGTCGTAGACATTCTTATTCTCGAGCTTAATCTCATTCAGGCGTGCGAGCTGCGCGCCTGCGACATTTTCTTGGCTGTCGAGCGAGACGGCGTTATTATCCTCTCGATACTCGGCGAGTTTAAGTTCCAGCTCTTCCACTCGTTCTTCTTGCTGCTCCGCCCGAATCCGTAGATCCTCGACGTTCTTCATTGAATTATCAATATTGAGCTTGAGATTGTAGTCGATGAACTCTTTGGCAAAAAGATTAGCCACCTCGGCTGCCACAATAGGGTCGGGGTGCGAATAAGCCACATTGATCATTAAGCTCATGCGCCGCGGTATAATCTTGCGATTCCGGCCAAGGACTTCCAGTGGACTCAAGGGGCCACTTAAACTAAGCGCATCGGTATAAGGCGCCATGAAACGCTCGCGCATTTCATCCTGCAGGCGGAGCTCCACCCCTTTAATGATGGCAGAACTCTCTAAAATGCTAATCTGCGTATTTAAATCCTCCGCACTACGAATGGTACTGGAATCGATTTCATTAGTAGCCCCAAGTGCTGAAGGATCTTCGCGAAAGAGCTGCACTTGGGCGACTGCCGTATAGACCTTGGTCTTATTAAAGGTATAAAGAATGGAACCTGAAAAGATAATGAAAAACGCGACAATGAGATACCAAATTCGTTCACGGAACATCAGGAAGTAATCCTTGAAGGATCGCTGGGGGCCGCCCCCGCCGCCGCCACCGTAGCCGCCGTAGCCTCCACCGTAACCATAACCGCCGCCACCACCACCGTAGCCATAACCGCCGCCGCCGCCACCGCCACCGCCGTAACCATATCCACCGCCGTAGCCGCCCGCATTGGGATCCGGTGCGCCTCTTACATAATCGTTCTTCATATTTAAAATACAGGGGGTTAAATAATACGCTCAGGCACCCAAATGGTATCGCCCTCCTTCAACATTATGTCCTTGGCGTTGGGGTCTTGAATGATGCGACTAAAATTAACTTCCATCTGGCGAGCACGGCCATCTTCGTCGACACGCTTAATGGTAATCGACCTAGGGTTGCCAAGACGACTCAAACCACGCACACCTGCGATAGCTTCTGTTAATGACAGTTCGCGATCTGGTGGAATCTCCACGATACCAGGACTATTCACAGAGCCCAAAATATGGACTACTTTTGGAGAAAACTGGACGACTAAGACGGAAATCTGCGGGTCGACCAAATAATCGCGGTTATAAAGATCCGTGATGAGCGACTGAGATTCGCCAACTGTCATACCAGCGATCTTTACTTTGCCGATCAAGGCGAGAGCCACTGAGCCATCGCCTTCAATGCGGACGCTCTTGTTGAGATCTTCCTCTTGGTAAACTTCTACTGAGATTACATCCGAGGGCTTCAAGACGTAATTCGAACCGACCACGATCCCCACGCCACGACTGCCAGAGGAACCGCCACCGCTGCCAGAGGAACCGCTACCGCCGCCAGAGAAACCGCTACCGCTGCCAGAGGAACCGCTGCCGCCACCGCCACCGAAAGAGGAGGAGCTACCAGAGTTGCCCCCGTCCCCAGAACTAGAATCCTGAGCTGAAAGAGTCGTCAAAAAGAAGACTGAAAATGCGATAAGTAGGGTAAAGTGCTTCATGAAATAAAAAATGCCTCGCGGTTAAAGGCACCTTTGACCCGTAAAAAAGGAAAGAGTTTCAAGAATTAATAGCGGAGTGTCGCTGTAAGATCAAACATGTGATTGTCATAGCTAGCTCTCTCATTTGTAGAATTATTCTCAGAATACAAGTAGCCTGTGCTAAAGCGCCAATATTGGCTCGGAGAATAAGAGAGACGAAGCCCACCACTATACTGATCATCTTCACGTCCGCTTTCGGTATAATCGCGAAGTGTGTAGCCCAAGTTGGCACTCGCAGCGAAATAACTATTGATTGAGTAACTGGCACTGAAATCTGCCGAGGTGTTTTCGGTCGATTGACCTTCACCACCGACTCCAAAATCGCGAGATAAGTCGAGGCGAACCGTCACCTTAGGAGTTGCTGCCCAAGTGAAATCAGCGTCGAGGCCAAGCATACCCGTATCGCCGCGATCGGTCGAACCCGGTGCGCCGACAAATACACCATTCAAATCCGTAAGGCTGGTAACCGAATCATCGCTGCTGCGCGTACGATAGCCTACTTTAAAAAAGCCTGACAGTTTCGGGAGGAGGTTACCACGCGCACCCACATTAAAGAAATGAGATTCTTGTTCGTAATCACCAGTAAAACGCTGGGTGGCAATACCTGTGGGCGGACCGACCACAAATACTGGAAAGATTGGACTCAGGGTCTCTTCAACATCTGTGTTGCTGTAGGAATAGCCAATACTTAGATCGACCTTAGGCGTGAGCTCGTAGAAAATATCTACTGGCACAGTGAAAGTCTCGCGGTCAGCAAACCGATCCTCGTAGGTCTGATACTTTTTATCACTGTAGCGGACTCCCGATCCGAGGCTGAATTTCGGAGAGAAACGATACTCGCCTTTGAGCGACGCCCCGAAGGTGTCGGACTCGATCAGATCGTCATCTACATTTTGATCGCCGGTGGTGGACTGGGCTTCGTCATAAGAAATCGACCCGTTTAAATCCAACCGGCTAGTCTTGTAGGAGCCAACTGCTGTAATATGAAACAGTTCAGTGTCGAGGCGGCTGTTATCTTGGTAGCGGAGCACATCGTAGCGGGTGATGATGCTAAGATCCGCATTCGAGACGCCACGGCCGACGTTCACCTCAAAACCGGGCGAGAGCGTCCAGATCAGATCATCGACCTCATCGCTCTCATCACGAAAGATATTGGAACTCCAGCGGAGGCTGGACGAGCCATTAAAGAACACATCAGCATTGTTACCAATAGAGACGAGCGGGGCAGCGCTGGCACCAGTCTGCATGAACAGACTCGCAGAGAACAAGGATAAGAGGTATAATTGTTTGTTTTTCATAAACATGAATAGTATGGTTTATGGGATAGAAGAGAGAAAAAATGTAATTTAAAGGTTAAATCACCACTGAATTGAAAAACTTAGATACCTACAACGTCGACTGCAATACGAAATTCTGCTTTATTTTAGCTTGGCGCGTGGCTACATTCATATAACTAAAGTTGTAAGTCCCCATATTAAAAAATCCATCACTGATGAGCAAAACAAGCACTACCCGCAACCCAATCACCCGCGAGAAACCCATTCTACTTGGCTTTGTTGTACAACGCAAAGGAATTGACGGACGAATGGAAATCTCTGTTCGTTGGAGACGCTTAGCTGGCACATTCCTCTTACTCATGGTAATGGGCTGGTTCGCAATGGCTGGCGCGCTCTACTATCACTTCAAATATAATAAGGAATTCGAAGAGGTCTCCTACACCAAGATGCTCACGCTCCTGCCATTCGGGCTCAAGGAGCACAGAGTGGAAATGGGCAACTACCACATCGAGCGCGGCCTCGCGGAAATCAAAGAGGGTAACTACCGAGACGCCCTGCGCCTACTGCGCCTCGGCGTCACCCGTGCACCGGCTAACTTAGAAGGCCGCCGCGTGCTCGCTGAGTTCTACGAAATCGCCCTCAAACGCGAAGATATTGCAACGGATCAGCTACTGAAAGGCCTAGAACAAGGTGGCATCGAAGATCTCGACTACCTAAAACAGACCCTGCGCGTGCTCTTGCGCTACCAAATGGATGAAGCCATCCAAAACCTTGCCGACAAACACCTGCCCGAGGAACCAGAATTGACTGACATCAATCGCACGCTAGCCTTCGGGGCGGCCAACGCGAACTACCTACGAGGCAACTACGACAGAGCGGACGACTATCTTATCTCTTATAACCTGCTCGAATCGCTGGAAGGCGTGCTACTCTCTGCCCAAATCAGCTGGGATCGTGGCAGCAAAATAGCTGCGATCACAAAAATGGAACAGTCCATCCGCCGCTTCCCGAACTCCGAGCCTCTGTTGATGCAGCTCAGCCGCTACCACCGCGAGCTTGGCGAGATCGACCAAGCGCGGCGCTACGCCATCCTGCGTAATGTGAGCGACCCTTTGAGCGCCGCCCCTCGCCTAGAACTCCTCTACATCTATAACAAGTCCGGGGATAGCGAGCGCGAGCAACGCGAAACGCAGCGTATGCTGCAACAATTCCGTGACGACGAACCCGCACTGCAAGCACTCGCCAACTTCGCCGCAGACACCGGAAATATCGAACTCGCCCGCCGCACTTACGAAGAAGCGCTCGAAAACGAGTTCAGCATCGACGCCTTTGCGCTCTTACTGATCGAATCCCACCTTGTCAGCAAAGACTACGAAGGTGCACTCGATTTCGCTGACGAGCTTTCGAAGGAACGCCCCGACTGGTTGACCGCACGCTGGGCGATCTTCAATAGCCTACGCGCCGTCGCCTCGTATGGCGTCAACCGCCCCGACTTGGGAGAAATTTATCTACAAAACTTCATCGACGAAGCCAGTAACCAGCCACAAACTTATCTCGCTGTGGCTCGCCGCTTTACCAATATCGAACGCCACCAGCAGGCTCGAAAAGTCATGATGGTCGCCTACCAAAAGGCACCCACCAATCAAAAGGTGCTGTCCGAGCTAATCCGCACTGAACTCATGCTTGGTAACACGGATAACTTAAACCGCCTACTCTCCCGCCTCTTGCAAATGCGCCGCCCGCAAATGGAACTACTCGTCGAGGCCTATCAAAAACTAGGCAGCGATCGCTTCATTTTCACTCCCGACCGCGAGAGCTTACTGCTCCAGCTCAGCGCCATCCTGCGTGAAAACTCGCAAACCTTGCCATACCTTGATGGCTAGTGTGCTATTCTTGGCAGCTAGTGAGCTATTAATTGAAGAAATTTACGTAACCTAAGTTGTGAAACTTTGGACGAATTAGTAACTGACCTCCTCACGCTTAAACTCAATCGTCGCAGCGATCACGCGGCGATCATCGACGTCTTCAATCGTGATCTCCATTCCGTAGCAACTTAGCCGCTCCCCACGCTCCGGAATATGGCCGAGTTCCCCGGTAATGAGTCCGCCGAAGGTGGAAACTTCCTCGTTGTCGATTTCGATCTCTAGCTCCTCCTCAATATCGTGGATCGGCGTCAGCCCCGAGATTCGGTAGCGGTGCCCACTACCGAGCTTCACGATCTGCTCTTCCTCACTGTCAAACTCATCTTGGATTTCTCCAACGAGTTCTTCCAAAATACTTTCCAAAGTAATCACCCCCACGATGCCGCCAAATTCATCCACCGCCAGCGCCATGTGAAACTTGGCACGCAGCATCCGCTCGAGCGCTTCTTCCAGCGGAGTATCAATCGGGAAAACAGCCACGTTACGCTTGAGCTTCATCAGATCGATCTCCGAGACTGGTTCACGCCAGCGGAAAATATCCTTAATGTGAATCAAACCCAAACACTGATCCAGATCTCCACGGCAGAGCGGGTAGCGAGTATGCCCCCCCGCTTTCATTGCCTCCAAGTTCTCCTTGATGCCTAGATCTAGATCGCAGATCACTACTTGACTGCGCGGCAACAAAATATCCTGAACCACCAACTCCTGCATTTGCAGTGTCCGATTTACAATCTTGCGGATCACCCCCGAGAGCTGACTACTATCCTCCCCCATCGCGCGGATTTGCACATCAATATCTAGCGGGTTCAGCTCATCATCCACATCCACGCCCAAGCGCCGGTAGAGCATCTTCTTCAGAGCGCGGAAAAACAACATTACCGGAAAAGTCAAAAACTGAAACGCCAACAACACCCGATACGAACGGCGGATCGCCTTCGACGGGTCTCGCATCGCCAGTCCACGTGGAAAAATCTCCGCAAAGAAAAAGTGTACCGAAACCGCCAGCGTAAACGAAACCATCACCACGATCCAACGGTCTGGCGCAGCCTTCATCTCCAAGAGACTAAAGAAGTCACTCACCAGCGGCATCAGCAAAAGACCCACCGCGACCGTGCACAGCGTCTTACTAAAGCGCACCACCCGCCCCGTTTGATCTCCATTATCGAGCATCCGCGCCAGTCCCGGCAAGTGCCTTAGCTGCTCCAACTGCTCCTCACTCGGCTTACGGTAGCGAAACTTCACCAAACTGATCTCACACATCACCAAAAAGGCGTGCAGGATCAACATCAGCCCCACCGAGGCCAGCGATATCAAAAAACTAGTCCAAGCGTGATCCATCTTTAAGCCATACCCCCAACCGTCTGCGCCACTTCACTGGCAGCTTCTAATAAACGCATATTCTCTGCTTCAGTGCCGATCGTGATACGGACAAAGGCCGCCATTCCATACGGAGCCAACGGCCGCACGATCATCCCCCGCGCTTGCAAAGCTTGGAAAAATGCCCCGCCACCGCCGACCTCGCCGACCTCGCACAGCACGAAATTCGCCTGCCCGCCGACCGTCGCAAAGCCCAACGCTTCCAACCCCGCCACGAGTTGCGCCCGCCCCGCTTCATTGGCCGCACGGCAATGGTCAATAAATTCAAAATCCGTCAACGCCGCCGTCGCCGCCGCCTGCGCCACCGAGCTCACATTAAACGGCTGGCGCACACGCTGCAGTATTTTCACCAGCTCTGGATCACCATAGCCGTAGCCGACGCGCAAGCCGCCCAGCCCATAGATCTTAGAAAAAGTACGCATACAAAAAACTTTTCGCCCCGCAAAAATCTGCGCCCGCAGATCCGGTGCCGATTCAAGGTACTCCGCGTAAGCCTCATCTAGGCAGAGAATCACGTGCTCCGGCAGCGACTCCGCCAGCTCGATCAAGTCCGCCTCCGAGTTGGCCACACCCGTCGGGTTATTCGGGCTCGCTACAAAGAGCAAACGCGTGTGCGCCGTCACCGCCGCCCGCATCGCTTTCAAATCGTGCCCGAAGTCCACCATCGGCACCTCCACCGGCGTCGCGCCAAAGAGCTTCGCCACCAGCTTATAAACAATAAAAGCCTGCGCACCCATCACCACTTCCAACCCCGGCCGCAGAAACGCGTGCCCCAGCAGCTCGATGATTTCGTTCGAGCCATTGCCCACTATGATAGCATCCTCGCCCACGCCCCGCGTTTGCGCGATGGCCGCGCGCAGCTTACGGCAGCTGCCATCCGGATACAGATGCGCGCTCTTCAAAGAAGCTTGCCCCGCGGCCATCGCCTTCGGCGACGCACCAAACGGATTCTCGTTCGAGGCGAGTTTAGCAATTCGGGCAGGATCGAGTCCAAACTCCTGAGCTACATACTCAATAGGTTTTCCGGGCTCATAGACCGGTTGTTGATGCACACCAGCATTCGCAAGTTCAGCGTATTTCATTGATAATCGGCTTTGATCTTGCCTCTCCCATAGCGGATTGCAACAAAAACTACATTTAAAGAAAACATGAAGATTTTACTCACCGGCGCCTCAGGACTTCTCGGCCATGCTTACGCACAAGCCGCCGTCCGCCGAGGCCACACTGTCACCGCGCTCTACCACCAGAATCCGCCCCTAGCGGAAGGCTTAGCCCGTATCCTCCAGCTCGACGCCTCACAGCCCGAAGCCCTCACTAAGCTCAGCCTCGAAATCTGGCCAGACGTCATCGTCAACTGCGCCGCCGTATCGCATCCCGCAGCCGTCGATGCCAATCCAAAGCTCGCCGAGAAGATCAACGTCGCCCTCCCACGCCTACTCTCCCAGCTATCCAGCCACCTCGGCGCGCGCCTACTCCACGTCTCCACCGATAGGGTCTTCGACGGCCGAGCCGAGCAGCCGTACCGCTCCACCGATATGCCCGCCCCCACCAATCTTTATGGGCAGACAAAGCTCATGGCCGAGCGCGAAG
>Ga0222650_1001039_pt1 | contig 16396 bp, 15 predicted proteins | sample AntAcemetagen367_FD_179820 | JGI IMG/M metagenome (GOLD analysis project Ga0222650, IMG submission 179820) | Saline water microbial communities from Ace Lake, Antarctica - #367 | ecosystem: Environmental > Aquatic > Non-marine Saline and Alkaline > Saline | place: Antarctica: Ace Lake...
GCGGAGGGGGCGGTTCGTTGAGGGTGATTGTCGCGATATCGCGGAGGACGATATCGGCCTGTTCCTTGGGCATCCAGAGGCGCGCAATCGCCAGTAAGGCCAGGACGGCAGCGGCGCAGGCGATCCCGATGGTGGTGCTGGAATAGAGTTTCATTCTTGAGATGATGAGAGCGCTATTATTTCTCGGTGGCAAGGGAAACCGAGGTTGCTCCGGCGAGCTTGGCGCCATCGATGACGCGGACCGTGAATTTGGTTGGAGCGTCATTGTCGGCGCGGATGATCACGGGGGTGTCCTCGTCCTGCTCGAGGAGCGCGGAGACCACGGCCTGCACCCCATCGGGCCCGATTTCCTGACCGCCCTGCCAGACGCGGCCTTCGGCGGTGACAGCGATGAGAATGGCCTGTTTATCGAGATCTTGAGAACTGGCGGCGCGCGGTTTCGAGACCTCTACGCCGGTCTCGTCGACGAAGACGGTCGTGACAATGAAGAAGATGAGGAGCAGGAAAACGACATCAATGAGGGGCGAGAGATTGATCTCGCTGATGGTTTCGGCAGGGGTGCGGCGATTGCGTCTCATGTGGTGAGTCCTCCAAGTTTCTGGTGAAGTTGTTTTTCCAACTGAAGCTGGGTGCGTTCATTTTCACGCTTGATCATGGCGAGTAAAAAGGCGGCGGGGATCGCGATGACGAGTCCGGCCTGAGTGGTGATGAGGGCCTGTGAGATGCCGGTGGAAATGGTATCGATAGGGGCCCCACTTCCTTGTGACGACATCCCGGAAAAGGTGACGAGCATTCCACTCACAGTGCCTAATAAGCCGAGGAGCGGGGCCGCTCCGATGAGGACGCCCAGGAAGGGAATGCGGCGTTCGATCCAGGCCATTTCATCCAATTCGAAGGCCGCGAAGTGCCGTTCGATTTTGCGGTTGGAATTACCGGATGCGGTTTGCCAACTTTGCGAGGCGACCTTCTTGCGCACCTTGATGCAGCGGGCCCAGACTGAAGCTGTCAGGGAGTAGGCCATGACGGCGAGGAGGAGGAGGGCCCAGAGAGTGAGGCCGCCTTCTTTCATGATCGTAGCGATGGCATCGGTCATGACTTGCGGAGGCCGTTGATAAAGGAAAGCCCCAGCCTTTCCGTGGTTTGAATGATGCCCTGGCTACGGCGCGAGAGGAAGGCATGGAGGATGAGGGCGGGGATCGCGACGACGAGTCCGAAGAGCGTGGTGATCAGGGCTTCCGAAATTCCGCCCGCCAGTGGCTTGGGATCGCCCGAGCCAAAGACGGTGATGAGATTGAATGTCCGAATCATGCCGGAGACCGTGCCCAAGAGGCCGAGCAGCGGGGCGGTGGCGGCCGTGATTGCGATGATGGGAAGGAGCGATCCGGCCTTGCTCTGGACGTCCATGAGTTCTTCGTAAAGCGTTTCTTCGACCACGTCATGCGAGTGGCTGGAGCTTCCGATGAGGTTCGCCATGACGGGCCCAACAGGGTGCCTTGCTTCGGCGGCGAGGGTGGTCGCTTTGTCCGTGTCTTGATTGTTGAGAGCGGCGAGAATGGAGCGCACCCAAGCTTCGCCGGGCTCGCGGTATTTGGCGAAGGAGAGGGCCTTGATGATGCCGAAGACGAGGGCGAGCAGTGCAAGCACGAGAATGGGCCAGACCCAGAGGCCGCCCTTGCGAATGAGGTCGATGGGTCCTCCACTGACTTCTTGGAGTGCGGTGGCGGCCCCGCCGCTGACGTCCATGTTGACCATGGCCTGCTGGCCGGCAAATAGGGCTTCGAGGTCTCCGCCGTCTTCGAGGACATTTGGGAGGTCATCGCCCTTCCCGCGAATCACCAAACCGCTGGTGGGGCCTTGGAAAAAAATGGCAGGTCCGGCCGCGGCGAAGTTCCCTTCCATAACCGAGCCATCCGGGGCCACCGCTTTGCCGGGGGCTTGCGAACCGCCGAGGAGGGCCTCGAGTCGGTTGAGTGAGGCGCTCACGATGGGGAGTCGTTCGGTGAGAGCTTTTGCGGAATCGGTGGCATCACGAGCGATCATGGCGGGGTCGAGGACCAAGGCGGGTTGGCCGGGAGTGCTGGTGACCGTGATTTTCAAGGCCTGATCTTTTAGGAATCCGGCTAAGAAAGAGGCATCGCGTTCGCGGGTCGAGAGATTGGACTGGAGCTGGCGCATCGCTTGTTCGCGGTCCTCTTTTGTCATCCGGGCGATGCGGACAAGGCGCCGTTTCTTCTCCAGGTCTTGTGCGACTTGTTGATATTCGGCGGCGAGCTTGGGCTTTTCTGCGGTGATGGTTTGGCGGACCTCATCGAGGGCGCTCAGGGCTGCCGCAAGGTCGGACTTGGCCGTGATTGTGGCTTTCTCGATGCTGACTTGGGCGTGGACCGGAGCGACGAGGAGCAGTAAGATAAGGAAGTATTTCATGGGTAATTATTGGCCGGATTGGACTTCGATTTTCACGGGGAGGCTGACCAGTTCAGGGGGGCGTTTTTTATCGAGCTGGGCGAGGACGAGGGTGACCTCATCGTGAACGTCATTTTGCTCAAGCCACGTCCAGCCGTCCGGGCCCGGGGTGCCGATGCCGGCGGTGCCATTGCGGTCGGCATAGTAAGCGGTTGCGAGGCCGAGGTAGATGACTTCGACTTGGCGACCATCGCGTTCTTCTTTGACACGGGTGAGGCGGCGGTTAAATTGTTCGGCTTGAGCGACGATTCCGAGGATCGCTTGGAGGCCCTGACGTGGTTCCTCTCCTTGCTGCCATTCCTCTAGTTTGGCGATGTCAGCGGCGGCTTCCTTCAGGAGAGGAGCGGGAAATCTTTTTGAGAGGGCGAGAGTGGTCAGTTTTTCGAGCGCGACGGTATCTGCGACGAGAGATTTGGAGTTCTTGAGAAACTCGATTCGGGAATCGGCCTCCCTCTGCTGGGCATCGTAACCATCGGTGGATTGGCCGGATGTGGCCAGTTCCTCGTTCAGTAAGGCGAGTTCCTTTTTGTGGAGATCGAGTAATTGGGCCATCGAAGCCTTCTCTCGCTCCCAAGTATTTTTTTCCTGAGACGTCTGGTTTTTGAGATCAACGACCTGGGCAATCGTTTCGCGCAAGACGACCACTTCGGGTTCGTTGGCATGGGTCATGATGCCGAGAGGGAATAAGATCAGGAGTGAGATTTTCATAGATGGTTGGGGATTGGAAGAAGGAAAGAAATCTGAAAAGTAAAAGCAAGCGCCATCCAAACGACGGCATTTATTTGGCTAAAGCCGTTGTCGGATGACGCTTGGTGATTTTGGCTATGCCGCCCTAAAACTCATACTTGAGTCCCGCAAATACGGTACGAGGGAAAGCAGGACCGTAAACATAGCTAGCATCTCGGAAAACACCTTGGTCGAGATCGTCTTGGAAATCATCGAGGAGGTTTTGCACTCCCAAGCTCGCGGTCAAGGATCCTCCGTGTAGTTCGAATTTACGAGATATTCCGACGTCCACATTGAAGAACCAATCGCTGCGCTGCATACGATTTCCTCTGGCATCACCGTTGGCGGGATCGGAGAGGATTCTTGGAATGTCCATGGGGCCAGTGAGCTTGCCGGTGGCAAAGAAGTCAAACCATGGCGTGTCGTAGCTGAAGCGCAACAAGCCAAGTGAATCCGGGACACGGGTGTAGCTACTAGAAAAGACCGGGTTATCAATGGGATCAGAAAAAGAGTCATCGCCCAGAATGAGCTGGGGATTGTTGAACTCAAGTCGCTGTTCGACCCAAGAAAACTCAACCTGCCAATTTGGTTGGGAGTAGCCCAGATTGAACTCGGCTCCGAAGATGCGGGAAGACTCACCATTGGTCCGCTGGAATTCACGAACTGAGGGAGTCGCGAGATCGTCATTGGGCTCGACCACGAGGGTATCATCGAGCCAGGTGTGGAATAAGTTGGCCTCAAGACGCCATGCCTCGCTCACTTGCCATTCAGGCGAAATCGAGACTGTGACGGAGCTTTCCTCCTTCAAATCAGGGTCGTTGAAAGTGGTGGAGAGTTCTCCTCCGACGTTCGCAATATGGAGGTCTTCGTCGAAGATCTCCGGTGCTCGGAATCCGGTCGAAACCGCAGAGCGAATGCGGAAGTCTTCATTCGCAGAATAGAGTACGGCTGCGCGTGGCGAGAAGATAGGATCGGTCACTTCGGAATGAAGATCCATGCGTGCTCCATATTCGATTGTCCACATGTCAGAGGGTGTGTAGCGGTGCTGCATCAAGACTCCAAAGTTGGAAAATGATTCGTCAATCGAGCGATTGGCGGACAATTGGTCATCAATGATCGTTTCATGACGAAACTGGGTCCCGAAGGTGAAGCGGTGCTCCGCTGAAGGTGACCAATTGGCCAAGGCATCGACAAAGTGTAAGTCGTCTTGGGTCGTGCCAAATCCCCGACTCGCGGTCCAAGCGGGTTCGAAAAACGATGAGCTTGGATCAGGTGATCCGAGAGCACCGATGCCACCATAGTAAGAATCGCGTTTGGTGCGGGAAAAGGAATAGGCCAAGCTGGTATCGATGGCTTCGCTCCAAGTTGCGAGCCACTTTGCGGTGGTGACATTTCGTCGTGAGAAAATTTCCTCCGCGATGAGGCTTTCATTGGGTGACTGATCGAAGGTTGCCGTTTCTCCGCCGCGGCGGCTTTCATCTGAGATGAAGTAATCCAAGCTGAGCTGGTGGCTCAGATTTGGCTTCCAAACGGTGCGGAGTCCGCCTGTCCAGAGATCGCGCATTGAGACATCGGTGAAGCCATCGCCATCCCGATCAATGGGCTGAATACGGTCAAAGCCCCCAAAGATCGTGGCTTTAAAAGTTGAGTCGGGATTCACGTAGTCATAAAGGCCAAAGGCACTCCCGCCCGTCTTTTCTCCGAAGCTATCTCCCTTGACTCCGAGGATGCGGGTGCTGAATTGGCCTCCCGATTTTACAGGATCACGGGGGATGAGGTTAATTACGCCAGCAACCGCACCGGGACCATAAAGAACCGAGCCGCCACCTTTAACAATCTCGATGCGCCCAATCAGGCCGGCTGGGATTTGCTCAATTCCGTAAACTCCGGCCAGCGTCGAGAAATTCGGTAATCCGTCATTGAGAATGCCGATATACTGCTGGGGAAGGCCCAACATCTGGATCGATTGCTGACTACAGTTTTGGCAGGCCGTGTCGATGCGCAAGCCTGGGGAATATTCGATGGCTTCGGCTAAGGATCGTATCCCACGATTTTGTAGGATTTCGCTGTCGATCACCTCGGTCCGCACGGGGGTGTCTTTCAAGGGTTCGAGGAATCGTGATCCTGTCACCACCACGGGCTCTAGGAAGTCCTGCGCTGTCAGTGGTAGCGGCAAGCTGGCTACTAAAACGCCAAGCGCTTTTCGAGTTTGAGTGTTCATAATTTGGACTTTGACTAGTCAAAGTCAGCGAAGACTGCCGTGATTTTGGAATGGGTCAAGCCTGTTTCTCATCAGAAGTGCATTTTTGAACTCGTTATTGCGAAAGTTGTAAAAGGTCCGCACCTGAAACCTTCAAGATTTGACGAATAAGGCCTTCTTTTTCGGGCGTTTCGCTCAAAGAAAAAGGCGGGGAGAAGAGGTCTTTCACTCTTTCTCCCCGCCCCACACACCTTCGCGCGATCATACGCGAAAAGTTTTTAACCTCCGACTTCTGCCGGAAGGAGAATTTTTTGGAGATCCGATAGCCACTTCTCGAGTTCCTCGTCATACCACGTATCGCAATCGACTCTTGGAATGATGGATTCGCCACCGTGGCGAATGAGTTCCCGTTCGAGTTCTTTGCCACATCCGCAAAAGATGTCGTAGCCGGAATCCCCCAGGCCAAAAATTGCGATCGAGGTGTCCTTCAAGTTTAAGGGGGGACTGCGACGAAGCTTTTCAAAAAAGGGCTCGGCATCGTCTGGAGGCTCACCCTCACCCCAAGTGCTCACGACTCCGATGATCAGAGTCGCCTCCGTGAGAAATGAGATGTCATCATCGTCGGCGAGGTCATGGAATATCGGGGTGAACCCTGAAGATTGAAAGAGCTCAAGGGCGTCTTTTGCGACCTCTTCGGCAGATCCCGTCTGGGTTGCCATCAGGATGTGAATGCAACCGGTCATGGCGATATGATGTCGTAGCAGTGATCTCTTCTCCCTAGAATCTGGACCCACGCTTCTCTCACCTCATCTGCTGGTGCGGAGACCTTATTAGTGGTGTTCCCCAGCGAGTTCATGAGCTCCAGTGAGCGATGTGGCTTTCCGTCAATCACCTCTGTGGTCAGTTTCATGGCATGGAGATGACGGATGTTTATTTCGAACCGGCTATCAAATCCTTCTGAGATGAGACAACTGTCGTTTTGGAGAAGGTGCGCCGGAAGGTGGGCGCTTGTGAAGCAACCATCATTGCTCTGCACGGAGACTAAGAGGGCCTTTGACCTCGAAGCCGCGTCTGCTAAGATTGCCGTCAAGGGGTTACGAGTTATCTGACGGACGCGAATTCTTGCCGCTTCAACACAACAGGGGCAGAGGCCCGGTGTTACAACTTCCGGAACTTTAAAGTTCTGAGATGTTGCTTCACTGGCATAGGCTTCACAAATGGTTTGAAGTTTTGGAAGCGCTTGGTCGTCGGTCGGACGCAGAGAGAGTTTCAATTCTCGTGAATGTGAAATAAGAGTCACTTTCAAGGGGTCAAATGAAGAGTAGACCTCTGAGAATGAGGCTGTTGCTAGCGCGAGACCTGCGCCTGGAATGGTGAAAGTTCCGTTGGTGAGATGAGCTGAAGACACGTCGATGGCCGCGCTTGTCATGCATGTCGGAGTCTCTAGTCTTAGATCACACGACGACAAAAAAGAAAGGTTATTCCAAAATTCGGGAAGCTTGGTGTCGAGAGAATACATAAGTTTTTGAGACGGGGCTAGTTTGAAAAATTTCTCCGGCGAGCCCCGAGGCCCAGTGCGATCGCAAGAATGCTGAGGACGATAGAGGAAGGTTCTGGAATCGTTGTGATTGTTAAGAAACTCGATCCTGGAGTTTCGCTGTTATTCTCAAACCCATGTAGGAAATCGTTTCCGGTGGGATCGTTCTTGCCCGTCAGAGCAATCGTGTATTCTGAGTTGGCTCCGGAAATCCAGTCGTTAACAAGCGGGGTAACGTCGAAGATTACCGCGCCGAAGGAGTCGACAGAAGTCGAGGAAACTGGATCGGACGCGAGGATGCGATCCGTGTAGAAGGTAAGCCAATCGACGGTCCCTGAGGTATTTGTGTCATCGGTAATGGCGGTGAGGGGGTCGGTGTCTACTCCGTGCGCTGATACGAGAAAGGGGTTTCCAGCTCCGGCATCACCATTAAAACCACCGCTTTTAGAGGTGACGGTTAGAAAAGCGCTTGTCACTGGAGAGCTGAAGGTTGAGATCTCAGCGGAATCGAAAGAAAGATAGATTGTCTCGGCCCCGGCGACGCCAAAGGCTCCGTCGTTACTTACCCGAAAAGTGGGGCGGGTCTCTCCAGAGTATCCTCGGACAAAATCGCCCGCTGTGAAAAACCCCGAGGTCATGACGTCTTGCTTGGGAGCGAGGACAGAGGTTGCCTTAAGGGGCGCGGTAAATGAAATGAGTGCGACTGCAAACGGAAACTGGAATTGATTCATCGGTGATAATAATGGTCAGTTTCTCAGCATGACGCTCACGGTCGGTTGTCAATCAGTGGCTCTCAATTGCGAAAGAAGCTTTTCTTGATGACTCTTAGGTTCGTCGTACGCCGACCTTTGTTCCTATTTTCACAAACTGCTCAGGAGAGATCCTGACTTTTATCTCGGCAGAATGATCGTCAGGCTTGACGAAAATTTGTTGGAAGGGGCCTAGATATTCGATGGCGCTGATGACTCCATTCACAAGAGAGTCGGGAGAGACCGGCCCCAGCGCAAGTTGATCGGTTCGCACCCATTCAGGGATTGCGATTTCCCCCTTGAGGAGACTTAAATCGTTAATCCCGCTGAAGAGTGAGGCAACCTCAGTTGAAGCCGGGTTCTCCCAAATCTCGCGTGGAGGAGCGAACTGAACAATGCGGCCCCCATGCATCACCGCGACATTATCACCCGCTGCGAGGGCGTCGTCTGGGTGATGTGTCACAAAGATGGCGGTTGTTTTTTCACGCCGGAGAAGGTCCGAAGTGACTCGGCGCATCGTTTCGCGAAGCATGGTGTCTAAACCGCTAAAGGGTTCATCCATGAGGAGCAATGAGGGGCGGGGTGCTAGGGCCCGGACGAGGGCAATGCGCTGGGCTTCGCCTCCGGAGAGTTGGTGGGGATATCGTTTCTCCATCCCATCGAGGCCGACCGCTTGGAGAAGTTCACGGCAGCGCGCTTTTTTTTCGGAACGGCGCCAACGTCGGAGTCCGTAAGTGATATTTCGTTCTACGGTGAGGTGTGGAAAAAGATCGCCGCTTTGTGACACGAAGCCGAGGGGGCGCCGATCGGGGCGGACAAAATGGGCGGGACCGCTCAGGAGGGTTTTGCCGAGTGTGATGCTTCCTTCCTGGGGCCGCTCCAGTCCGCAAATCGCGCGGAGAAGCGATGATTTACCGCTGCCACTGCGCCCGACGACACTTAAGATCTTAGAGGAGGCAAGGGTGAAGGTGGCGTTTCGGACCGAGGGGAATCTCGCGCTCGGATAGGTCAGGGAAGCATTGGTGACGCTGAGGGCGTTGTCAGAGGATGACATGGATGGTGACTTGAGTTACTTGCTGAGTTTTCGCCAGCCGTTGAGTTCGACAATAATGAGTCCGATCATGGAGAGGAGAATGAGAAAAAGGGAAGGCATGGCGCAAGCGTAGATCGTTCCTTGATCGACTTTTCCATAGATAAGGGTGCTGAGGGTTTCGAATTCGAAGGGTCTCAGCAGGAGGCAAAGTGGGAGTTCCTTGCAGACATCGACAAAAACTAAAGTGGCTCCGCCGAGGAGACTCGGGCGCAGGAGTGGCAGCGAGATTCGCCGAAAGATGCGCAAGGGAGAATCTCCTAAGGCCTGTGCGGCATGGTCGAGATTCTCTGGCTGCCGGATGAGTCCTTGCTGGACCATTTGAGCCGCGACTGAAAAATAACGGGCGACGATCGCAAAAATGAGCCAGAGCATGCTTCCTGACACTAAGTAGTCACCGACCCAAGTTCCAAGTGGAAACCATTCTCGCGCCGCGCTGGCGACACCCATAATACCAAGAGCAATGACGGTGCCGGGGCTGGCGTATCCCGCTACGGTGGAAAGATGGCTGAGAAAACGGAGGAGCTTTCCTTTGGAAAAGCGAGTGATTCCGATGATCACGAGTGCGGAGAGGAGGCAAATCACGGTGGCGGTGAGGCCGAGCAAAAGACTATTTTTGGTAGCCTGAATGATCTCAACCCACGTGTCTGGTTTGGGAAGGGCGGTCTCATTGAGGAACCATTGAAGAAGGGCTGTCGTGGGATAGATGAGTCCGAGCGAGATTGGCAAGAGACATGAAAAGTAGCAGCAGATCATGAGGAACGGGCCGCGAGGCGCGTTGGGAGCGGATCGGCCTTCTTGGTGGAGGGTGAGTTTGGCACGCCCCCGGTGCCAATGCTCCAGCGCAACGATAAGAAAGATCGTCATGAGGATCCAGCTTGCGAGTTTTTTGGAGGTTTCGATTTCATCCAAGCCAAACCACGTGCTGAAAAGAGTCACGGTAAGCGTGCTGAATCCGAAGTGTTTCACGGCGCCGTAGTCGTTGAGGACCTCCATCGCTACGAGGAAGAGTCCCGCAAAGAGGGCGGGCCGTGCGAGCGGCAACTGCACTGACCAAAAAACCCGCCACGGAGAGCGGCCCAACATCCGTCCCGCTTCCCCGAGGATGATTCCGCTCCCGCAAAAGGCGCTCCGTCCCGCGAGAAAAACGTATGGATAGAGAACGGATGCAAAGAGGAGAATGAGGCAGCCGTAGCGGAGACCTTCTTCCCAAAGAAGGTAAGAATCGACTCCCTGTTCCGTGCGGATTCTCACGAGAAACGGAATGACTCTTTCGCGGGTTTCTGTCGAGAGGTATGCCACAATGAAGGGCGGAATGGCAAGTGGAAGGATCAGCGCAATCGAAAGGAAACGTCTCCCTGGAAATTGGAAGTTTTCGACAAACCAAGCAGCCGGAACTCCGAGGAGGAAGGCGACAAAGCATGACCCGATTATGAGGATCAGGGTTTCCTTGAGCGCATCTGCAAGGAGAAATCCCCGTATCTGCTCCCATGCCTCCGCCGCTCCCGATGATAGGGGGGAGAAGAGAGAGGCTAGGATAACAATAATGGGTAAAAGCAGGAGGAGACCCAGACCCCAGGCGAGAATCCTCCAGAGGAAAAGATCCCATCCGGCATGGATGGGGGGACGTCGGATGAATCGTGGCAAAGGACGGTGGGGTCGGTTTATGCAGTCGTCGTGCCCTACTTCCAGCCGACAAAGTTGAAGATTTTCACCGCCTCTTGGTCATGATCTCCCATGACGTGAATCGACTCTAAGTCAGGAGAGATTTCACCCCAAGCCTCCTGGAGGGGTTCAAGCTTGATCCCCTCAACAACGGCGTATTCAGAGGTGAGTTTCTGATACAGCTTTTGCACTTCATCAGAGACAAGATACTCAAGAAACTTTCGCGCATTCTCTTGGTTTGCGGCCCCTTTGACAATGCCTCCTCCGCTGATGTTGACATGAGTTCCGCGGTCGGCGGATTGAGGAAAGATTACCTTTACGGCAGCTCGCGCTTTCTGATCTTCTTCGTTTGAGGACTGCTCCAAAATCCCGAGGTAGTAGGTGTTGACGACCGCGAAGTCTCCCAGTCCCTTAGCGACCGCGCGTATTTGATCTCGATCACTTCCCTGCGGGGGACGGGCGAGATTTTTCTTCACTCCGGCGGCCCACTGAGTCGCGCCTGTTTTACCTTGAATCCCGATGATTGAAGCGAGCAATGATCGGTTGTATTTATTGGTCGAACTGCGAATGAGCAGATTGCCTCGATAGGCCGGAGAGGTAAGGTCCTCGTAGCTTTTAGGGAGGTCGCCTTTGACGCGATCACTGGCATACACGATGACTCGTCCACGCATCGTGAAGGCGGTCCAGGTGTCGGCCTTCCCGCGTAAGGCGGCGGGGACCTGCTGATTGATGAGGTCGCTTTTGAGCGGAGCGAGAAGACCCGCCTTCGTTGCCTTTGTGAGACTTGCGGCATCGGTGGTGATATAGAGATCAGCTTGGGGAGCTTTTGTCTCAGATCTGAGCCGTGCAATGAGTTCGTTTGCACCGGCTTTTACGACCTTGACTTCGATGCCTGTCTTTTTGGTGAAGTCGGTAAAGACCTGTTTGTCGGCATCGTAATGGCGTTCTGAGTAGAGGCGGACTTCGGCCGCGTGGGCTGAGAAGCCCAAGGTAAGAAGGATTGATGAGAGAGTGCGTATCATTTCAAGTGAGACCATGACGACCCGCGCGAGCTTGCGCTTGTGATGAGTTGACTTTTGTGAGCGATGCCTTTCACAACAGCTTCCCTTTTCTGGGATGCGTCAGAACTAGGCGACCGCGGGGGAAATTTCGACAAGCTGTCCAGCTCCATGAATTCTGGTCCGGGACATGTCGGCAAAGACCACTGTTCTTTGACTGGCCTCGGCGATTCGTAGGATCTCGTCGTCGAGATCAATCAAGCGAGGACAGAAGGAGGACCGCAATTGAATGCCGCTTTTGTTTAAGGTGACCTTGATTTGCTGGCTTGCTCTGATCGCTTTCACGATGCTGGCCTGATCGTAGTGGTTTCGTCGTATTGGTTTTTCCTCAGACCAGTCATCGAGCCAGCTGCGACATCCACTGACGCATGATTCACTGTAGGCTTTTGATTCGCATTTCAGGTCGTTCCTGAGAGATTCTGCTTCTTCGCTCTCCCACTTTATTTTTTCAAAACTGAGATACGCGATGACTTTTTCGGAGATCGTGGTAAGCGCAATTCTCAGACAACGGGTCAGAGGGCAGCGGAATAAGGTCAGCGCTACCTCTGCGGAGAACCGAAGTCCACTGACGGGGTCGTTAAGAAATCCATCTTTCTCATAAAAGATTCCGATGGCGGTTTTTCGGAGGAGGGTAAGACCAGAGACCTTCATTAAGAGCGAGCCTTCGCCCGCTCGGCTTAAGTAGGAGAAGGCCGGGAGCAGGCTAATTCCTGATGAAAAACAACTTTGCGATCCAAGTGGGCAGTTTGAGGCGCAAGTCTTCTCAAATTTGTTTTTCAACCATCTCATAACTGCAAGGATAGACGACCTGAAAAGAGAGTGCTGACGCTCGGTTGTCTAAAATTGGTAAATAAAGAGTGGCTAAGGCTGCGAACCGAGACGGCGTTGTGAGGTGCTTGGCATCGCGATTAATGGAGGCCTTGCGGACCATGATGACGGCGGGGCGGTGCGGAGCTTCGGAGCAAGAGGCTGGGGGGTGGCCTGCGACGGGAAGAGCACCCTTTTGAACTGACTCGACGCTAGGAGGCTGGTCTTTTTCGCGGAGGAGGGGTGCAGGAGACGGCGAACCAAAAATCCTTCTTAAAAGAAGCAAAAGCTCGTGACCGGGGGTGGGTCTACCAAGCTCTGCGATAGCAGCTAGATGAGGCGCCTCCCCCACCACCGATCACGAGCGAACCGAGTGACGAGCGGGCGCTGGGCATGAGGAGGCCGCCGACGAAAGCGACGCGAGGAGCGGTGACCAAAGAGCACGGGAGGAACGCCGCCAGCCCAAATAGAGAGCGGCTGCCACGGAAGGATGATGTGGCGAGGGCACGAGCCGCTGAAGACTGACCGGCAGACCAGCGAACGATAGAACGAACAGGGACAGCGAGCGAAGGCGCGATGTCTGCGCGCAGGGCGCTTGCCGCCCCGCAGACAGCGTGCCGAAGCGGTCGATTGCCGGACGAAGGTGCTGAGAACTTTCGAACCACCGACAGGCTTACGACGGCGACGACCACCAAAACGCCCAAACCTGCCCCAACTCACTCCGCTCTACCCCGTCGTATAACCATTGAAGGCAGATGGATGCAGAGTGTTTTCTGCTGCGCTACGCCTGACATATTTATTTTATTTTCGAACTCGTTGCCAATAATTTTCATAAGGCAACAACAGCCATTTTTCGTCTTTTCATCCCCAACTTCATCAACCATATGAACCACTCCCTCGTCATCGACATTTATCTTAGGACAGATTTTTTTCAGTAACTTCTCAATCTCATCTCGATATTTCTGATCTCCTTCAATTATAAGAGTGAGCCCCAGATAATCCCAGCTCCCAACAGAATCATTCCCAACCATCCCATAGAGGTTCACCCCACCCCTCTCCCCAATAGGATCTCTGCTTGGCCAGATAGGGTCTTATCTCCTTATCGAAATAATTCCCCCAATACCCATAATGTCCATCGAGACCGTCTCCGTTGTAGGATTTAATCCATTGAAGATAATGCTCGGAGACATTTGCCCCCCATAAATCTTGACGGAAGTTCAGTTCATTTTTAATCGCCCAAGGTTTCCATACATCCCGGAAGAAGTGCTTGAGCTTTAAGAGGGCTCGGTGCTCAAGTTCGGTATTCCTACGAATCCATTCTTCGCGTCCAAGTCCACCATTTATGGCTATTTCATAGATATTGATAAATTCGTTTTTATTCCTAATATTCAAAAGTTCATACACACACGCTTCCCATAACTCCTCGAAAGAAGCATCACGGAAAACTCCTCGCGAATCTAGGAAGTTCGGACGAACTCTTATCAATCCTTTCGAATCTTTATAGGGAATTTCATGATCACTCAGATATTGGCTGGGCTTCAATCCAAAGTCGGAATCCCAATAGATTGCCGGAATCCTTTCTGACCCCTCATAAGCCCTTGCTACCCAGCTCCAAATTTTGTCATCCTGCGAGATATTCACTACTTTTCCGTCCTTTCTAGAAAATTTGCCCATAACCGGCCTGTCGGACAACATTTTTCTGACCTGTAATTCACCATGATATACTGATGGGGATTTAGGAATTTGGACTGGGATGGTTTCGATTTCCTGCAAAAAAAGGAAATTTCTCCACAAGAAGACAAAAAGTAATAGAGGTATTGAAGATATCAGCGTTAACGATTTATTTTTAGACATCATCTCCTCGGCTGCGATTGTCAGTTAAGGGAAAGATTATTCACCTTCGATCACGATATCGTCAGAACCGAAGTCACCCCAATCTATAGTGGGATCGATATTTCGACCTTCCCCTCCATGATTCTCCCACTTGTCGTCTTCCGAAATAATTTCCACATTTCTCTCAAACGAAATATCTATAACTAGATCGCATTCTCCATGACATTCCCCATAATAAAAACCATCTGGGAAATTCTCGACTACAGTTGGATTTGTCCAGATATTCCTAGAGCACAAGTATTCGGGAGCTGTTGTTAATTGGAGGTTTAGACCACACCTTCCGTAAATGCATTCTGTATCAGTTGCCTCAGTCAATGCACATGAGTAGACGCAGTCCCCAGTAAACTGCTCATATGGTTCGAATTTGGGTGGCTTTGGCGCGGGTGGCTTTGGCACAGGCGGGACGGGTGGTGCTGGCGGCTTTGGTGCTATTGGAGGAAATGGAAAATTATTTTCCTCACGAGACGGATGGCAGTTAATAAACACACCATTTGATGAAGGAATTATTGTCCTATTAGGGACCCTCTCTTTTCCAAGGTAATCTAGCCAATTTACCGCATTATTTTCGACCATCCCGTAGAGATTTGTTCCCCCACTTTCCCCAATGGGATCTCTGCTTGGCCATCTCCCTGTCACGGGATCGTAGTATCGGTAGCCGTAGTATCGTATCGCTGTAGGTCTGCTTGTGGTGTTGGCTCTATCGTTGTGGCGTGTTGGGCCGCAGGTTTCGGAGGTGGGCTCATAGAGGTATTTCGGAAATTTGGGAGCGGGCTTTGGTTGCTTGTGGCGGCGGCTCGGGGGGCGGGATAGGGGTTGGTGCGGTGAGGATATATGGCTATGGCGGGGTATGAGATTGGTATCGGATTGATGGTGGGTAGAGGCCGATTTTGGGGCTTGATTCGTAGTGATAGATTTTGGGGAGGTCATTACGGTTAAGGGCTGGGGGTGTAGTGGTAGACGGGTTGGTGATTGGGTGGATGGATGGGGTTTATTGCTTTTTGAGGTGTTTGTAAGCTATCGGGTTGAGGTAGTGGGGCAAGTGGCTTTTTGGGGGGTGGGAAGAGTGGGAGAGATTTCCTTCTGGGTTTGGGCTTGGTGGGTGGGCCGAAAGCTGGAGCTTTCGGCTACGGTGGGGTGGGTTTTAGCTGGAGGCTTAGGCTAGGATCTTTTTGACGACGTGGCCGTGGACGTCGGTGAGGCGGAAGTTCCTGCCCTTGTATTTGGAGGTGAGCTTTTTGTGATCGATACCGAGGAGGTGGAGGGCGGTGGCGTGGAAGTCGTGGACGTGGAAGGGGTCCTTAGCGGCGGTGAAGCCGAAGGGAGCGGTCCCGCTGTAGGTGACGCCACCTTTGATGCCTCCGCCGGCCATAAACATGGAGCCAGATTTGGTGTGGTGGTCGCGGCCGCTGCCTTGGGACATTGGAGTGCGACCAAATTCGCCAACCCAGATGACGAGGGTGTCGTCGAGCATGCCGCGTTCCTTGAGGTCTTGGATCAAGGCGGCGGCTCCTTGGTCGATGTCTTTGCAGCGTGTTGTCATGCCCTTGACGACGCTACCGTGGTGGTCCCAGCCGGTGTGATAAAGTTGGATGAAGCGGACGCCGCGCTCAGCCATGCGTCGGGCCATGAGGCAATTTGAACCAAAGGAACCATTGGGCTTATCTTCGAGGCCGTAAAGATCGCGGGTGGCCTTTGATTCGCCGGAAAAGTCGGCGAGATCGGGGACGCTGGCCTGCATTTTGTAGGCGAGTTCGTATTGTGCGAGACGAGTGGTGAGTTCGGGGTCGGCGACTTCGGTTTGATGGAGCTTGTTGAGTTTTGCGATGGCATCGAGCGAGGTCCTTTGGGTGGTTCGAGTGATGCCGGCGGGCGAGGTTAGATAGTTGAGGGGAGTGCCGGAGGAGTAAAACTCGACGCCGGTGTGCTTACCGGGGAGGAAGCCGGCATTCCAAGCAGTTTGGGGAATGGGTTGGCCTTCAGGACCGGAGCGCATTACGACGAACGAGGGAAAAATACGCCTGGCATACCGAAATAAGTCGACCGTTGGAGAGCGGCTTGATAGGGTGCTTTTATGAAGAGGGAAGCCCCTAAGAATAAAGCCTCCAGCCCCAAGAGGGAGTGGACGCCACTTGAGCTGGCTGAGATGAAAACGGGGAAATACTTGGGGCCAATTCATCGGCCGAAGGGGTTTTCGAGTCGGCGGCGGAT
>Ga0222650_1001041_pt1 | contig 16305 bp, 16 predicted proteins | sample AntAcemetagen367_FD_179820 | JGI IMG/M metagenome (GOLD analysis project Ga0222650, IMG submission 179820) | Saline water microbial communities from Ace Lake, Antarctica - #367 | ecosystem: Environmental > Aquatic > Non-marine Saline and Alkaline > Saline | place: Antarctica: Ace Lake...
GAAACTGGCCGAGGCAGTGCTGCACCGCCGCGAGGTGGAGTTCACCTACCGCAAGCTCGGCAGCGACAGCTCGGAAAACCGCCGGATCCAGCCCTACCATCTCGGAGAGGTCGACCATTGCTGGTATCTGATCGGTTACGACAAAGAGCGCGAGGGGCTGCGGACATTCGCCTTCCCCCGGATACGCGGGGCGAAAGTCCGCAAAGACACCTTCGAGGTGCCCGCTGATTTCAACGGCCCGGCCTACCTCGGCACATCCTTCGGGATCTGGGTGGATCCGGAGCGCCCGGACTACCGGCAGGAGGTGCGCATCGAGCTATCCGGCTATGCGGCGCGGATGGTGCAGGAGCGCCGCTGGCACCCCAGCCAACAGGTCACATCGCTCAACGCCACCGGCAGCCGGGTGGAGGTTCGCTTCGAGGTCGGACGCCTTGAGGAAATGGTGCGCTGGACTCTCAGCTGGGGCGGGCAAGCGAAAGTCCGCGAGCCAAAGGAACTGCGCGACTTGGTCCGTGCCGAGGCGGTGAAAATCCAAGCCCACTGAGACCAACCACTTTTCACAGCCCATCGCGAAAAGCGAATACAGCAAGCTGTTGCTCCGCCTCCCTGAGTTTTACCGGAAGAACGATGGCAATAATCCGGCGATGGAAACACTCGGGCGGATGGGCGCGACTGTAGGGCAGTTGCCAAATCAGGCGGGGTGCCAGCCAACAAGCCTGATGAACGAGCTTGGCAGCCTTACCTCGAAGCATACGCGTCCTAAGGTGTTTCTCGACCTCGTCGCGTAACCATCGACGGACAACTTCCAGTTCCCACGCATCGGGACAGGGATCAAGCAGCACCTCTCGAATGTCCTCCCATAGATTGGAGTTCTTATGACTGAGCCGCGAAGACTCCCGCAGCGCTCGGCGTGCGACAGCGGAAACAAATGACCGCCCCCTGCAACGAGTCATGATGGGATGGCGGTATGGTGGTTCTGCCGGACCCGGCACTTTGTGATGAATTGATTCATATGAACACCACTACACACCCAGGGGTAGGACAAAGACAGACCCACCACATCGACAAATTTTCATATTTATCCCGGAGGGCTGTTCAACAAAAAATCAGCGGACACAGCACGACGAAGTCGATGCCATGCCCGCCTTCGGGGGAAATTCTAGTTCTTGCCTTCCTCTTCCTCGACGATCTCATCCATTGATTTATTGAAGTCAGGATTCTCTTCCATGTTCATCGATTGCTCACGTAAGGCGCGGACCTTACGAGAGAAACTCTTCGAGCTGCTGTAAACTCCTTTGGCAGAGAACTCGGACCTGGAGGTCATCTCCCGTGCGATACCCATTTGCCCGGCCGTGGCAACCGCATCCTCGTTCGCCCCAAGGAACAGGAACTCCCACTGATAGTTTGTCCGCTGATGAGTGATCATCTGCTGGATCTTCTCAAAGGAGAATCGAACAGATGCGTTCTCATAGCCATCTGTGAAGATCGCAATGATGACTTTTCCCGGGCGTTCTTCCTCAGGCAAGGCGGCGAGCTGGTCGCCCATGCTCTTGATAGACAGTCCGATTGCATCGAGAAGCGCCGTGGATCCACGCGGAACATAGTCTTCAGTTGTCAGTTGCCTGACATTTTCAAGTGGAGTGCGGCTGTATAGGCTCAGGAACTCATTATCAAAGAGCAGTAGGGAGAGGTTTGCATCTCCGGGTATATCAAGCTGCTCCTGGAGAAACTCGTTGAAGCCACTGATAGCGGATTCAGTCATTGGATCCATCGATCCCGAGCGGTCGAGGACGTAGGCGATTTCAGTCAGATTGGTATTCATATTGGTTCGTGGTTGGGGTTAGGCGATGACATTACCAACTGGGGTAGGACAAAGACCGTCCCACACGTAAATTCACCTTATCCGGAAACTCACGGAGCATTCCCCAAATGGGGACTACGTGGCGGCCTTTTTTAGCCGCTTCCGCGAGATTGACTCAGTTCGCTGTTCTTGACATTGCGGGCTGAAATATCGGATAAATCATCACTTATCCGACGTTACGTATAATCCGAGAAATATCCGACATGGTAAAAAACTACTTATGGCAAGAGTCTGATTTCCCTCACTTCTACCACAACCCTGCGGTGGTGAAGCCTTTGGAAGCGGCATTTCGTGTGGAGGTGGAAGATCTGGATCGGTTGCAGGGCAAGCAAAACGTGGGATTTGAGGATGTCTTCACCGAGGAGATTGTGGCCAACTCGGAAATTGAGGGAGTGATATTGGATAGAGATTCAGTGCATAGCTCCTTTGTCAGCAATATCCCCCCTGTTGAAGAGAAGGAGCAGGGCGCGGTGGCTTTAACCCGGATCGCCCTGGCAAACTACGACAAGCCATTGAGCCACGATTTGCTTTTTTCCATGCACCGGGAAATTCTCAAGGGTTCGAAATTCCCTGATGAATCAATCGGAGTCTATGTCGGCGACATGAAAATCATCAGTGGCAATCGACTCGACCGGGAACACCGTGTCATCCATGAAGGCGTGAGCAAAAATCTCGTCCACGAAAAGATGTCGGAGTTTATCGGGTGGTTTAACCAATGCCCGGCCCATACCCCGCTGGTGAATGCCGTCCAAGGGCATGTCCACTTTGAAACGATCCATCCGTTCTGTGATGGCAACGGCAGGATTGGTCGCAACCTGATCTTGATGGGGCTATGCCGGGATCTTGGCAGAAATACTCCGCTGGCACTTTCACGATCCTTTAACAAGAACCTCAAGACCTACTATCAACAATTTGATGCCGGTCTGGATCTTACGCACACGATTCAAGCCATGAGTCCGTTGTTTCAAAATTCTGTGCGGGAAACCGGGTGGATCCTGGAACTTACCGCGTTCCGTATGAAGGTGGAGGATCAGGCTGACGCCTTGAATGCGAGGCAACTCAAGGTGATCAACCGCATCATTGATTATGAACTGAGGGGGCGGTTTGAGGGAGGAATGAACAATACCAAGTATCAGAAAATGACTGGTATTGGAGACCGCACTGCCCTCAGGGACTTGAACGAACTCCAGGAGCGTGGGCTGATGGTGAAAACGGGGCAACTCAAAGGCACCCGCTACCATCTCAATATCCCACATCTTATCGAACGCCTTTAACCTCAGCTTCCCGCGCGGGATTCTAGGGAGGATCACCCCGCACTTGTCCTTCCCTTCGTGATACAAACATCCAGTATCCCGAAGTCATCCATGCGCAAGCTTTCCAAATCCAAGATCATCGCCTTCCGCCAGTGCCCGAAACGTCTCTGGCTGGAACTCCACCGACCCGAGCTCCGAGACGATTCCGGCAGCCAAATGGTTTTTGCCATCGGCAACCAGGTTGGTGACGTCGCCCGCCAAATCTACGACACGAACAGGAACGGGAAGCTGATTGACTTCAATGAGATCGGCTGGGACGCGGCCTATCAGGAAACGGGTGATTGGCTGCAAGGCACCTCCGCCCCGCTCTTCGAGGCGGCCATCCGCATCGACGGGGCGTTGGCGCTTGCCGATGTCATGCTGCCCGAGTCCGGCGGTGGAGGCCTCCGCTGGCACATGATCGAGGTAAAATCCTCCACAGGCGTCAAAGACTACCACCGGGACGACCTCGCCGTGCAGGCCTACATCGCCACCACAGCCGGTATCGACCTCGCCAGCGCATCGGTCGCTCATGTAGATACCACTTTCGTCTATCCGGGCGGGGACGACTACCAAGGACTACTCAAGGAGGTGGATCTCACCGACGACGCACTTGCCAAGGCAGGCGAAGTCGCCTGCTGGATCGCGGAAGCCCAGAAGGTCGCCGTTCTCCCTGAAGAACCCGAGATCGCCACCGGACCGCACTGCTCGGATCCCTTCGGTTGCCCCTTCCGTCATCACTGTGACCGCGACCTGCCCAAGGCGGACTTCCCGCTCAGCTCCCTCCACCGCACCACCGGAAAACTGCGCGACGAACTCCAGGCGCTCGGCTACCAGGATCTCCGCGACGTTCCCGATGAAAAACTCTCCGACGTCAACCGGCTGATTAAGCGGCAGTCGCTTTCCGGGGAGGCATGGTTCGATGCGGCAGGAGCCGCCGCCGATCTGGCACCTCACACGGGCACCGCCTATTTCCTCGATTTCGAGACCATTGGCTTCGGCGTGCCCATCTGGAAAGGCACCCGCCCCTACCAGCAACTCCCCTTCCAGTTCAGCCTCCACATCGTCCCGCCGGCGGGAGAAATGGAGCACCGAGGCTTTCTCGGTCTTTCAAGCGATGACCCGGGCGAGGCATTCGCCCGCGCCTTGATCAAAGACTGTGGAACCAAAGGCCCGGTCTTCGTTTACAACGCAGGCTTCGAGAACGGAATCATGCGTGGTCTAGCCGAGCGTTTCCCCGATCTCTCCCCCGCCCTTATGGCCATCGTGGATCGTGTCGTCGATCTCCTACCCATCGCAAGGAACCGCTACTACCACCCCGCCCAGCACGGAAGCTGGAGTATCAAAGCCGTCCTCCCGGCCGTTTGCCCCGACCTCACCTACGAAGCCCTCGAAGGCGTGAAAGACGGCCAGGCCGCCCAAGGTGCATTCCTCGAAGCCATGGCTCCCGGAACAACCCCGGAGCGGAAGCAAGAGATCGAAAACCAGCTCCTCGAATACTGCAAACTCGACACCCTCGCCATGGTGCGTCTGTGGGAGTTCTTACGGGGGAAAGCCACGAAATGAGACATCCCTTTTTCCATACCACAGCGCAAGATCGGCACCCTCGCTATCCATGGCATGACGCAAAAAGACCCCATAATTTCCGTCAAATCGGCAACCATATCCATCCAGTGACCACCCCGTATTTCAGCTTTATTTTCGTCAGAATAACCTTTATTGTTTCTGACGAAACATTCTTACCATGAACAAACACGCTGATTCAATCGACGCAGCCATCCTCCACCGTATCAGGTCTCGGCGGCACGCTCGTGTCTGGACTCCCCAGGATTTCCTCGATCTCGGTTCCCGCGCCGCCGTGGACAAAGCGCTTTCCCGCAACACCAAAAGCGGCTCCATCAACCGCGCGGGACGCGGCCTCTACCACCTGCCCCGGAATCACCCGGCACTGGGTTCCCTCGGTCCCAGCTATCAGGCCATGCAGGATCTTGTCCATCGCAAGGCCGGCGGAGATGTGTTTCCCACCGGTGCCCACGCAGCAAACGCCCTTGGCCTAAGCGACCAGGTTCCCATGAGGAGCTGGCATCTCACCACCGGCCCCAGCCGCCGCATCAGCAACGGCAAATCCGAAATCGTCCTCCGCCACATTTCCCCGCGATTCGTCTCCACCAAGAACCCCAAAAGCGCTCAGGTTATCTTAGCGCTCCGCTGGATGGGGAAACACGCCGTGGATGACGATGTTGTTTCCAAACTCCGCCGGAACCTGTCACAAGCCGACCGCAAAGCCTTGCCCGCCGACGCCTCCTGCGCCCCGGCATGGATCGCCGACATCTTCCACCGTATCGCCCAAGACCAAACCACCACCTGATCATGGATGCCTTTCTGAAACTAACCCCCGCCGACCGGCTCGACGCCTTCGTGGAGGTAAACCGCGCCATGGGACTCGACGCAGCGAGCGTGGAAAAAGACTTCTGGGTCTGCTGGACCCTGCGCGAACTCTTCTCCCTTCCCGGCATCGGCGATCACCTCACCTTCAAGGGCGGCACCTCGCTCTCCAAGGCATGGAAACTCATCGAGCGATTTTCCGAGGACATCGACATCATCGTAGACAAGGAAGTCCTCGGCTTCGGCGGAGATTCAGCCCCCGATCAGGCACCCAGCAACAAGCAGCGAAAGGCTCGACTCGAAGGCCTCATGGAAGCCTGCCGTCAGTGGGTGCAAGGCACGCTGCAACCCGCACTCACATCCCGTATTAGCGAAACCCTCGGTGAAACCGGATGGCAGCTCGAAGTCGATCCCGACATCCCGGACGGGCAATGCCTGCTCTTCCACTACCCCACCGCCTTTCCGGCCAGCGCGGCCGGCTATGTCCGACCCGTGGTAAAAATCGAACTTGGTGCCCGCTCCGACGACTGGCCTGCCGAAGAAAAACCCATCCTCCCCTACGTCACCGAACACTTTCCCGCCTTCGACCCCGCGCCCGCATTCCATGTCCGCGTCCTCGCCGCCGAGCGCACCTTCTGGGAAAAAGCCTGCCTGCTCCACGAGGAAACATTCCGGCCACCGGGCAAGCCGCGCAAATTCCGCATGGCACGTCACTACTATGATCTCTGGTGCCTGCTCAGCGCCGGAATCGGCGAAAAAGCCCTCGCTCAGACCGCCCTCTTCGAGCGTGTCGCCGAACACCGCGAACTCTTCTTCCGCTACTCTTGGGTTGACTACACCAGCCACAAGCCCTGCAGCTTCCGCCTAGTCCCGCCACCGGAACACCTCGCTGACTGGAAGTCCGACTACGCCGCCATGCTTGGCCCCATGTTCTTCGGAGAAACACCCACCTTTGGGGAAATCCTCGACCTCGCCGCCGGATTCGAGAAAACCTTCAACGCCACGGCAAAGCCTTGAGCAAGTCACCCTCATCCCCACGCCAAGCCTCGGCACTCGTCGGGTTCATCCTCCTCACCTTCTGCGCCCCGTTGGCCGGGATCTTCGCCATGCCCGACCAATGGTATGCCGCGCTCAATAAGCCCGCATGGAACCCACCTCCATGGATCTTCGGCCCGGTATGGTCGCTGCTCTACGTGATGATGGCCGTCGCCGCGTGGCTGGTGTGGCGACAAGTCGGATGGAAACGGGCACTCGTCCTCTATCTCATCCAGCTCGCGCTCAACGCCGCCTGGACACCGATCTTCTTCGGTGCCCATCAAATGGGCTGGGCGCTCCTGGAAATCATCGCCCTCTGGCTCGCCATCCTCCTCACGTTACGCAGCTTCCTCCCCATCAGCAAACCCGCCGCCTGGCTGCTCACCCCCTACCTCGCCTGGGTCACCTTCGCCGCATTCCTCAACTTCACCCTGTGGCGGATGAATCCGGTGTGACGCCCGCCGCCCGTCCTGATATGGGTCATTGCAGTGACCGCCGCCGAATACCGCCAAGCCCTTGACGCACTGCCCTACGGCAAGCGTCTCCCGGGGGCTGTGTATGTGGTCGATCCCGGAGACGAGACCGGCATTCCCTCCCTGCTGCGCATCACCATCTCAGAACTCCGAAAGCGCCTGGAAATCGGGCAGGAGTTCAACTTGCTGAAGTTTCATACCGCATCACCGAAGATCTCGTTCCTCTCCTACCCCGATTTCGAAACGCATCCTCGCCCGGCGCTCCAGGAGTCGATCATCGTCGATCTCATCACCGGCAAGATCCGCCGCGATGAATACAGTTCCCGGGCAAATCCTCCGGTATTGCATAGGAAGGAGACTTTCATCCCCACGGACCACCCACTTCACAAGAAGTTCTCCAAACTAACCGAACAGGAAGAGGCCGCAGGACTTCTGGACGACACCGCTCGCATCGGCTTCCGGTTGAATTGGGAACGCATCCTTACGGAAAAAATCTCGTGACCACCCGAAGATTCCACTCGGAAAACGAAGGAACATGTGCTTTAATTTTGTCGTGTCTAAGAAATTGACAAAAAATCCCCGGCATGAGGAACGGAAAGCGGAATTGCGGATTATTCGCGGTTTTGCGGACAAGTTGATCCGTGAAGGCAGAGCCAAGGAGTTCCTTGTCGAACACGGGTTTGTGAAACAAACCGGCGGCCTTACGAAGCGCTACGGCGGATGAGAATCCCGGGCTTGCTGCTGGGCTATCACGGCTGTGATCGAGATGTCGCGGAATCCATTCTTGGCGGAAAGGGAGAAGTCCAATCCAGCGCCAACACATACGACTGGCTTGGATCAGGTTCGTATTTTTGGGAAAACAACCCAGCGAGAGCCCTTTCATGGGCTAAGCTCCTTGCCCGATCAAAATCCAAAAAAATTAAGACTCCTGCCGTGATCGGAGCCATTATCGATCCGGGAAACTGCCTGGATCTCGCCGCAGAATCGAGCTTGGAACTTGTGAAGGCGGCATTCGAGGGATTCCGCATTCTTAGTGAGAGCTCCGGCGAACCGCTTCCGGTGAACGAACCCGGCTACAAGGGGGACCTTGACCTAGTCAAACGTCACTTGGATTGTGCTGTTCTGAACTTCCTTCATGAAAGCCGCGCTGACGAAGGCCTCGCTGAATATCATACCGTCCGTGCTCCCTTCTCCGAAGGAGGCGAACTTTTCAAGGGTTCGAAGCTCATGGACAAGACCCACGTCCAATGGTGTGTCCGCGATCCGAAACGCAGCATCATTGGCTACTTCCGTCCAAGAGACCCTGGGGCAACCGAAGCCTGATCACAGGTCATCGCATCCCCCTCACCCGCTCCGCCACTCCATCCCAGTTGACCTCAGGCGTCAGGTGGCACCAGCTCAGGCGAATCGCCTCATTTGCTTCATCATCCCCATAGCCCATTGCCTTGATCACATGGCTGGGCGTGTAGCTGCTGCTCATGCAAGCCAAGCCCTTGATGGGTCGTATAACCGCAAGCGCCTCCCGGGAGCTAAATCTGCATTGATGCACCCTTACGCTTTCACTAAAGTCCCACTATGAACAAAGCCGAGCAGTTGCGAGAATCCCGCTCCAAGCACCTATTACAAAGCACCGAAGCCGCTGTTCTGCAGTTTCGCGCCTTCAGGGCGGTTATCCCTATTTCAACAAGGAATTCGGTATCTGCCACTTGCTCGGTAATCATGCGAGAGTGCAAAACAATTCACCGACCACCAGAATCTCCGTCCCTTCATAGGGAGCGATAATAAGGCATCGTAGATCTACAAATCGTTCAAATTCAGACAAGTTCGAGCCACGCAGCGGATACCTGTCGGATGGGACGGATGTCGTCAACAAAGACAACCCAGACCATGTCGAGTTCCGGGGAGTCAGGGTAGCACCATATGTCCTCACTAGGCCCCATTACGATCTGGCCGGGGCAGCCCGTTAGGAGGTGGTTTGCAGGAGCGGCAGTGAGGGGAGCGTTCCCTCGGGGACCCGAAAACTTCACCTTCATTCCTTTGACAACTTCCGCCCTCTTCACGACAGCCATGTTCATCCGCAAAAGACTCATTGCAAACTGAAAACTAACCCAATCCTCCCACTGATTCAGTATCCATCCCGAGCATGTCTTCTAAATCCTGCTGGTGATAAAGAAAGATCAGAAGCGGATGATCGAACTCATCATAGTCCCCCAAAACTAGCCGCGATTTCGAGACGGCGGGCTGTTTCATCTGCCGTATGGGAGTGCATTTGGTCGTAAAGCCCAGCCCAGCTGGCATCACTAGGATACATCTCTTCTTCATCCAGTTCTCCCGCTTCGTAACGCCGCCACGCTTCTGCGGCGTAACGTATTATTTCCGGCGTCCAACCGCTGTCCACATCCTCATACCCATCGGGATGAAGACCTGGAAACGAATAACAGACAGCACACCACACGCGGACGAAGGCTTCTATCGGCAAGGTTTCCAGCGGGACGTTGGAAGTCGAATGCAGATCGTGGGTTGCGCTCTCAATCGAATTTGGAATGCGGATGTTAGTGTTCATACGAGCACTAATTTACCAGAGCGCATTGTCCTTGCCAGGCAAAAAAACACCTCACTTTTTAGAAAGTGATTTTTTCAATGCTGTGGCAATCTGAAATGCGAGATAAGGAGGCACCGCGTTACCAACCTGATGGAATTGCGCAGTCCTAGGACCCGTGAAAAAGTAATCATCAGGGAACGTCTGAAGTCTGGCCGCTTCCCGCACGGTCATACTGCGGCACTGCCTTGGATCTGGATGGATGTAATAGTGCCCATCCTTGGAAATGTGAGAAACTACTGTCGTCGAAGGCGCATGCTCACACTGCACTCTAAAACGATCATCAAAGATCACTTTCTTCTCTGTATTGTGAACATTCTTGTGCGCGGGCCAAAGCTCCGGAGGAAAGTCCGAGATCTTCGGGCTCTTCAGATGCACTTTGGAATAGCAAGCTGCATAAAAATAGCGCTGTAGATCGCTCGCCATGTGATTCCTGCACTCGTGATTGAGAACAAAGGGTAATTTCATTTTCCCATACCATTCATCAAGCTTCTTTGTGCTTCTTCGTTTCTTTACGACGGCTATATTGCTGCCGTTGTTTTGTGTCTGCCGCAACTGCCGTAACTGGAAATTCAAGACCTGAAACATCTCCGGATCAGATTTCGCCAATGAACGGAACCAAGATTGCGTATTCATATCTTCAATGGCACTGACCCAATCACCATGAAAATTCCGCGAAAATCCGCTGCGTAGTTTCGGGAGGTCACCGATTACGTGCCCCACGGTGGTCAATAAACCACTTGGCTTGATGTAATTCATCTTTACCCCTGTTCCTTTCCTTATCCCAACGATGAACACGCGATGTCGTCGCTGAGGAACTCCGAAATCCTCGGCTCGAACCAAAAACTGTTTGGGATCAAAATCGTCACCCAAGGTATCCTCGGACACCGAAATCGAATGCAAATCGTATTCAACCTCACCGTCCATTATTGACCTACGCTTCAGCGCCTTCGTGGGCGACCTCAAGTCACTAAGAATCTGAGCAAATATCGCCGTCTCTTTTACGTTCGCGGAAAGTATCCCCTTCACGTTTTCCATCACGAACACCGTCGGACGGTGCTTCTCCACGATTCGCAAATACTCCTTATAGAGAAAGTGACGATGATCGTCTTCAAAGGCCGGATTACTACCTCTCATCCTAGCTCTCCCTACTAACGAGTATGCTTGGCATGGTGGCCCACCAATCAAAACCCACTTCGACGAGCCTCGGAGGGCGGTAACAATCCTTTCGTCAACCTCACCGTCTGGTGTCGTGCCTAACCGTGCGCACCAAGACTCATTTTGAGCGTGTTCCGCCTGATTGGGAAAGGCACTGAATAATTCTCCAATCTCTGCACCCTCAGTAAAAAATTGAACGGCGGCTTTGTGCCCTTCTTCGTTTTTCATCAACTCTCTGAAAAAAGAACGGAATTGAAGTGTCAGATGAGCCCGTGCATCGCATTCGATTGAGAGCCGAATTTCGAATCCTGCCTGAGTAAATCCTTCCCCTAGCCCGCCCGGGCCGGCAAAGATGTCAATTACCGGGATAGCTCCATTTTCCTTTTTTCGCACACGTGCAGAATATTCTGAATATCAAACCGATCCAGGCTCAAAATAAATTTTTCAACTTTCCGGAAAAAAACCGTTTTCGATAGCTCTCTTCTCCGCCGCCATCAAAATCGGAGCCTGCTTCTCGCTAGGGAATTTTCTAGGAATTGAACAGGCCGTATCCAAAATCCCAATTTCTTTGGGACTTAATTTCTTATTGATCCTGTTCCACTCTCGCAGCAACTCCCAATGCGACGCTCCTTTTTCAAGGACGTAAGTCTGAGCGTGAATACTATCTTGAATGCTCTGATTACGCCCGCTGTCCACCTCACGTTCAGCTACTTTCTCAAAATTGATAAAATACTCCGAAAACCCGCCGCCTAGCTTAAGGGGAACTGCCTTCACCAGTTCCCAACAGTCCATCTTCTTCGCCCATTCGGTTACGTTTGATGTCACCCCCTCAGGAGGATTGGTTAGAAGTTCATTCACCGTCTCCGCAATCTCCGCCAACTTAAACTCCAGTGATTCAGGAAGTGCCTGCTGATTCCAAATACGCAAGAAGTCAAAGCACTGCCCAGATTCCCTAACCATGCAGGCAAACTTGCCAAGCGTGTAGGTGACAATGGCTGCCTTGAACCCACCATACCACGGCTGGCGGTAGACAAGTTTATCCACCTGTCGGAAGAAAATTGCCTTTGCAATAGCGCACTTGAACCACAATTCGTTGAAGTGCTTCCCATTGTCCTTCTCCCACTCCTTTGTGGTCCGGCCTACGAAACCAGGAGTGCGGGGACTCCCGGCGAAGGCCTTCTGGGCACCAAGGCTGACTTCGTGTGGCACCTCTTCGAAGGATAAAACAAACTTGGAAAGATCCGTCTTGGTAAACATCTGATTCCTAGGGTTCATCAGAATGAACTTCTTCTTCTGAGCATCAGTCAGATTTGCCTGCTGGTTGGCATACTGACCACGGGCACGCTCGTAAAACCAATGCGTCTCTTTAATGCCTCCCTCAGGTGAAGGTGCCCACAAGCGACGGGAAAGTTCCTCGATTCTGAGATGGAATGGATGGTTCGAGAAAAAGTCTGCGGCATTTACCTTATTCTGTGTGTTTGAGAACTGTGAGATCCTTGGCACGATCTCCTCGACCCGTTCAGCTGGCACGATGGAGAGTTTCACTTGGACATACACCTTTTCCAATTCCGCCTTTTCCTTTCTTCCTGCCGTGAAAATGGAAGCGGTTGTCTGACCTCCATTGACGATTTGAAGATTCCGCACCTTAAGGATCTTCCTGTCTCCATCCGCCGTTACGACCTCTTCCGCAGTCGCAGCGAGACCGTTGTTGTATGAGAAGAACATGTGGGGTTCATTAACGATTGTGTTTCGCATGCCCTTGTTAATATTCCCCCTAAACTGGAGGAACGTACGCACATTCTGTTCAAGTAGACGTTCACCATAATTCTGGTAGAGATCAGCAAGAACTCCCCCTGGCATTACCAACAGATAGGACTGCATCGACTCGTTTCCGAAGTAAGCAGGCAGGCACGGCAAGGCACCACCTTTTTGCTCACCGAAGTCGATCCAAATGTCCTCCCTCGTCTTTCCAGAGGTTCTCATGCGATGGATCCGACCGAGATCCCAGACCTCATAGCTCGTCGGATAATCGCCGGCCTCATCATTCGGGAGCGCTACGACCCTCTCGCTAAGCGTAGCGTTCGAAACCAGCACTAGAGAAATTTTGGCGATCTCGTTCCTTGATTGCCGGATCATCCAAGCGAGTTCGGTGGCGGGCATCGCCTCGTCGAGTTCCTCGGCGAATCTGTCCTTGAGACACGCCTCCACGAACTTGACCAACCGTTTGAACGCCTTTGCCATATCCGTCTTGGTCAGGTTTTCAAGACTCCCCGAGTCTCGGAAATCTCCGAGGATAAGCGTAAGGCAGGCAAGTTCATCATCGAACGACCAAGCGTCCACTGCAAGACCACGGGAGGAGTGCTTAAAGTCAGTTTGAGAGTAGCCGGTCATGAATCCCTCGTCTTCAAGAGTAGTGCACATCTCTTCAATGAAGCTGCTCCGGGTAAAATTTTCATCCGCCCCGGCCCGAGCGATCAGTTCTTGGGTAAACTCGTGGTGAAAGTCCTCAATAGTCATAATTCTGTTTGCCACCAGCTTGGTTTCTCCGCGAACTCAGCGCATGCATCGAGCTGCAGAAGGTATGAGACAGAGCCTACGGCCTGAGGTACCGAGGACGTTGAGATCCTAGGAAACCCTTCCTTGATCCTGAAACACTTAACTGCGATCCGGGTGAAGCAGTATTCCAAATACTTCTCTGAAGAAACGTAGCCCGCGAGGTAGATTAAGTCCTCGAAACGTTCACGTGTCTCGTCCGAGGCAGTTTCGAGCCGCTCACGGGTCGTGTCGATCAGGCTGTTGAGATTGAAGTGTTCCGGCTCCTCTCCTGAGGCGGTAGCAATAGTGTAGACGACGAGATACCCTTTAGGGAGTTGCGGGTTGAGCTGCTCAACCGAGGTAATTCGAACAGACGGCTTGGATCCTCCGGCTTGGCACTTCACCTCAACGGCGGCCTCATGGATGGCGAAGTCTTGGGGGGCATCCTCCGGGCCGCGCCAGAACGTGACCGCCTCATTCCATCCGAAAACCGACGCCACTGGATCAGACAAAAAGAGGAGTTCCCCTATTAGACCCTTGATTTTTTCCAACGGCAGTAGACCCGAGCGCTCCTTCTTTAGAAAGTCCTGCCATCGCTTGAGTCTGCGCAAAACAATGACCGGTCCGTGCTCGGGTTCCTTCAGACGTTCGGTAGCGCGGATAAGGTCGCTACATAGTGCGTGGAACAGCTCCCAGTTTCCAATCTCGTTTAGGATCAAAACAAGTCTCGCCCTCTCTCCAAACCGCACAACTGCGGTAGCAATGCCAGTGAGATTCGGGAGAGACTTCTCTTCGGGCATCGACGCTATCTCTCCATCATAGACGAATAGATAGCGGTTCCTAGCATCTAATCCCCAAAAAAGCCTGAGTGGATGGGCTGCGTCAACCAACCGCACGTTGAAGTCGGCCGCTGGCTTGTCTATTTCTGACCATGGATTGTTCATTCTGAATCGTCGTCACCGAAGGTTTCACTGTAAGTTTGATTCCAATAAGGAATGTTGACCACATACTCGACAAGTTTTCTCGGTCTTCCGGACGTAGCGTTTCCGGGAAAGCTCAACCCATAAGCGGCCACCTGCTTTGGCTCCCTATCCAGTTGAAGTAGGTGAATGATTAGGAGTGGACGCTTCCCCTCGACTTCACGATAAATCCGCGGATTCAGTGTCTTCTTTCCCTCCTCATCCCTCAGGCCCGCAAGGACAGCAGGATCGATTCCGATCTCTTCGTCACGAGCCTCGCCGATTCGTGACTTCTTCTTGAAAGAAACCACGCCGTTTCCAACGTCGGCAGTTTTGCTCCGGTTCTGCATCCGTCCGCAGAGTCCAGCTACCGGCAACTGAGGATCATCGTCCTGGTTGTATTTTAGTGTCTTCAAGAGGATGTCACAGCGGTCAATCCCCTGAGTCTCAAGCCATGAAAGCTGTTCAACCAGTGGCTGAAAGTAGTGCGTGTAGAACGATTGGGGGTGATTGATGAACTGCTCCACAAAGGTTTGTATAATTCCGGTCGGAACCCGCTCCCATACATGGCCTAGGGAATCCAATCGATAAACTGACGCTGCCCTACCCGCAGCCTCCTGAATGGTCCGTTCGACCAGGGCGATGTTGTCAGCAATTACCTTTTCGTTCGAGGAAAGCACCAAGGTCTCGATGAGTCTGCCTTCAAGTGAAATTCTGTGGGGCACTTTCTTGCCGGTGCGCATCTTGTTCCGGGCAGTGACGATCAGCGCGGTCGGATGGCTCCGGACGCGCAAGCCAAAATCGACGGGAGTCAGGCGAGACCTCTTCATTGCGGCGAAGTCGGAGCGTAGCTCCTCGGTCGCGTCCGCGATGTGCGCATACCATGAGGAGGCGTCGGGCGTCATGAAGATGCGGCAGAGATCGGCGTATCCATCGCGGTAACCGAACCAACGCCCCATCTGCATCAGAGTGTCATACATGATCGAATTCCTGAGGAAGTAGCTGACGAGAAGCCCTTCCAAGGTGAGGCCCCGAGAGAGCCCCAGTCCGCCCAATACTATGACGCTTCTGCCTTCGGGGTATTGCGATGCGGAATAGTCCAATGATTCCGCCGCCGGAGATGAATTAACAGCTATGACCTTAACTGGCGCGACCGCGTCCTTGAGCCCTGCCTGAACCTGACTCCACTCGAAATCGCATGCTCCGTATTCTCTTTCCCACGTTGCATGCAGTGAGGCGACCGAGGAGTCCTGCAGTGCTTGTGCAGGCGGGAGGCCGGAAAAATTATTGACCCCTTGGCGGAGTTCCTTGACTCGTTCGTCAACTAAACCCTTCAAACGGTTCTGAACTCCCGTAAACCGACTCACGTTGATCATCATGGAGTGGTGCTTTCCGATCTGGCCTCGAAGGAGGCGTATAGTCCGAGCGATGATAAAACAGTTGATCGCCTGCTTCAATGATTCTGGTAGTTCGATCGGCTCAAATTCGATTTTGTGACGAACAGGCAGCAAGTCCTCGTTGTCGTGAATGTCCCGAGTGCAGTCGAGATCCGCTTCGCCGGAAAAAATGCGGTGGGGGCCAACATAGTTGTCTGGAGGATCAAGACTAAGGATAAAGTCACGTGGAAACAGATCTTTGTAGACCTCTCCATTCTCCATTTCATCCTCGTTCTCGGGATCGATAAATATGTTTGCGAATGGCGTTGCTGTGTATCCGACAAACGAGCTTCGCTCGAAAATCCGGAGCAGATTTCGGATCGCACGATTGATTGCCGTAGGATCCTTGTCCCCTTTATTCGTGTTGATCGAGGCGTGATCAGCCTCGTCGTCAACCAGAAGCATTGGGAAATCCTTAAGATTGTGCTTGTTGTGCTCCGATAGCCACCTGTGGAGGTTCTCAAGGGTAGCCTTGTTCTTTTTCAGGACCAGCACTACCGGCTCCTTGAGCGCGTCGAGCTGCATTGCTATCGCGTTGGCGGTCTTGCGATTAAAGTCGTCTAGGCTCGTGG
>Ga0222650_1001043_pt1 | contig 16227 bp, 10 predicted proteins | sample AntAcemetagen367_FD_179820 | JGI IMG/M metagenome (GOLD analysis project Ga0222650, IMG submission 179820) | Saline water microbial communities from Ace Lake, Antarctica - #367 | ecosystem: Environmental > Aquatic > Non-marine Saline and Alkaline > Saline | place: Antarctica: Ace Lake...
CAGTCGGTAGGTATAGTTTTAGACATACCGATTTTGCCGACTCAGTCGCCATGTCAATGCAAATATCGACTTTATTTGTCTTAAATAACTCTAAATAAGCGCGTTACCCTTAAGTTGACGCCAATGACTGTGGAGTGAAAGTATTCGTGAGGGTTTTGATCACACCACCGATATCGAACTGGACCGTTTCGTTCCCGAACTGCGCCGAATATAGGTAAAGGTCGTAGGCGGCATAGGGAATATTGCTGAGACTCAGCGTCCCCGGGCTGCCCATGTTGTGCTTATCCCCAAAGATAAGCTCATCGGGAGTCCCCCCGGTATTCCAAGTGTCGCCGGTACCCGAAGAAGCCGCCACCGTCAGGGTGGTGTTGCCCCCCGAATCATCGACGTAGGTGGTGCCGTAGTTGAACGGCTGGCCTACGCCGGTCGCCGGCACATTGTTCCAGCTCTCCGAGGGCACGACTCCCGCAACATCCGTCGGAGACAAGGCCGCCGAACCGGCGCCATTAACATCGAAGTTGATGCTAATAGCCCCGACGCCACCCACTGGTGGCGCGGTCACCGTTACCAAGAAGGTCGTCGGCGTCGTCAGAACGCCGTCACTGACGGTGAGCGTGATGGTGCTACTGCCGGTTTCACCCGCAGCCGGGGTGACTTGCACCGTACGGCTGGCACCGCCGCCTCCAAGAATCACATTGGCGTTGGGAACCAGCGTGGTGTTCGAAGAGGCCGAGGTCACCACAAGATCACCGGCCGGCGTCTGGTTGTCGCCCACCGTGAATGCCAGCACAGCGGTCGAGCTATCCGCCTCGATGTTCTGATCCGGCACCGTCGAGCATGTTGGCGGGGTGTTGCCGGTCGAAGCAAAGCTGACCGCAATCGTGTGTCCCTCGGTCACATCGTTAAAGGTATGGCTTGGCACCGCACCGACACTGCCACCATCCACCACCACATCGGAGATCGTGAAGCCGGAATCCGGGGTGATGGTAAAGATCTGGTCGGCATTCTCGTTGACCGTCACCGTGCTGCTCGGACTGATCGTCCCCCCGGCACCGGCCGAAGCACTGATGTTATGGCTCGGACCGCTGTAAGTGAGCCGGTTGACGAGGTAGGTCTCCAGTTCGACACGATCCGTGTCGTTCAGAGCCGTCTTGTAGAGGAACACGTCTCCAATATCGCCGTTGAAGACGGACCAGCCGTCGGGGTTGTTGCGGCCGACGTTGATATACTTCTGGAATCCGCTCACTCTTGGAACCAGCTCCGTCCACACACCATTGCCCGGCTTGGACATCGCCTCCTGACCGTTCGCATACACCTTGTAGCTGCCATTCGGCTGCACCACCGAGCTCAGGATGGTCATCTGACCCTCGGGGATGACCATGCTACTGTAGTCTAGGCTTCCGTTGCTGCGCACGCAAATTTTGCCGCTGCTATTCATGATACCGAGCACCAGGCGATCATAGAACACATCGACCACCGACTGCCAGTTGCTGTCAGCCGATCCGAAGCGCGTCGGCTTGGCGACCACCACGATGCTCGCTCCCGTGCAGGGAATCGACGAAGAATAGGCACCGCCAAAGCGGAAACCGTCGCCCTCAACCGAGTTGTTGTGCGAAAATTTCTGATCATCGATCGTTTCCACGCTTGGGCTGGCGATGGCAGTGAGCGACTGGCCGGACGGCACTTGCGTGGACCACGAGAAAATCGCCCCACTGGTAGGCAGGGTATCGGTCAAAGCCGAGAAAATGATGTCACCTGTCTGTGGAACGCTCCCGCCGCCACCGGTTCCGGTAAAGATCCCGGTGATCGCATGGCTGGCGGTGACGTTGGTGAAGGTATGACTACTGACTGCACCGATGTTCACTCCGTCCACTTCCACTTTGGAAATACTGAAGCCGCTGATCGGAGTAATGGTATAAGTCACATCGCTGCCGTAGGTCGTCAGGGTGGTCCCGGTCGGCGTGATCGTCCCTCCATAACCCGCCTGCGCGGTGAGCGGGAAGGTAAAGGTCGCGGAGACACTGTGATCCTCCCGCACATCGGCAAAGGTGTGGCGGTCACGCTGCCCCATCGGCTTGCCATCCACCGTCAGGTTGGTGATCACTCCCGGTCCGGCATTGACTTCAAAAGCCTGGGAACCTCCCTGAGTGACACTCACCGCTCCGCTCGGGCTGATGTTTCCGCCTCCGGACGAGGAGGCCGCCACCGTGAAGTCGGGCGCGGTCGCCCCGAAGGTCGCGGAAATCGTGTGGTTGGCATAGAGCGGATCAAAGGTGAAATACTCAGGCGCACCCACCGAGACGCCGCTCACCTTGACATCCTGAATGAACTGCCCGGCATCCGGAGTGATCGTGTAGAGTGTGGCGTGCCGCTTTAGGAAAGTGCTGGTCCCGGCCGGGCTGATGCTGCCGCCCGCTCCCGCAGTGGCTGCGATGGTGAATTTGGCATTCACGTTATCCATGTAAAAGGGCGAGGCGGGCAATCCGTCCTTGTTGTAGAGATTGGCACCGACCGGATTCTGCCAGCAGGCGTAAGCTGCCTTCGTCGGATTGGGAACCGAGGCCGAGGAAAGGACGACGGTGTCGCCGACGATCGTCGCGGTAGCATCGTACCAAGCACCGCTGGCACCCGCGATCGAGAACTTGTCCAAGCTGCCGCCCACCACTTCATCGGTGGGCTGATAGGGAGTTTTCAAACCGACCATCAGTCCGGTTCCCACGTGATCAAAACTACAGACCAAGGTGCTGCCACTGACCGTGACGTCCCTCAGAATCGGACCGCTGGTTTCACCGACCGCCTGAGCGTAGTCGTTCTTGAGCGCCCACAACGCCAAGCGTTCACCCACATCCTGCTTGGTTTTCGGATGCCAGCCGTCCCAGATATCGGGGCCGTCCAGCGAGCTTCCCACATCCATGGCGGAGGCCATGCCGGAATGAGGAAGCGCCATCGCATTCGCCTGCTGCAGCCGCGTGTCGGCCGACCAACCACCGCCGGCACCCAGCACCGGGGCCGGACTCGTCTGCAGCTGGCCCCAGTAGGCCAGTTGGACAAAATAGAAGGGAAACTCGTCCATTCCCAGCATCCGCTTGTAGCCTTGGGCCAAGGCTTTCATTTTCAGATAATAGCTGTCTGCGGATTGAACCGTCCTTTCGGCGTTCTCGCCTTGATACCAAATCAGGCCTTTGGCCGGCAGCGGCGAGTAGGGATAGACCATCCCATTGAAGAGCGAAAACGGGCCGCTAGGCAGAATACTCTGGCTGAAGATAGGATCCAGCGTGGGGACGTCGGTCAAGCCCTCGGGAGGCAACCACAGGTCGATGGTCGTGCCACCGACCGAGGCGACATAGAGCCCGATCGGCACTGTCGAGCTCAGCGCGTCGCAGATGTCCCGACCGAAATAGAACGCCACTGCCGAGAAAGTCCCGGCCGTGCCCGGACTACAGACCGTCCAGCTTCCAATCACCGTCTCCTGAGGCTCTCCTGAGAACGACAGCGGTGCCCGAAACATGCGCATCGCCGGGTAGTTCGCAGTATCGACGTCCTCCGTCTGCCGGTCACAGTTCGACAACCACATGTCCATGTTCGACTGCCCGCTGCAGATCCACACATCGCCGACCACCACGTTACTCAAACTTACCGTGTTGGCACCCGCTTCCGCTGCGGTCAGGTTGCCCCCCGTCACCTTGGCCACCATCGGGTCCAGCGTCACTTTCCATTCGCCAGCCGCATCCGACGTGGTGTTCTTGGTCTGGCCGTTGAAGGTCACGGTAATCGCCTTGCTCGCGGACGCCAAACCGGAAACCGGAATCGATTCTCCGCGCTGCAAGACCATGTTGTTCTTGAACAAGGAGCTGAGCGAAACCGTCGCGTTGGCGGTCGCCAGGGTCAGGCAGATGACACTTAGAAAGATGGCGGGAATCCGGAAAGGATTCCCACGTCGACTTGGGTTTTTCGAGGTCGGAGTCATGAGTCGGAAAGTGAAGAAGTAGCGGTCTGGAGCATCCTAAATGGGAGCGCACTCCTGGGTCTGAATGCTTCAAAAATGGCTAACAAAACTCCCGAGGTACGGACACCTTGAGAGTTGGAGCGGATTCCCGCTGAACGGTCCACCGGATCGGCGACGATTCAAGCGGAAACCCGAAGATGATTCAACGAATCAGGCACGGCGACGGCGAACCAGAAGGCCCATACCAGCCACACCGAGCAGCAGCGCGGAGGATGGCTCGGGGACTTGCACGATTTGGAAACCGCCAAGGTGCAATACATCGCTTGTCGCGTTCATATTTACTACGGAATCACCAGTCAAATTTTCGAACCTCACGTAGGTGTTGTTCTGGACGAGGTCGGGATCACCACCGTTAAACTGCGGGGTGAAGGTATTCGTGAGTGTCTGCACGGTGCCTCCATTGACATCGAAATCGACCACTTCGCTGCCCCAGCCCGACACGTAAATATAGAGGTCGTAGAGTGCGTAGGGAACCGACGCGATAGTGAGACTCGACGTAATAGACATGTTAGCCTTGTCCCCGAAGATAATCTCGTCCGGAGTGCCAGCCGTATTCCAAGTGTCGGAATTACCGGAACTAGCAGCTACGGTAAGGGTTGTGTTTGCACCCGAATTATCAACGTAGGTCATCCCGTAGTTGAAAGGCTGGCCACCGGCCGGCGCTCCCAAGTTGTTCCAGTTATCCACGGGCACGACACCCGCGACATCCGTTGTGGCTAAGGATGCAGTATTTCCGCCGGTGACATCGTAGTTCACGCTGATCGCCGCTCCCCATGCCTGCGTCCCCGCGAGCACGCCGAGAGCGCTCATAAGCGCCGCTGTATATTTCATTTTCATTTTCATTTCTTTGTTTCTTTGATGGTTGGGTCTGTTTTTGCTCTTCGATTCGAGCGCTTCGCTCTCTCTAAACTGTCACATGGCTGTCTTGCCCTCCGACATCCTGACAGCCCGAAGCGACCGACAACGCGACTGAGGCGATTTGCATCGCCATTTCGCTTCCGTTCAGCAATTTTGAGACAATGTGATTTGAAGCGCTCTCCACTGGCGGAACAAGATCATTCCTTGGCCTTTTCGCGCATGAAATGAACATTTCGCGAAATCTCCCTCAATCTAGTCCCAGACACTCCGAAGGGCTCCTCTCCTCCCCACCCGAATGGGATTGATCTCCAAGCTGGGGTCCCTCTCGGAGAGAAACCCTTCTGGATCCCACACATGCATCACTCCTTTAGCCCTTTCAAAAAGGCCAGCACATCGGCCAGTTCCTGCGGCTTCAGAATCTGTTCCATCGGAGGCATCGAGCTGACCGGAATGGAGTCGAAGCCTTTCGCCAGCTTGGCATTGGGGTTGATCAAAGACTCTAACAAGTAGGCCTCGTCCTGACGCGACCCTACCCCATCCAGAGGCGGTCCCACCGTGCTGCCCTTGCCTCCCAGCATGTGGCAGTTCATACAAGCCGCGACCGGATGATTCCAGAAGACCGCTTCTCCGCGGGCAGCATCGCCCGGCCCGGCCTGATCCTCCGCACCGCCAATCGGCACCAACTCGATCAGTCGCACGTCATCGAACCAGGCCTTGCCGTTTTCGGCGGCATAGACCAGATGGATGTCGGCGCGTGGGATCCCGCCGCTATTGAACAAGAACTCCACTTCCTGCCAATCCGTGGTTCCGGAAACCGGTGAGGTTTCGGCACCCCGCGCCCGGTCGGCGAAGAAGGCCCGACCACGGAGGTCTTCAGTCCGAATCCAGCCCGTGAGACGGTAGTAGGTGTTCGGCTTGAGCTCGGCCTGAAGCACCATCGCCTTCTCGGTGTATCCCCCCTTTCCCTCAAGTTTGAGCGCTTGCTTGCCGGCGTGTTTGACGTCCGAAGCAACCTTCCATGAGTAGTTTGCATTACCCGGTGCCGTGCCGTAATTCACTTCCTTCCAAGCCGCAGGCGCAGTTCCAGTGGCCTCCTCAAATCCGGAGTTTGCGAGCATGTTCGCCCCTTCCTTGAACGGGTTGTGTTTCTGCGAGAGAATTCTCACCGCCTCGGCGAGCCATTCGTCTTTGATCAATTCAGGATTACTGCCCATGTGTCCAACCAAGGTGACAATTTCGGCCGATGTGGGGAATTCGGAGAGCTTGATCATCGCGGCAAGCCGGGTCACCGGATCGGAATCGCTGAGCGTGCCTGATCCAAAGAGCAGGGACTGCGAGGCTTCATCGCGGCCAAGCGCCCGCACGGCATTTCGGCGCAGACCCCGATCACCCGCAAGGAGCGCACTGCGGTGCGTTGCCTCGTCGAGTTCTCCCAGCCCGTGCAACGCCCACAAAGCATGGATGGACCCAACATTGCTGTTGTTGCCGTTCTCCACAATGCCTTCTCGCAACATCGGCACGGCGCCTTTGCGCCCCCCTTCGACCAGCATCTGCTGGGCCTTGAGGCGCCATAGTGAATTGTCGCTGCCGAGTGCCCGAACCAGCTCGGCATCGCTCGCGCCCTTGAGAATGGCAATCGCCGGCTTCTTCGCCTCGTTCCACACGACCCGGTAGATCCGCCCCCGCTCATGATCGCGCAGCGGGTTCTCATGCGCACCACCGACACCAGTCTTGGCATCATAGCCACCGCTTCCGACGCTCGGCGTCGGATTGTGCTGGATGATGAAATTCTGGAAATCAGCAAACCACACCGCACCGTCCGGCCCGACTTCAGCGAAGACCGGCGACATCCACTCGTCCGTGCTCGCGACTAGGTTGAAGCCGTCGTGCGCAACATAGCCGGCCCCGTTCTCACGAACATCCATCAGGGCGATCAGCTTCATGGTTGGCTCGGTGACCAACGCCATCCCCTGCATCCGGGGTGGCAGGTTGTCGCTGTAGATGAATGCACTCCCCGCCGCAGCGGTGTAGCCGCCCATCACATCAACCTGCCGGTAGTTCGGAGTGATCGCATGAGCCTCATTGACCAGATTGATCCGCTTGGCCGTCATGCCGCGCATGCCTTCAGGAAAGGCCGTCTGGGGAATGCCGCAGTAAAAAATCGGGGCTCCGTTGGCGGTACCTCCGAACTGATCCCCCCACTGGTTCTGCGATTGCGCCCAGGAGTTGTTAGAAAATTGATGGAGAAACTCGAGTTGTGATCCGTCCGCCTTGAATCGGTAAGTCCCTTGGCCAAAACTCATCGGCTTCCCAGCCATATCACCGTGGAATCCGGAGTAGCCGACACAGCCGTAGAGCCAGTTGTCTAAGCCGTAGTGCAGGTTACTGGCTTGCGCATGGGTGTCGCCGATCCCCCAGCCGGTCATGATCTCCTCGCGCACGTCCGCCTTGTCGTCACCATCGGTGTCCTTCAGGAACAGAAAGCGCGGTGGCTGACTGACAATCACCCCGCCATTGGCGAACACCAGCCCGGTCGGAATATTGAGGCCTTCGGCAAAAACCGTGAACTTGTCCGCTTTGCCGTCGCCGTCGGTATCCTCGCAGATCCGGATGCTATCGCTGCCCACCCCGTCCGGTTTCACCCCATGGGGATAGTCGCTTGTCTCCGCGACCCAGCAGCGTCCGCGCTCGTCGAAGGCGAAGGATATCGGTTTGCGAATGTCCGGCTCGCTCGCGAAGAGTTCCAGCCTCATGTCGGCCGGCACCTGAGTGCGCTCCATGCTGCCCTTCACGCTGAAAGGATGCTGAAAGGCAATCGGCTCGGGACGCCGCTCATAGTTGGCGACATTCTCATTCTTTTCGCGAACCTCTTCCTCGCGCGAGGCAACGAACGCCTCCCATTCCTTCCTCGTCTCGTCGCCAACCGACCACACAATCGCATTGCGGAGTTTCAGTTGGAAGTCAGGGTTTTTCCAGGTGCGCTCGTCGTGGCCGCTGGCGGTGTAGAAAACCCGGCCCTTGCCCTGCTTTCGAACCCATGCCCACGGCTCGCGGTGGTCATCCTCAACACGCTCCATCAACAGCTCCCGACCCTTCTCGTTCAGCTGGTCGTGCACATAGGTTTCATCCCAAGTTTCATATTCGTTCACTCCCTCCATGATCGGATGTCCGGGCTCCAGAATACCCGCCTTGAAGACCTCGCCACCGTGGGATTTAAACTTGCCCCCAACGATCTCGATGAATTTCGGAGAATTGCCGAAACACGCACTGGCACAATGCACCGGAACGAAGCCGTGGCCGCTCTCGACGAACTCATCGAGCGCCTCCATCTGCGCCTCAGTAATGTGCCCATGATTCGCATAAAGCATCACCGTATCGTAAAGCGCAAGCGTCTCGGGATTGAGACAATCCGGTGTCGTATAGTAGTCGAAGAAGATCGCTTCACGGCCGAAACGCTCCATCAAGTAGGGCAGATATTTCCCGGAATTGTGATGTTCACTCTCGTGTCCGAGAAACAGCACCCGGATCGGTCGCGGAGCGACCCCAACCGCAGCGCCAGATACGCTAATAACTGATAGGGTTAACAGTGCCGCCATGCAGGCGGATCGAATTGAAGCAGGTGATGTCAACGTCATGGGCGCAACTATCGTTCAAAAAACAAAAAAACTATCAGGCGTTCGCGCAATGGACAGGGCTTTCGCGAATTGCGGTCACGCTCTCCGAACTCGTTACCGGGGGACGTCGTCATCTGAAGCATCCACCCAGCGGACCGCATTGACGAGGATCTTCTGAAACGACGGGTTTCCGTGTGCCTCCTGCGCATGGCCCAAGGAAATGCAGGCCACGCGAGTTTTCTGGTCCCGAACCGTCCAGACGCTGGGGTAAACTTTCTTGGTCGCGGAATCCGGCGCGTTCTCGGCCAGCACTTCGACCATTTCGGCTTTCAAAATAGCGTGATAACTCTCGTCCTTGATCATGAACTCCTTCGGCACCCCTTTCATGATCGGATGATCCGCAGCTTTGTTGGTCACGGCAAAGTCGCCATGCCCGTGGCCCTTCGCGCCACCACCGACAAAGCGCTCGTTGTAGCCGGTTTTCTCCGGCCAGTTCCGCCAAGTCGCGGCGTGGAGAATCACCACGCCCTTGCCGGAATTGGCGAAGTCATTGAGTGCGTTCTGAAACGAGTCCTTTCCGAATTGGCCGTGGTTGGCGCTGAGCACCAGTACGTCGGCCTGTGGCAGCAGCTTCAGCGCTTCGTCGAGATTCGGCGTGGCGGCCACATCGAAGCCGCCGGCCGCCTTGAGCGTTTCGGCATCGGTCCCGAGGAAGAACCTGGGGAAATCGTGCGAGCCCCCCGCCCCGACCAGCAGAACCCTCCGGACACCCTCATGCTTCGGTTCGGCAAAACCCTGTCCCATCGGCTCGGTCGTATTCGGCTTCAAAGCGCTGTCTTTCGCGGCATCCTCTGGTGTCGACTTCTTCTTCGGCTTCGATGGGGACTTCGGCTTGACCGGCCTTGCAACGGGTAGATCCGCTTGGGATACGCGTTTCCCATCGACCTCGACCGTGATCGCAACGGTGGTCGGTGCGATCATGCTGTCGGGACTTTCGAGGACGATCTTCTCGACCACCTCCGAACGCGGGATCGGAAGGACAAAAGTCCGCACCTGATTGGCACTCACCAGTCCCTCGGCAATCTTCGAATTCGGCACCTCACGGACCGTCGAGTAGTTGGTGAACTCCCGCCCGGCAAACAACTCCACAGCTTCAGTTCTACCATCGGCATAGTGGATTTCAATTTTCATCGCCGGGCCGCGTCCTCCGCCCCATCCGGCCACTCCGCCGAGGAAGTGGAGGTTGGTAACGGGTGAAGCCACCGGGATCTCAACTCTCTGAGGCAAGGTTCTGCTGAATGACTTCTCCGATCCACCCTTCAGAACGATCACGTTGTTTCCGCGAGGATTCGAGGAGGGATTCACCACATCAAAGGGAATGCCGTTCACTTTCTGCGGCCCGATTTTCAGGAACGGCAAGGTATCCTTCAGCGCCGTCTGCGATGCATACAATCCCTTGCGGGTGTCCGCCGTGAACACGGCATTCAGATCCAGAGGGCGATACTTGCCACCCGAGTGCGGAACCTCCGCAACGATTCGAGAGTTTCCGGTTTCCACCTTCGACGAATTAGCCCTGGGTGACGGGCTTTTCTTGGACCCGACCGCCGTGTGGCGCATGTAGGCAATGATGTCGCGCAAGGCCTCGTCGCCGATCGTCTCAAGCCCTTCGGGCATCAGCGAACGACTGCTAGGAATTTGACTGACTGCTAGGAATTTGCTTTTTGAGTGAGGTGGTCGAGAGCATCATGCGAGGAGGAGATAGGGGGTTACTATCTGGAAATCTTCCCTGGATCAGCTCCAAGCTGTAAACAGGCCCTCGCATCGATCCGGAAGCTTTTTGACTGGTTGGTGATTCGTCAGATCATGCCGGTCAATCCAGCTCATCCCGTCAAAGGACCGACCTACATCGTCAAAAAAGGCAAAACGCCGGTGCTTTCAGCCGAAGAATTGCAGTTGTTGTTTGATTCCATCGATACCAGCCATGTCGTGGGACTTCGTGATCGGGCTCTCATTGCCGCGATGTTTTACTCCTTTGGGCGCGTCTCGGCCGTCATCGGGATGCAGGTGAAGGATTACTTTCCGAAAGGAAAACGCTACTGGTTTGGATTCCACGAAAAAGGCGGAAAATACCATGAAGTGCCGGCACACCACCTGGCCGAAGAATACCTCGATGCTTATCTGGAAGCGGCGGGCATCGATGAAGACCCAAAGTCCCCTCTTTGGCGCACCACAAGAGGACGCTCCCGGGAGTTAACGGAGAAGGCCATGCACCGGGTGAATGTCTGGCAGATGATCCAGAGACGAGCCAAGGCTGCAGGGATTTTGACCAGGATCAATTGTCACTCCTTCCGGGCCAGTGGCATTACCATCTACCGGAAACGAGACGGTCGTCTCGAGCATGCTCAACAGATTGCCAACCACAGCTCACCGAAAACGACCAAACTCTACGATCACAGTGATGAAGACATCACCCGTGATGAAATTGAGAGGATTTCACTCTGAGCCCTCCTCAGCATAACCTATTTTATGCCGAATATTTCACCCGCATGGCGCGTCTCGATGTCCCGGAGCCGGCAGCGCCCAAAGGATTCGAGAGCATCTGGAAGAAGTTCCGCAAGGGGATCGCGAGCCTGCAGTATCCGCAGATGATCGAGCATGACGGGTATCTCTGGATCGCCCTGTCGCGCTGCAAATTGCAGACTGAAATTTTTCGTGTTTCGCTGGATGATGTGGATGAACTTTTGAAATGAAGTGCGCCGCTTTCATTCTCCTCGCGGCGGCCACGACAATCGCCGCGGCTACGCCACCGAACATTGTTCTCATTCTGGCCGATGATCTTGGATACGCAGATCTTGGCGCGTATGGCAACAAGGTCAATCGGACACCAAATCTTGATCGCATGGCGCGCGAGGGTTTGCGCTTCACCGATTTCCATACGAATGGCGCCAACTGTTCGCCCACCCGTGCCGCGCTGCTGACCGGGCGTTACCAACAACGCTGCGGAATTGAAGGCGCGCTGGGCGAAGGCGACCGTGGGCTGCCGCAGAACACAATCACGATTGCCGAGCGGCTCAAAGAATACTGCTAGGAATTTGCTTTTGGCGGGAGGGCGGCTTGAAGCCGCCTTTGGACCGGAGCGGAGGGGGGAGAAAGTAGTATTCCTCGTTGGGCACTTGAAAGAGTCGAGCACCCGCGATCGTATTCTTGCGCGCCTCTCCAATGAAATTCGTTCTTCCCCTTTCTTTTCCCCTTTCGGTCTTCGGGATTCTCATTGGAATCGCAGCGGCCGAACCAGATCAACCACTCGTAAACGCAGCATTTCTGGATTCCCACTGTTTTGATTGCCACGACTCTGAAATACAGAAAGGGAAGCTGGACCTTACGACGCTCAGCTTTGATGAAGCAAATTTCGAGACCTGGGCAAAGGTCCATGAACGGGTGGGTTCGGGAGAAATGCCACCGGCTAAGAAGCCCCGCCCGGAGGCGGCGGAATTGAGTTTGGCGCTTGAGTCGTGGTCGAAGCAACTGACCGTAATCGACTCAGCGAAGCAGCAACGCGACGGGCGCTCGCGACTGCGACGTCTCAACCGCGTCGAGTTCGAGAACTCCTTGCGTGACCTTTTGGAAATGCCGGCGCTGAAGATCAAAGACGATCTTCCGGAAGATGGGACTTCACACGGCTTTGACCGACTCGCCAACGCCCTGGATATTTCCTTTGTCCACATGGAATCCTACCTCGCGGCGGTCGATAAGGCACTCGAGGCCGCGCTCTGCCCTTTTCCCGAGCAACCTCCCGTCTTCAAATACCGCTTCAATCTTACCGACAACATCCACAAGAATGGCAAGGAGTGCGAGGGCTCGGTGGGGCTCGCCATCGGCAACAAAACCGCGATTGCACTCGTTGGCATGAAGCGGGATGAGACCTTTGTCGCCGACACCGCACACCACCTCACCGATACGGAGCCCATGGCGAACGCGATTGGGATGTTCCGCCACGAGGACGCAGATTTTCGCTGGACGATGACGGCGATCCAGCCGGTCGTGACCGGATTTCACCGGCTGCGGGTCTCCGGCTACAGCTTCGGCTGGGACGGCTCGAAGGTGATCCCGACAGAGCGTCACGGCGCCCTGAGCTGGGGAGTTTTCTCAAAAGGCGAGCACTACGGGACGGTCGATCTTCCGCCGAATAAACCTGCCGAGCGAGAGATCACGGCATGGATCGAACGTGGGGGCGGAATGAGGCACGGCACGGACGATTTTCTCCGCCTCATCGCGGCATCGTGTGAGAATTTTCGAGACTACGCCCATGGCAAAAACAAAGACGTCCTTGGCCCGATGAGTCCGGCACCAGGGGTCGCGGTCGAGTGGGTCGAAATCGAAGGACCGATCTATGAATCGTGGCCGCCCCCCAATCATCGTGCCCTGTTTGACGACCTCCCCGTCAAAAACTGGACCGCAGAGAGCGGAGTCCCCAAACCGACCCAGCAGACCTGGGCGCGCGGAAACCCCGAATCGTTCCCCAAAGACATCTACGGACATCGCGGCGAAAAACGGCCGATTGTCTATGTCGAATCGAGGCAACCCGAGAGAGACGCCGAACGGCTGCTGAGAAAATTTCTCCGTCGCGCGCTCCGGCGGCCGGTGGCCGACAACGAAGTCGCTGAATATTTGGTGAAAGTGACGAAGAATCTCGCCGACGGCAGAGCATTCCAAGACGCCCTGATCTTGGCGTATCGCGAAGTTCTGATCTCGCCGGAGTTCATGCTGTTGAGGGAGCCGGTTGGAAAGCTCGACGACCACGCGCTCGCGTCCCGGCTTTCCTATTTTCTCTGGAGTACCCTGCCGGACGAGGAACTCGGGAATCTGGCTGACGCCGGCACGCTCAGCGATCCCGTGATTCTCCGTGACCAAGCGGAACGCATGTTGGCCGACAAGCGCGCGGATCGCTTCGTGAAAAACTTCACCGGGCAATGGCTCGCCCTGCGCGCGCTGAATGCGACCCAGCCCGACAAGAAGCTCTACCCGGAATTCATGCCGTGGCTGGGCGAGGCCATGCAGATGGAGGCGGAGGCGTTCTTTGGGGAGTTGGTGAAGGACGATCTGAGCGTCACGAATTTCGTGAAGTCCAACTTTGCGATGCTCAATGAACCGCTCGCGCAACTGTATGGCATCGACGGCGTGCGTGGCTGGGATGTGCGCAAAGTCAATCTTCCCGCCGGGACTGTGCGCGGCGGATTCCTGACGCAGGCGGCGGTTTTAAAAACGACGGCAAACGGCACCACGACTTCGCCGGTGAAACGCGGAGCCTTCGTCATGGAGAAAATCCTGGGCATCGTGCCAACACCACCCCCGCCCGATATCGGATCGGTCGAACCCGATGTCCGCGGTGCCACGACGATCCGCGCTCAGTTAGAAAAACACCGCGAGAGCACAAGCTGCGCCGCTTGCCACGCCAAGATGGACCCCTACGGATTTGCCCTCGAGAGCTTCGATGTGATCGGCGAATGGCGCGAAAAATACCGCGTGATGGGCGGCGAAGGGCCGCACGAAAAACGTAAGAAGGTGAACGGGCACGCGATCGAATACCACGGTGGCCTGCCCGTGGATTGCACCGGTGAACTTCCGGACGGGCGTCCCTTCGACGATATCAACGCGCTGCGCTCGATGCTCGCCGAAGACCCTGATCGGCTCGCACGGGCGTTCTTGTCCCAACTCGCGACCTACGCCACGGGGGCACCAATTAGCTTTGCGGATCACGCTGCGGTTGATCAGATTTTAAAGAAAACGAAGGCCGGCAAGCACGGCCTGCGTTCATTAATTCACGAACTAATCCAGAGCAAACTGTTCTGCAACAAATAGCGAGCAACATGAAAGCCCCTCACATCACCACCCATCGTGCCCTGTCGCGCCGCACCTTACTCAGGGGCTCGGGCATTTCGCTGGCATTGCCGATGCTCGACGCGATGCTCCCGTGCTTCGCGCGCGATGCCGCCAAAGCGGCCGAGCCACCCCGTCGCTTCGTCGGCATGATGACCAACATGGGGATCTTGCCGCAATTCTTCTTTCCTGAACAGACCGGCAAGGATTACACGCTCTCGCCGTATCTCGAACTCCTCAAGGAACAACGCGATCAACTCACGGTATTCTCCGGCGTTTCGCTGCCCGGGGTCGATGGTGGACACGCTGCGGAGAAATCTTTCCTCACGGGAGCTCCGGGGGCGAGTCGCGGATCATTCAAGAACAGCATCTCGCTCGATCAGGTCATGGCCGAAAAGATTGGGGGCGACACGCGCATCCCATCACTGGCCTTGATGATCGGCTCGGAGATGATGAGCTGTTCGTGGACGCGCAGCGGCTCCATGATCCCGCCCGAACGAAGCCCGCTGAAGCTCTTCCAGAAACTCTTTGTGGAAGATCGCCCCGAGCAGAAAGCTTCTGCGGTGCGGCGCCTGCAGGAAGATCGCAGCCTCCTCGATTCGTTGCGTGAGCGGGCCAAGCGCCTCGAGAAGAGCGTCGGGGCAGCAGACCGGGATCGGCTTGAGCAATACTTTACGAGCGTGCGCGATCTGGAACGGCGTTTGGCAAAGGCCACCGATTGGGTAGATCAGCTAAAACCCAAGGTCAGCGCCAAGGCACCAGAGGAGATCCGAGAGCAGCACGACTTGGCTGAAAACGAGCGGGTGATGTTCGACCTCGTCCGGCTCGCCCTGGAAACCGACTCGACGCGGATTGTCACCGTCTGCCTCAACACCGGCACCCTGACACCTCGCCAAATTCCCGGCGTGAAAACGATGTGCCACGAGCTCACCCACCACGGCAACCGAGAAGAGCGACTCGATGAACTCCGTCTGATCGAAGAGGCCCAATTCAGCGCCTTGGGCGAATTCTTAAAAGGGATGGGCGCAGCGAAAGAGCAGGGCGCTTCCCTGCTTGATCAGACCGCCGTGCTCTACGGCACCAACATGGGTAGTGCTAACTCCCACGCGAACGACAACCTACCCGTCCTGCTCGCTGGCGGAGGATTCAAACACGCCGGACACCTCGCCTTCGACAAGAAGAAGAACTACCCGCTCACCAATCTCTATGTCAGCCTTTTGCAGAGCCTTGGTGTCGAGACAACGAGCTTCAGCAGCGGCACGGGAACGATGCACGGCCTCGAATTGACTTAGACTTTCGATGACGTCCAAGTCACCAAATAAGACACGGCTCTCCCACACCCCTTCAACACAAAACATGCCAGGAAAACATGCCAAGCTGGAATGGTACGGACTTAAGCTTTTTCGGGGATTTCTTGCGATAGGCGCTTTCGCGGTGTTGGACCTCTTTGAACACGCGACGATGGCTCGTTAGAAGTTGGTAGTTTTTTGGCCTTCGTTTGATCGCTCGCGGTTCTCTTTGGAAGGGCCGGATGTCCAATAGGTGTTCGGCGCAGGTGTCGAGAAGTTGATCGTAGAGCCGCTTTTTTAGGAGTGGTTTTCCGGTGACGCCACGGAAGGTTTCGTGGCTGCTGGTTAGGCTGCATTTCGTGGATTTGACGCTCATTTCGTGGGCTTTCCTTCCCGCTCGTTGCGCGGCTTCCTGCATCGTAGCGCGGAGTAAGTTGTAGGCGATGATCATCATTTTTAGCCCATCTTTAACATGCCGAACTGTGATCCTTTTATTCTCAACGGTTTGCTGACGTTAAAAATTCCTTCGGGCACTACATTCTCTTCATTCTCTTAAATTCTCACTCTCTGGAGACCGCCGGGG
>Ga0222650_1001044_pt1 | contig 16221 bp, 6 predicted proteins | sample AntAcemetagen367_FD_179820 | JGI IMG/M metagenome (GOLD analysis project Ga0222650, IMG submission 179820) | Saline water microbial communities from Ace Lake, Antarctica - #367 | ecosystem: Environmental > Aquatic > Non-marine Saline and Alkaline > Saline | place: Antarctica: Ace Lake | collected...
AATCGAACTTGCTGGCATCGCTTCGTTGGCATCACTTGCACCGAGAAGAAATGCCAGGCCATCAGATATACCGTCGCTGTTTGTGTCATCGTCGAAGGCCGCGCCACCTGACCAAGTCGAGAAGACGGAGGCGGGTGTCAGTCCAGTCGCAGTTAGCACGATACCGCCCCAGCGACCGCTATTTCTTGTCGAATTATCCCAGTAGTAGCTGATTGTGTCGTAGCCAGCTGCCCCTACAAATTGCAGTTCGGAGAGAAAGACGTAGCCTCGCGCTACGCCTGTATCGACTTCCAAATCTGAGACGACGATATCAGGGTTTGTGCCTGTGGAATCTGACATGGTGGCTGTTAAATAAACGTCTTCAGCGAAGGCACCGATGTAAAAGTAAACAAGGCCAGAGGAAATCTCGGAAATATCGATGCTACCTTGGACGAATCTGCCCATGTTAATGACTGCGGTATCGACAAAGTTTGGTGTTTGCGTGGCAGGATCATTACTCGTCCAGATGTCGAACCTACCGCGCGTGCCACTCGGCGGATTAGTGCTGAAGTCTAATGGGCCAATGTTTGGAGCGGCTCCCTTTGCATCTGAGACGTAAAATGAGTAATCCACGATATCGCCAACAAAGGGTGTATCCACTCCTTCGATACGGTTAAATGAATCATTAGAATTCACTGAAACAGACCAAAGACCTGTCGCAGGTTGGGGCTTATTCAGGTAGGTATTACTCACCATTTCCAGTGCCGGTTGTGCCGCTGGTGTCGTAATAGATACCGTAGCAGATACGGCAGACGCATTTCTAATCTCGGCAGAATCACGCGACTGAACGGTGTAGAGATATGTTGTTTCAGGAATGAGTCGAATGTCAGTGAAGCTAGGGCTATCGACCCAGCCGCTGTCGAACCCACTGGTCACATTAGTGAGAAGGTATTGCACATCTGTTCCCTCTGGATCGGTGACTGCCGTCGCAGTAATCACGGCGGAGATCGGCGTCAATGAAGCCGCCGGCGTAATAATCGCTGGTACTGGTGGGGGCGTTTCATCCGGTGTCAAGGTGGTGACACCCGTCGTTGCAGATGCGGTGTTCGTGTTTAGGTTTTCACTGCGATCTCTTGCCTGAACTGTGTAGCTGTAAGTTGTGCTCTTTGTCAGGTCAGTGTCGACGTGCACGGGGCTGGTCTGCCAGTTAGAGCTGGTTGCGCCTGGGTTGCCAGTCGTTTCGATGAAGCGATACTGCACACCATTATCGTCTGAGGCAGCGGCCGCAACCATCCGTATAATCGTTGGTGATTCAGCGGTGGGTGGTGTCTCCCAGCCAGCGGTGGCAGGCGTAGGTGCTGTATTATCGGCAGAGGTATCGATATTGAGACCGATAACTGACTCGTAGGTCGCACCGATGCGAATTTCATCGATCAGCACGCTACCAGAACCGTATATTGCAAGTTTAGTGAGCTGGCTCTGGTCAATATCAAACACGTAGGAACTACGGGAACTACGAAGATCATCTCTACCGACGTGATCGCTTGCTGGTAGATAAGAAATCACCCGGTCGCCAAAGCCATCATCTTCAGTGCTGTTATTCACGACTTCAGTATGTTCCGTATTCCACACCAGTTCACCCACAAGGAGCGTCGACCGGCCTTCCGTGGCACCGCCGATGCGGCGCGAAAGCCTGTCTGCAGCGATATCAGCATCTCTGAAGACAGTTTGCAGCTCACCATTCATCATTTGGATACCTGCTGCTTCAGTGCCATCGTCGTTTTGCAGCATGACTGAGATATTGCCATTGCTACCTGCCACTCGCTGCACAATCGCGCTGATCCAGAGGGAGTCACCTGGCTCAATCGTTCCAGCGCTAGCCAGCAAGCCTGGCACTATATCAATCTCGGCAGAGAACGTATCATCCACTTCAAGGCGATTTCCGTTTGCATCGAAATTTCCAAAAACGAGCGTGATAGGAGCGATGCCAGTGGAGCCTGTGCCAGTGTAACTCCCTTGAGTTCCAGTCGCCCCAGATAAACCAACTAATGTAGGATTGTTTCCCGGATCTGCTGGATAAGCGAACGCTTCGTAAATCAAGGCTTGCTTGGCATCGATTGGACCTAGGTTCACCGATGTGGTGGCGGGAGTGGCGTCTCCATTGGTATGCACGATTTCGTAGTTCACTACACCAGTTGTAGGTGCGGCAGTATCCGTGTAAGTAGTGGCATCACCCGCTAATGCCGCTGCGATCACTTGCCCATTACGCTTGATTTCGATATTTGGGTAGTCTTGGGCGTTGTTCACCCAAGTGACGATTACATTATCGCCAACGACTGAGTAAGCTGAGGCCGTAGAAATTGAGGTGTCAACTGAAGTAGTCAATGTCGTCAGCGGGCTACTCGGCATCGTAAACTCAAGCGTGTAAACATTCGCGCCTGGAAGTGCTGTGGTGTCCTCATAAATCGTTATCGAGCCAGCCAGTGCGGCTACGATCTCTGTGCCATTTCTGAGGATACGTACGGAGGTCGGCGTCTCTGAACCGATCTGCCAATTGAGCCTCACCCCAGTCGTCTCACCAGCAAATGCGGATAGTCGTGATGGGAGCACAGGGCCTGTCAGAAGTGGCATCTCTGCGGCCATAGCTAAACCCATGTGCATAAAAGGTAGAATATTCTGATTCCAGTGAAAGCCTTGGTCGCGAGGTGACTCAGCGGCTGGTTGGCGGAATGCATACGTGCTCGGGCCATAGTCAAAACTGACTGGTCGTGTGTAGTCCGTCGTTGTATCAACCGTAGTCAAGTTATCTGCAAACGCGGGGTAAGTCGTATCATTACCCAATGCGATTTGACCGCCGACGATGTTCTCGAATTCTGAATCACCATCTGCGATGTTACCACTTGCGGTGATGACCACTGGAAGATTTGCAACTCCCAGACCGTTTTCCGTGCTACGAATGTCGTTAATGAAGGCCTCTAAGTTCGTCTCGTAATTGTCAGGGTCTGTAAACTGATCATTGAAGCCTTGATGGAAACCCAAACCAGCGATTTCGTAGCCCTGATTATTGTAGCTCGGGAAATAGGTTTTAATATTCTTGGTCACGTCGTCTACTAGGCGAAGTATCTCGGCGTAGTAGAACCCAGTATTTCCAGGTGTTTCTGGCGTAGGATACGCTCCCAAGCTAGGTGGGCGTATGTCGTCGCTAATGCTCTTGCCACCCCAGGCGGTTTTAATGATCAGCACCTGCTCATCAAGTAAGTCCCCCATCGCGTGGCCAAAGCCTAGCTCGATGCCAGAGTAGTTACCATTAACGCCGAACCCAGGGGCCAGGTTCCCGAATTTAAGCCCCGCGATCAACCGGTCGTAATGCACCCAGACGTCCGTGCGCTCGATGTAGTCGCCTGTATTACTATCAACTAGAAAATCGTAGTCGCCGTTCGTGTCATTGGCGCTCGCCGTAATGTAGTCTAGTGTCCCCTGTGTCCCGACGGGGCTAGTCGTTCCATAGCCCTCCATGTTCGATTGCCCAACAAGAATGAAGATCTTGACTGGGTCATTATTGACTGGCTGCGCGAAGCTGACATGGCAAGCCACTAGAGAGCAAATGAACAGCGCGGATCGAAGTAGTGTGGGTGCCATGTTTTTTTTTGGGGGGCATAAATGATACTATATGTGAATGATCACGAGTGAGTATGATGATGACTTTCGTCAATCTTGATACGTCTTTATTCGTGAAGAATACAGAACTTATTTTCTCGCCATTCGACCCTTTAGTCGGACTCAATTAAGGTGTGATGCTGTCTTCTGGGGTGATTCTTTTAGCCAATTCTATCAAGCGCAGCTGTTATTGCTTGCTGCTTTGCTTATGCGCGCTCCCTGCGAGTGGGCGTTCGGACGATCCGAATAACCCGACTCAAGAGGTCTGCCTTGCGCTCGTCGTGGGGTTTCCGGATGATCCGAATACCCCAGAAGACGATAGCTACGTGCCGAGAGTCGACCCGGCTGGGGATGGCACCGCTCAGAGCTACATCACGCGGATCTGTAATGAAGTTGGGTTCGATGATAGTAGCTCAGGCTCGACGGTAATAACGGGCTCGGTTTTTGATTACTACAAGTATCACTCATTAGGAGCGTATGAGTTGACGCACGAAGTCATGGCCTCATTTATGCTGGACGAGCCCTACAGCTATTACGCGAATATTAATGCCACGCTTGGGAGCGTCCAAGGCGCTCGTCAAATAGCGCGTGATGCGGTCGAAAAATTCAAGGCATCTGGCGGAAAAGTGCCGAACAACGTTACAACTCGTAGCGACAACAATATCGTGAACATCAGCGTAATCGCGGCTGGCTCCACTGCGATGATTCAAGGCTTAGCGACAAGTTTCGCGCCCAGCAGAATCTTACTCGACCGGGAGGATGGGAGCACCGTCTATGCGAATACTTATAATATCTCCAATTTCTTTACGAGGGCAGGCGAGGGCCCTATCGCTGCGAATTCGCCGGTGCCGACTCTCATCCACGAACTAGGTCATGCGCTCTTCGAATGGCCTGACCTCTACGATGTGGATGGGGGCAGTTCTGGCATCGGCAATTATTGCCTCATGTCATTTGGTAACAGTAATGGGGTTCGCCGTGTTTCTGCGCCGCCCAGTGCCTATCTCAAGGTCTTGAATGGTTGGGCGGATGTGATCGACGTGGCGACGACTGACGAACTCACGGTGAGCATCCCGTCGACTGGTAATGTCGTCTATCGCGTCTATCCGTATGGGACATTATTTACGGGTGAATATTTCCTTATCGAAAATATCGGCGATGGTAATCCTTACTATGCTGCGATGCCTGATAAAGGAATCGCGATCTGGCACGTGGATGAGAGTGCGTCTGATAATACCGATCAGCAAGCCACGACCAATAGACACTTTCGAGTCTCTCTGGTTCAAGCAGATGGCAACTTGGATATGGAGAATGATAGAAGCCGAGGCGACAGTGGCGACCTCTATGATAATTCGACGCAATCCTTCACCCCGACGAGTGTGCCTTCATCAGACGCATGGTATGTACGGCCAGAAGATACGACTGGCCGCGGCTTAAGGGTCGAAGTGCTCAGTGCTCCCGGGGCGAATATGACAGTCAAGTTCGGCGGGCCGAACTATACGCTAAGCTACTCTGCTGGAGCCAATGGTAGTCTGGTGGGCGATACGACCCAGGTCATCGCGCCTTTCAGCTCCGGTTTTGCGGTTCGCGCTGTGCCCGATCCTAATTACATTTTCAGCGCTTGGAGTGACGGTGTTCTAACTGAGCTACGTGACGAGCTCGACGTGCAGTCTGATATCACGGTAGTCGCCAATTTCGTGGCGCCACCTGCTCCAGGCTTTAGCGGCCTGAGCTTAAACACGGATGAGGAGGATTCGATCACCATCAGCCTCGATGACTTTTTGTTGAACTTTACTTACCTGGATGAGCAGGTCGTCTCAATAGTCGAAGTGTCTCCGCGTAGCTCGCTGGGCGGCTCCGTCGAGCTGACGCAATCCGACTTAGTCTACACGCCTGCAATCGGCATGTATGGGGACGACCGATTCAGCGTGACTGTGGCCGACGCGCTCGGCGCGACGACGGTCGCGGTCGTGCAAGTCGTCATCGATGCTGCAGATCCCGGTGCGAGCCCAGTCCCCGTGCCGCCTGCGATCGAGTTGAACCAAGGCGGTGCGCCGTTGCTGTCGTTTGATGTGATCGCTGATCGGGACTACGTCTTGCAGCGCAGCGCAGACCTACTGATTTGGGATAATTTGACGGATGTGACTGCCGATAACGAAGGCAAGGTCATCTACACCGATACAGCCGCCCTGCCAGATGCGGGCTTTTATCGCTTAGCTCGTCCGGAGTAGTCGTCGAAGCGCTTCCGCTGCGGTCGAACTTGCTACAGAGTCTAGGACGACCAAACGCAAAGGCGTTCGGCGACCACGGTATTTTTATTTGGACCTCGGTGGGTTGTGTGCCCTGTTGGAGTCCCGTCCCGCTCAGCGGGGCGGTCTTCGGTCCCAGGTGGAGCGCCAGTGAGACCGTCCCGCTCAGCGCATGTGCGTCAACCTAAGGGCTTAAGTGCTTAATGAGAGGAACGTTTGTAAAAGTTCTCGTTCCTCTCAGCTAGGCCGCAAGCTCCCCGCCTGCCCCCGCCTAAGCGGGGGATAGGAGGGGACAGAACGAATCGCCGTTCAGGCGATTCGTTCAGGGGTGGTTCCCCGCTTTCCACGGTGATTACATTGTCCACCATGCACCGAAACCACCCTGCACGCCCGCTCTGAACGAGCGGACATGCTGCCCCTCCTATCCCGTTGGGCAGGAGGGGAGCTTTGTAAACCTGAACAAAACGTTTAATATATGGAGTCAATATTGCCTTTCTTTCCTTAGGTTGACGCACATGCGCTCAGCGGGACGGGACTCCAACAAATCAGTCCAAATAAAAATACCGTGGTTCGGCGACTCGTTTCGAAAGTTTTAGGCAAAAAACTTATTTGATGAAATACTAGGACTAGGCTACTTGGCGCCAATGACTGACTCAAAGGTCGGGCCGACGCGGATCTCGTCGATGTAGGAGTCTTCGCTGCCTTCGACGACCAGTCGGCTGATTTGCGTTTGATCGATTTGGTAAGGGTAGGCGGGGCGTGCGTTCCCTTCTGGTAATGTGAGCTCTGGGGGCACCCAGTATGGGAGAAAGCTATCATCTTCTCCGTCTTTGCCCCAGGTGAGCTTGGCGACGATGAGCACCTCTTTTTTAGGCGTGATCCCGCCTATTCTCCGTTTGATTTGTTCACCATCTTTGATGATGATGGTCTGGTGCTCTCGCCCGTCCATGCGCAGGCCGATTCCAGTATTCATGTCCGCTGATCGTAAGGAGATGAACGCGCCTGACTTTCCTGTATAAACGATGTAGCTGATCCACATTGTTTCTCCATCGCTCAGTAATTTCGCTCTTGAGAGTGAATTACCGAGCTCAATGTAGGCCCCTCCGCTCCATTTATGGACTGCGAGTTTGTTACCATTGGTTGGTAGGTCTCCGTAGGTCATGCCACCTGGTTGGATGAGTGGCAGCCATCTTTCGTTCTCTTTGACAGACTTGTAAACGCCGGTGGTTCCTTTGGCTCCGCCTTGTCCAAACAGCGATGGGCCAGAGCGCACGCCTTGCTTCGCTTCAGGATCATAAGGGTAGTCAAATGGTTCGTAAATTACTGCTTGGCCGGGGTTTGGCTGCCCCATGGACAGTGTGGTTCGAGCAATGGTCGAGTTTCCATTCTGAGGCGCGACGTAATAGGTCAGCACGCCGTTCTCAGGAGGATTCGTGTCGGTGTATGTCCTGGCTTCGAGGGGGATATTTGTCGAAAGGATTTGGTTACCTCTTGCGATTTTAAAGCCGGCGTAGCGGCCCTTCGCCGTCCAATTCAGGACGATGCCTTCGGTTGTTTTGTATGCGGATAAGCGCTCTATCGATGTGTCACTCTGGGCGGATAGCTTATGGATCTCGGAATTTGGAAGGGCAAATAAGATTTCGAAGTCATTGGTTCCTGGTAGGGCGGTCGTGTCGGTGTAGGTCGTTTGGCTGATCGGTAGGCGTGATGCGAGTTCTTCACCATTTTTCATCAGTTTAATCGCAGTGGGCTTTACGGAGCCGATTTGCCAAGTGAGCTGGACACCTTCGGGGGTGCCGTAGGCGGCGAGGCGAGACGGTCGTTTCGGTTGGGTCAGCTTCGACATCTCTTGGGCCATCGCTGTGCCGATGCTTAGATGCGTGCGGGCGTTACCATTCCAGTGGAAACCTTGGTCCCTCGGTGATTCGCTGGCTGGAAACCAAAAGGGGAGCTTTTCTGGGCCGTATGGTTCGCTGGTGCTAAGCACTGCCACATTGCCGGCGAGTTCAGGGTATTTGCCTGCATCAGCCATCGCGAGTTGACCTTGCACAATAAGTGAGGATGTCTGATCGCTGAGCATGCCACTGGTCGCAATGACGACTGGCAGATTTGGCACACCGATGCCATGCTCGACACTGCGTATATCATCGATAAAAGCTCTCAGGTTAGCCTCGTAAAAAGCATCGAGCCCACCGTATTGATCGTTCCAGCCTTGGTGGAAGCAGAGTCCTGCAAATTCGATCCCCTGGCCTTGGTAGTCGGGGAAATAGGCTTTGATGTTTTCGGTGACTTGCTTCGTCAGTCGAAGAATCTCGTGATAGTAAAATCCGGTGTTGCCGGGCTTCCCCGGCTTCGGGTATTCGCCTTTACTCGGCGGCAGGAAGTCGTTTCCGAGACTCTTGCCACCCCAGCTTGTTTTAATGATGAGCACTTTCCCATCGTAGGAATCCCCCATTTTATGGCCAAAGGCGAGTTCTGGCCCGATGAATCCATCCCGAGCACCGTAGTTTGGCCGTAGGCCGCCGAACTTTTCATTTCCAGCTCCCATGTCGAGGTGAATCCAGACGTCCTCTCGCTCTCTCCATGATCCGTCGGCATTGGTGAGGTGGCTGTATTTTCCCGCGCTATCGTTTTTGACGAGTGTTTCGAGTGTGTTCGGCTTTGCCCCTCCGACGTGCCCGTAGCCTTGCATATTCGACTGGCCGACCATGACATAAACTTTGACTGGCAGTTCGGGGGTGCCTTGTGCATGCGCCATGAACAAAAAACCTGAGAGGAAAATTAGAGTAGGGCCGATGAAGCTCGTGTAGGGGTGCTTGAGTATCTGATTCATTTCGTAGAGTAGAATTTTGAGAGATGATTAGGGCAATACAAAATAGAACACTGACACTGATCGAAAGAGGTTGTCCGTCTCCCAACCCGCGATACCTAGAGGCAGAAGGGTGGTGATTTTGATACAAATTATTTTTCTATATTCGCATTTTTGGTATTTGCCAATAAGACTAAGTTGTTCCATATGAGTGATTCCTCTAGTATAGGAGAGAATCACATGCCCATTGCAGTCGCCCCATTTATTATGACAAGATACTTACGTTCTACTTTCTTATGCGCTTTCGCCTACGTCATTCTCGTGTCTGCGACCTCGGCGGCGACCCGCGAGCGTGCAGCGCTTCTTCAGAAATTCGAGTCTCAGACGCCCCTCAGTTACCCCGGCAAGGTCTTAGCCGTGCCGGAAGATACTGAGTTGGCAGGCCTCTCCGATGCGCAGCTCATGCGGATGTTGGAGCACTACAACCCAGGCATTCGGTCGCAGGCGGCAAAGGGCTTAGCGATGCGTAAACTGGACAATGTGACTGCGCTCGTTAAGCTCGCTGATTCTCCAGACGTGAACGCTCGCAGAGGCGCTGCTAAAGCGCTAGTTGCTCTGATTGAATCGGCGGGAAAGCCCCCCGAAGGAGCGAATCGAGAGCCCCTGGAACGCGAAGAATTAGATCGATTTATACAACAGTCTCGGGCGCTGCCCGCATTTCTGAAACTAGCCGAAGATTCAGATAAACTTGTGCGGCATAACGCTTTAAGAGGTCTGCTTCGCACTCGGGGTGACTCCCGAGAGGCGGTTAGCGCCCTGGTTAAGCTAACCATGGATGAAAACCCATTCGTCGCGCAGGACGCGAGAATTGCTATCGACAAGCGCCTTTCCAGTGAGGCGCTAGAAGATGATGCTATCGGCGATGCAATTGTACAAAGTTTTAATGCGCCTCTACCGCGAGGTCGGGGGCACATGATCGGCTTCATTAAGAGAATGGATTTTGACCAACAAAAGGAGTTTTTGCCACTTCTGCTCGACCATATCCGCTGGGAACCCACTCGCGACACGATGTTCGGGGGTGGAGGCGTTAAAACCGCCCTCCAAATCCTTAAAGATCATAAACATAAGGAGCTGCCAACTGCACTCCTTGATGCCTTGCATATCACCCACCGTGGTCGTGATATGTTTGAAACTGGAATGGAGGAGCTGAAGACGTATCCGAAAGCAGAACTCAAGCAACATAAGGAAGCGATGCTGCGAGCACAGAAAAAACTTAAATACGTCTCTGAGATTTCCCGCGAACGAAAAGGAGAGCGTTTTCAAAAAAAATACGAGGAGTTCACTACTTTTATGAATTCTGTGATCTAGCGCGTTTCCGCTGATTCATCCCAATACCTCTTAAATATGAAATTTTTTAAAGTTCCTCTCCTCTTGGCAGTCTGCTTAGTCTCTGGGCTCCCTGCACAAAACTCGTCAACACCGCTGTTCAAGCTACCTAAGTATCAGACGCCCATTCCTGGTTCGAGCAGTAGAATATGGCACTTCACTCAGAATCTTGGACCTACCGGCGCGCGTGGCTGGATGTCAGGTGCAAAGGGGGACACCTTGAAGAGCCGGGAAATATTAGTAAAGAGTGTTGAGCCAGGGTCCCCCTCCGACGGCATCCTTCAGCCTTATGACGTCATCGTGGGCGCAAGGTTTCACGATAAGTCGGCTCCCAGCACTTGGCAGACTGTTCCTAGTCTGAAGCCTTTTGAGAATGATGCCAGAATGTCCTTTGCTCGCGCCATCACGTGGGCGGAGTCCGAGCAAGGTGCAGGACGCCTAGAGCTTCTTGTCTCGCGGGAAGGCCAAGTCAATGCGGCGGTTATCCCGCTTCGTGTGATGGGTAATTACGCAGATGCCGCGCCGCTATTTTGCAGTAAGAGCCACGCTGTCGCGAAGGGTGCCGCAGATTTCGTTGCCAAGACGATGCCTGCGTATGGCTACAGCGTTGATGTCGGCGAACCGAAAGCGGCCCTGCTCATGCTCGGAATGGGCGATGCCGCCTACCTTGATCACGTTCGCCGCACTGCAATGAACGCGAGCTTAAACCATACAGTGAGCATAAGCGGAAAAGACTCATGGCGCTGGGGTAACACCGCGGTATTTCTATGCGAATACTACCTAGCCACCGGTGATGATCGAGTCTTACCCGCGATCCAGGATTTCACAAAACACATCGCAGACGCGCAGTATAATCCCGGCACATGGGGGCATACGACGGTCAAGAATTTCGTGCCACCAGGCTACGGCTCCGTCAATGCCACTGCGGTGACCTGTTTCCTCGCGCTAGTTATGGCCGAGCACATTGGCTTACAGGACGAACTGATTAATGGCTACAACAAGACGAATACGGTGGACAACAGCATCAGGTTTTTCGGCTCTTTTGCTGGGCTGGGCAGCCCGCCATACGGAGACCATATGGTAAATTCTAATCCTTCGGGATCGGGTAAAAGTGGCCCGCTGGTAGTTGCATTTAACCTTCTCGGCTCAGAACGGATAACAAACTGGTATGCACAATTATGCGCCAGTGTTAGCCAAGAATTATTTGAGGCGGGGCACTCCGGGAACTATTTCAATCAGGTTTGGACTCCGCTGGGAGCTAGCTTTGCAGGCTCGGAAAATTACGCCAGCTTTTGGGCTCGATTCCATAGTTACCGTGATTTGGCGCGTCGCCATGACGGCTCGTTCGTCACACAGCCGCAGCCTCATTGGCGTGAAGGGGATCTCGGATCTATAAATTATCTGAGCCGCGGGCCGCACTGGTCGACTGGAGGCTTCGGTCTCTCCTACCTCGCCGGGAACAAGAAGCTAGCGATCTTAGGCCGTAAGGATAGCGTGTTCGCCGCAAATCCGCCTATTGAGCTGAAGGGCGCACTGGCCGCGTTTAAACAAAAGAACTTCAAAGCTGCATTTCAACTCTCTCGCCAGCAAGCGGCATCGCCAAATCCGCGAGTGGTGGAGCTGGCCGAGCAGCTCATGCAGATCTCCATATTAAACAGACAGAGTGTTGACCTCACACTGGCTGATATGAAAAAGACACACTCCGCAGGCGACCTTGCGAAGCTAAATTCTCAGCTGCAAGCGATTGAGTCGATTCTCGATCCGAATGATAGCCGCTTATCTACGTTCAGATCTGCGTTGGAGGCTCCCGGTGCCAGCAAAATCGTCTCAAATGGGCGGGAATTCTACAGATTTTACAGCCGAGTCGACTTTGATGGAGAAAAGGGTTTTCGCCACTTCACGGCTCCGGGCCACCACAGTAGGATCCAGTCCTTAGCAGCAGAAGCTAGCAGTTCTTCCGCATTAAGTGATCCATATGCCACAATCGCTAAGAAAATCGTTGCAGGCCTGCCTAAGAAAATCCCCACCGCGAATGTCACACTCATTAAAATGAAGCAAGGCGATAGCAGCCAGTGGAAGATGTCGTCCGAGAACCTGCCAACGGATTGGTTCTCGCCGCGATTCAACGATAGCCGCTGGGAACAAGCAAAAACACCGGTTAAAGGTATCGAAGGGACGCGGGCCTTTCGCACCACGTTCGAGGTCGAAGATCCTGCTGCCATTGACTATCTGGCGCTCCAGCAAATGGCGGGCGGGATGCTTCGTGTCTATCTGAATGGTACACTGATTATACATCTTGAACCTGAAAGAACAAGGGGCCGCTACGAACGAACGGTTAACTTGAAGCCGAACACGGTCGAACTTCTCAAGCTGGGCGAAAACACTCTCGCTGTTGTCATGGACAATACCGCTGACCGATTTAAGGACTTTGATCTAGGTTTAAAAGTAGCTCTAAAAAACTAAAATGGCAATGACTGCAGAGACGAGCCATAGCGTATTAAATTTGGCTATTCGAAAAATGCTTGTGAAACAAGCTATTTGACGACGACAAATCGTAGGGGCTTTCCTGGCCGCAGGCTATGAGCTCGTCGAATGGGTAAGCCCGCGCAAGTCCAGTAGCGCACACGAACTTTCGGAGCACCTCACAACAACACCCCTACGGCAAAAGCAACGCACCGACGCGCTGACGATACAGAGTGGAGATGGCGAATCTAGGATAATCCACTACAATAATATACGAAGAAACTTAAATTTCACAACCACCCGCTACGCGGGTTAGAGTTGGGGAGGTTAAGGGAGACAGATTCGTCTCAATCAGCCCAGGGCCCCAATGGCTATGCACTTCCATGGCCGCCCCGTTAATCCTAAAAAGAGGGGTCAGCGGTCAGAAAACAGAAATGATCGCGTTTGATCCCATTCCAGGGGTAGTCCTGCATGTTGAGGTGAACTGTCTTGGCACCGGTTTGCCATATTTTATTCAACCGTTCGTCCGAGCATTTATTGTTTTACCTCAATCCAATGCTTGGAACTGCCCACAATGTTGACTATTGATCGAGGTCTCCCCGGTAAATGACGATGAATCTTTTTTATCGGCGATTTACGTCAAAATCAGGCATGACCCAAAAGATACGGGAAGTTTTTTTTGTTCTTTTTGACAGATCAATTCCAGTGAGTGATTGTTAATACAAGATCTACTAAAACCCTAATTATCCGACCGGTTTTGTCGCAGGTCAGACACACAACCAAGTCTACCCACTACCCACTATGAACGATTTCCCCTTGAAATTCTGGGAGCATGTTGTATCCCTGTATAAGAACAAACGCTTACATGATTTGAAAAGTAGATGGGGCTGGTGTCTGGCTTCACTATCCATTGCCTCTGTGCTTTGTGCCGCTCCACCGGACCTGACCAATGGCGATGTTCCGTGGGATAGCAATGGCAGCCCAGTCGATCCCCTGAGCGAGGATATCAACTTGGGCCCTACGGGGATGACTGGGTGGGTCTACAGTAAAGGTGTCAGATCCTCCGAAGCCCGGCAAATTCTAGTCACAGCTGTCGATGCGGGATCACCTGCGGATGGTGTTCTTGCGGTGGATGATGTGATCCTGGGCGTGGACGGATCGGGCGCGAACCCGTCCTTCTTTAACTCAGATGTCCGGATCGCCTTGGGCGCGGAAATCGGGGTTGCTGAGGCGAACAATCCTGCAACGCTCAAAGTGCTTCGCTGGCGCTCCGAGGTAACCGAGACGGTGGAGATCACCCTGGAGACGATGGGTGCCTACAGTGCGACGGCTCCCTACAATTGTCCCAAGTCGCAGTTGATTCTCGAACAGGGTATTGAAGATGTGATGAACAATCAGGATGCCGGGACTTTCGGATTCAATACCCTGACGCTTCTGGCGGCAAACGATCCTAGCAATCCGGCGAATCAGGCGCGTCAGGCGGTCGCGCAAAGCTGGGCATTGTCGCTGATGTTGACTCAGGACGAGATCGACGAACGCCTGAATGAGCAGTTCGTGTCCGGAGAATCCAAGGTCGCTTGGAAGAGAGGACATGAGTTGATTGTTCTGGCGGAGTACTACCTGGTTACAGGCGACGCCCAGGTTTTGCCAAGTATTGAGGCGATGGCCGTCGAAATTAGCAATGGCCAGAGTCTGCTGGGCACGACAGGGCATCAGTTCACCAGCATTTACCGCAATGATGGAGTGGTGAACGGCCCTTACAACATTGGCTATGGGGCGGTCAACTCGAGCGGAGTACCCAACTATTATGCGCTATTGCTGGCCAAGCAGTGTGGGGTGACTCGGCCTGAGCTGGATCCAGCAATAGCTCGATCCACGAATTTCTTTGCGAGCTTTGTCGGCTTTGGAACCATTCCCTATGGCGAACACAGTCCGGGCCGTGGTTCGCATGAGAGCAACGGCAAAGTGGGCAATTTGGCGATTGCCTTTGCTCTGGAGGGAAGCCGTCCGGATGCCGCTCAGTACAACGCCAAGTTGGCTACGGCCTCGGCAGCCGAACGAGAAATAGGGCATAATGGAGCCTGGTTCAATTACCTGTGGGCACCCTTGGGTGCAAACGTCGGCGGCGAGGAAGCGGCCGCCGACCACTTCAGCCGGATCAGTTGGCGGCTGGACCTGAACCGTCGTTGGAATGGGGGTTTTAATTATGATTGCTGGTACGAGGGCCATGCGACGGGCAGTCCCAAATTTCTCAGATCCAGTGGTGAGTTCTGGGCCAATACGGCCATGTTGCTGACCTATGCGATGCCCCTGAGACAAACGTACATGACCGGCAAGAACCAGAATACTTCCGCGTATCTTTCGAGTGCCGAAGTCAGTGAAACCGCCTTTGCCGACAATTACGACGCCACCACACGAACCACGAGCGAATTGGTCGCCGATCTAGGGTTTTGGTCATACAAAGTGCAGTTCAAAGCCGGTCAGGAATTGGGCAATCGCACAAGCGAGCATGCGACCCTGGTTCCGCAGTTGATTGCAATCGCGGACAACACCGGGGCGGGGGAGCAGCGTGTAGGTGCCTGCTTTGCTTTGGGTGAAATTGGTGATGGTGCGGCAGCAGCGACGCTTGCCGCCTTGCTTACGGATGGTGATGAGGAATTGCGCTGGTCCGCCACTCACGCCATGCGCTACATGCCGGATAGTGAGCGGCTCACTCATTTGAATACCATGCTCACCGCCGCAGTGAGCATGGCCAGGACTTTTGATCCAGTCAATGACCCGTATCCCACGCAATTCGCGTACTCCAACCTCTGCAAACTGCTATTCAACAGCGGCAGCAGTGGTGGTCCGCTTGGGGTCATTTACGGAGACAAGATCAATACCTTGGGAGTGGATCGTAATTTGCTCTATCCTGCCATTGAAGCGGCTGTGGGTGCTCCCGATGGGAGTGCCCGTTCCTCCATGGCGTCAACCTTTCTCAACCTGACTCAAGCGGATATCGAGGCGCTTGCCGGTTCTCTTGTGGATGTTGTGCAATATCCGGCACCCGGAGATATGATGACCAAGCATCAAGCGCGCAACGGGGGCTTGCAGGCGCTGCAAGCCAACAACTATGCCGAGGGGGTTCCATTGGCTAAATTACTCGCGAACGATCACACCTACAGCAATAGGATCAAAGCCTTGAACGTGCTCAAGTGGTATGCCGGTTCGTCGACGCTGGTGAATCCGGATCCGAAGATCATCGAGTTTTGTGAATATCTGGCCTATGCGGACTTACTGGTGACGACTGGTTCCCCCGATATTGACCACGCCCAGGAAGTGCTCGATGCAATTGCCGCAGACCTGAATCCGGTGGCACCGATCTCCCTCAAGAGCATCCAGTCGGTGACGGCGCAGAATCCGAGTCTACAGTTGCCTGCCATCTATACCAACCTGGATGTGGTCGCGACGGACCTCGCCGAAGGTGACAGCATCTACACCTGGCGCAAGGTGCATGGCGCGGGCGAAGTCACCTTCGCTTTCAACGGAACCGCCGCCGCCAAGAATACCACGGTCCTGTTTGGCGGAGCCCCGGGTAACTATCTTTTTGAGGTAACCATGTCGGATTCGCGTGGGTTGACCGAGGTGTCGGATACTGTAGCCGTGACTTTGAATAACAGCGGGGGAGGCTTACCCGCCAAT
>Ga0222650_1001045_pt1 | contig 16214 bp, 18 predicted proteins | sample AntAcemetagen367_FD_179820 | JGI IMG/M metagenome (GOLD analysis project Ga0222650, IMG submission 179820) | Saline water microbial communities from Ace Lake, Antarctica - #367 | ecosystem: Environmental > Aquatic > Non-marine Saline and Alkaline > Saline | place: Antarctica: Ace Lake...
CTCGCCCACCTGTATCAGAATAATGGATACAGTATACTGCTCGGCGCTTGCGACACCTTTCGTGCGGCAGCCAACGAACAGATCAAGCACTGGGCAGATCGCCTAAACATCGACATCGTGGCCAGTCAACATGGTGCAGACTCCGCAGCCGTGGCGTTTGACGCGATGAAAGCTGCCCAGAGCCGCGCGCGCGACATCGTGATTCTCGACACCGCAGGCCGCCTGCACACCAAGGGCAACCTGATGAAGGAGCTGGAGAAGATGCACCGCGTCATCAAAAAGCAAGAGCCTACCGCACCGCACCATAGCTGGTTAGTGGTGGATGGCAGCCTCGGCTCCAACTCCATTGAGCAAGCGCGCGTCTTTCACAAGAGCTTCCCTTTGACCGGCCTCATCATCACCAAGCTCGACGGCACCAGCCGTGGCGGCGCATTGGTAGGCATCTACCGCGAGCTCAAACTGCCTATCTACTTTGTAGGCCTCGGCGAGCAGCCCGACGACTTGCAGCCCTTTTCCGCTAAAAACTACGCCAACGCAATTTTCGGGATCACGGAGGAATAGGTTGGAGTCCCGCCTTTAGGCGGTCTATAGGTAGATAATAATACCGCCTAAAGGCGGGACTCCAACCTTCTCATACGATGCAAACCCACACACTCCACGTCCAGCTCGCCGAGCGTAGCTACCCGATCCATTTCAGTCAGATCGCTGAAGCGCTGAAGGCCGAAGTGGCGGCGCTACGTGCCGCTGGCCGTAGTGTGCGGGTGATCAGCGATGCCCGCGTGCTGCACGCGCATCCCGAATACTTGGCACAGGCTGGCTTTGAAGATGGCGAGATTCTTTCGCTGCCGGCCGGCGAGCCGACCAAGTCGGTCGATTTTTTTAGCCAATGCCTCAGCTACCTTGCTGGGACGTCGACCCATCGCGACTGCGCGCTCTTCGCTTTCGGCGGCGGCGTGATCGGCGATCTGGCGGGCTATGTCGCAGCCAGCTACTTGCGCGGGGTCGATTTTTATCAAATCCCCACCACCCTGCTGTCGATGGTCGATAGCTCCGTAGGAGGCAAGACGGGTATTAACTTACCAGAGGGCAAAAACCTCGTCGGCGCTTTTTGGCAGCCTCAAGCCGTTTATATCGACACCGCTCTTTTACAAACTTTGCCAGCGCGCGAATTTGCCGCTGGCATGGCCGAAGTGATCAAGTATGGCATGTTGGCCGACCAGGAGCTCTTCAATCAGTTAATGGCCTTGGATGGGCTCCACGCTGGCTCGCCCGAGCTGCCCGCAGTGGTGCGCCGTTGCTGTGCGATCAAAGCTCAAATTGTAGCCGAAGACGAAAAAGAGACCGCCGCCTCGGGTGGCCGCGCCTTACTAAACCTCGGGCACACCTTTGCGCACGCAATCGAAAATGTGGCGGGCTACGGGCAATACCTGCACGGCGAAGCCGTCGGCATCGGCCTGAGCCTAGCAGCACGCCTCTCCGCCGCACTCAAGCAAATCCCAGCCAGCGATATCGCACGCGCGGAGCGAGCGATTCAACAATTCCAACTCCCTGTCCGCCTAAACAAACCGCTTAAGCTCAGCGACCTAATGGCTGCCATGCAGCGCGATAAGAAAAACCGCAACGGTCACCTGCGTTTCGTAACGATAACAGAGATAGGCACAGCTGTGACCACAGACGGCGTAAAAACCGCACTGATCGAGCAACTCTGGCGCGAAGCAGGTGCGGAGTAATGATCTTAACTAAAAACGGGTGATAATTCGAGCTTTTGTCCCGGCTCCAAGGTATATTTGCCCGAACTGTCGAGGTCTACATCGTTTCGGAAAAGTTGCAGCTCGACTGGTGCCTCTAAATCGGCAGGCGCGATCCAGCGCCATTTGCCAATTTCCTCAAACTCCATCGGCACGCCATTCTCCCAGTTTAGTCCTGCGCCGTTGCCACGCACGTAAGGCTTGTTGCCGATTCCGATAAAGACGGAGGCGATCACGGCCGTATCGCCCTTTTTGTTACGCGTGCGCTTGTTGGCCTCTACCGGCACCGCCTCGACAAACATATCTTCCGGCTCTGGCTCTACGACTTTAGGCGCGGGAGCTTCTGCTAGCTCGGGTGCTTTCGGCTGCTTAGGCTCCGAATTGATAATACGGCTGACCGCTTGAGAGGATTGATCCTGCTTCTGCTCGATGGCTCTTTGCAGCAGTCGCGGCTCGGCCGTGCGGCGCTGGCGAGGCTCGCGCGTTTTCTTGGCTACCGGCTCGGTGGATTTTGAGGGCTCGGCATCTTCGCTCGTTACTTCGACCGGTTCCTCTGCGGGAGCCGCTACCGATTGCACGGGCAGTTCAGCCTCTTTAGCCTGCAGCGCGACAAGCGCGGCCTGCAGCGCGACAAGCTCGGCCTGCAGCGCGACAAGCTCGGCCTGCAACGCGGCGAACTCGGCCTGCAAGGCCTCGATAGCCTCATTGCTTGGCTTCGAGTCGATGACTTGCGCCAGCCCTAAGACTTGCTTGGCTAAGCCTTCAAGTTGCTCCTCAGCGCTCACGAGATGCCGTTGGAAAATTCGCAGATCGGCCCTGTGGTCTTCGGCTTTCTCGCGCACGCGCACTTGGAACTCTACAATGTATGGCAAAACAAAGAGCCCCGCACCCAAGGCCACCGAGATCACGCACGAGGCGACTTGCCAGTTGCTGAGCTGCCATTGCCCAAGAATCGCGATGGCTAGAGCGGTGGCGACCAAGAGTACATCCCCGAGGATGAATGGCCATTTAGAAAGCGTCGTTTGGAGGTCGTCGTCCGATTGCATGTAGGGCGCGTGGTGATTTAGTGCCTCTAGCTTGCGCAAGTCTAGCGAGCGCACAATCAAAAAAAGTGATACATTCCCTCTGGCTAATTGGGTATGGGAAAACACAGGCAGGATGCCTATGCTACGGTGTAAAAAAAGGCCGCCCCTTACGGGACGGCCTTTTAAAAAATTAAAAAGATTAATTGTGGCTGCTTATCGGCGGCCAGCTTCGACGAGGCGCTTTTCCTTAACCAGATTGGCAGCCTTACCGATGCGGTCGCGCATGTAATACATACGAGCGCGCATGGTGACAGACTCACGGTCGACCTCGATCTTTTCGATTGTGGGGCTATGCACGGGGAATACCTTCTCCACACCTACACCGGATGCGATACGACGCACAGTAAATGCCTCCTGGATGCCACCGCCCTTGCGGGAGATAACGATACCAGCAAAGATCTGGATACGAGTCTTTTCACCTTCTTTAACCTTGAGGTGGACGCGAACGCCATCGCCTACTTTAAAGTCGGCGCGGTCGTCGGTGAGTTGATCTTTAGTGATTTCTTCGAGGATTGCTTGGCTCATGCTGGAATTTCTCCGGTTTATATTAAAAAGTTATGTATCTAAAAGGTCGGGGCGTCGTTGCCGCGTTTTTTCTATCTGTTGTTCGTGCCGCCATTTCGCAATCGCAGCATGATCTCCGGATAGGAGAACCTCTGGAACACCCATCCCGCGGAAGTCTGCTGGACGCGTGTACTGAGGAAAGCCAAGCAAAGTGCTCATGAAAGATTCCTCCGTCAAGGATTTTTCGTCACCTAAAAATCCGGGGACAAATCGGCTCACGCAATCAACCATCACAGCGGCCGCGAGGGTGCCATTGGTCAGCACATAATCGCCAATACTCACCTCCAAGTCGACAAGCGTATCGCGCACCCGCTGATCAACGCCTTCGTAGTGGCCGCTCAGGATGATCAGGTGCTCAGCCTGCACGAGCTCGCGGGCAAGCTGACTGGTCAGCGGCACACCGTCCGGCGCCATATAGACGACTTTACTCTGCGGCTTCCGCAGTTGCTCGACGGCAGCAAACATCGGCTCTGGCTTCATCACCATACCGGCACCGCCCCCGTAGGGCAGCTCGTCGGTTTTATTGTGCTTATCCGTCGTCCAGTCGCGAAGCTGGTGAGTGCGAATAGCGATCAAGCCATTTTTCTGCCCCCGCGCCAGCATACTGGACGAAAAAAAACCCTCCACCATTTCTGGGAAGAGGGTTAAAATATCAAACTCGAGGTGCATGTGAGCCGCTTATCGAGTTTCCCACTAGGGGGACTCAAAGTGATTTACGCTTCAGCAGCAGCCTCGGCTGGAGCAGCAGCGGCAGCCGAGGCTGGAGCAGCAGCGGCTTCAGCTGGAACAGCAGCAGCTTCTTCGGCTGGAGCTTCGCGGCGAGCCTTACGAATGAGGCTGGCAGCTGTGTCGGTAGGCTTCGCGCCAACGGACTTCCAGTAATCAACGCGGTCGAGCTTCACGTTAAGCTCGTCTGTAGCCCGCTTAGCTTGTGGCTCGTAGGTGCCGAGCACTTCGACAAAACGACCATCACGACGCGCGAGCGCTTCGGTGACAACCATGCGGTAGAAAGGACGGTGGCTTGCGCCATGACGTTGGAGACGGATTTTAAGTGCCATAATAGAAAAAAATGAAATACTGGAATTTTGAAAAACTAAAACGTTCGGCAGAAGGCCGGAAATTGGGGAAAGCGAAGAAGAAAGGTGTTTGACGAACCGCTGTCAAGCGCAGAGCGGGAGAAATATTACGAATCAGGGGTCACCACGTCGGGCGAATCCGTCCACGGCAGAGGGAAGGCGCTTTTTTGCCAATCTTTACGCTCGTCGCCGATTTTGGCAAATTCGTTCTCCTCGCCCGCGATAAGAACACCAGAAAACTTATAGCGGTTCTCCTGCCCCGTCATCCGAACAGTACGTTTCCCACTATAGGAAACAAGCGTGCGAAGTGTGGTGTAGTCGATTTGGCGGATTTTGGACATGCCGCCTTTCCAATAGACGAACCAATGGGTTGGCAAGCCCTAGCATTTATAGACAACTCTTCTTCTTTTCAGAGTTCTTGACTCGCAGGATTTTTTCAATCTGGGAAAAAAAACGTAGAGGATGAAAAAGATGACAAAGCTGGAGCTTCAGGCAGAATCATTAGAGGCAGAATCATGCTTACAACACTGCAGAAATTACGTCGGGATGGAATGATTCTGCCTACAATGATTCTGCCTGATTTTTGCTATGACTGCTAGGGCAAGCCGCCAGATACCTCAAAAATGACTGGCGCCGCTTCCATGCCCTCCTTATCTTACACCTAGGCATGAAAAAAAGAGCCGTATCACCCAAAAAAAGTTTGAGGGTTTTCGCACGCTTCCACGTTTAAGTGACTATGAATAAGCTCTCGCTAGACCAGTTAATACGCGCCGAAACATCGCGCGCCCTCCCCGCTTGCCCCACTAATTTGGAGGCCAACGTCCTGCGCCGTATCCGTCTCTCGACACCTGAAAGCACAGAAACCGGCATGCTCGACTGGCTTCTGGGACTCGTCCCCCAGAGAAGCCTAGCGATAGGTGCTCTAGCACTGACCGCGCTATTTAGTATCGGAGCTAGTGCCGTCCTGACCTTCAGCTATGCCTCTGCCACCGAAACCCAGAGCTTAGCCGCCAATGCGCTGGATTTCGGCGTATTCCAGGAAACCCACGTTTTCAATTTTGACCACTAAGCCATGCCTGCAAACCCGACTATCAGCCGCACCCGCCGCCTCCTTTCCCTGGCCGCCGTCATCGCGATTCTGATCACGATCTGCGTGAGCGCCTCGCTCCTGACTACACGATGGGTGATGCACGAGCGGGCCAGCCACAGCGATGAAACGCTCGGTCATAATTGGCTGCATGACAAGCTGGGGCTGACCACTCAGGAGGAGCAAGCCATCGCCGCCTTCGAGGGCGACTATCGCGCCGAGCGCGACGCGCTCATGCAGGCATTCAACCTCCGCATCACGGATCTGAGGGAGCGCCTCGTCGAGCAAGATGACTACTCGCCCGAGATCGACGCCGCGATCCACCGCATCCACGAAGTCCACGGCAAGCTTCAAGAGCTGTCCATCCGCCACTACTATGACATGATGCGTGTGTTGCCCGCCGACAAACAAGCGATGCTGCGCGAATTGGCGGTCAAAGCACTCAGCCAGCCCGAGTGATTGGCTGCATGGACTCGACCGATTCAGACCTGCGCGCATTGCGCAAAATCCAAGACGGCGATGAGGCGGGCTTGAAGGAACTCATGGCGCGCCACCGCGAAGCACTGTTCCGCTTTATTTACCGCTATGTCCAGAACGAGGCCGACGCGGCCGAGTTGACCGAGGAGACGTTTTTTCGTGTCTATCAGAATGCGGATCGTTTCCGCCCCAAGGCTAAAGTGAACACTTGGATTTTCACCATCGCTGGCAATTTGTGCCGCGACAGACTACGAAAGAACCGGAAGCGTAGAGGCGACTTTTCCTTAAATGCTGAAATCGATCTATCATCAGGCGCCCAGCGAGGTGATACCTTCGCGTCGAGTTCACGAAATCCTGAAGAGCATACAGAGTCTAATGAGTCTTTAGAGACCATTGAACTGGCCATTCAAGCCCTACCCCACAAATTGAAATTCCCTTTCATTTTTTGTGTCCTAGAAGAGAATTCATACGACGCTTGCGCAGAGGTTTTAAAAACGAACCGGAAGACCGTAGAGACACGAATCTATCGTGCTCGGAAACAACTCCGCAAAGTTTTGGCAGATTTGTTTCAGGAAGTTTAAGTGTTCTTCGGGATTCTTGGGAACTCAGCAGGGGCCTGAATTACCCCCGGCCGAGTTCCTGATCGATTGCAAACATAACAACATGAATCCCTCCGAGTCCCATGGAGTCCTAGGTAATCAGAGGATACCCTTTCGGAGCGATGAAGTAAGGAACATCCCCATCATTCGCTCGCACCATCACACAGCGATCCATGCCTTGATCTACCGTCCATTCCGCCAGTTCCATTCCTTGCAATAATTCCAAGGGCACTGGCCAGAGTGGCTTTGGAATGATCTCTAATAAAAGATCTTCTCCGAAATGCCCGGCACAGTCCTCCGCATGCAGCCACAATCCGCGACGCCCATTCGGGTTCAGGAATTCCGCCTTTACTGGTCGACCGGCATTCACATGATTGAAAATACAACCCTGCACCAACTGCTGCACGATGATCTTCTCTTCCCGAAATTCTTTCGGTAGCAGGTCGCGGAATTTCTCCACCAGCACTAACTGATGCGACCGCATCTTTTCCAGCTTCCGGAAATAATTGTCCCGGGCATCCGGTCCCGGCAGCAAAAAACCGCTTTCCGTTTCCACCGCCAGGTAGAATTTCACCGCCAGCTCCAGATGAATCAGCAGTCCTGACGTGAGATCTCTCACCAGAAAATCCAGTTCTCCAAGCGTATGTCCCGCCTCCCGGCGAACCTGAATCCCCCGCTCCACGCAGTCATATCGCGGAGTCGATTCCAACATCACCGCCAAGGCATCTTCATAGAGATACCCGAGTTTTTGTTCGAGATTTAACGGAGTAATTTCCTCCGGAATGACCAATGAGTCGCTTGGGAAAGCAGCTCCCTCCGGCAGATCTCCTAGAAGCAGCGGCCCTTCGATCAGGCTCTGAAAAAGAGCTTTGGAAATGGTTTCGGACGAGTGGATCATTTCAATGATACCTATGAACAGGATCGAAGGCGGTGACGATGATTTCGTAAGCTCCGGAGCCAGGGACTGGAACTGCTCCGCTAAATTGGCTATGCGCTCCGGTATAATCGAGTGGGACCACCTGTAGGAGTTCGCCTCCCGCCTCGTACAGGCGGGCTTCGACACTGTAACGATCAACGAGCCACGGTGTCTTTTCGCCGATCGGGCAGCCACACATTTTGGCTACGTTGGCGGTGACTTCCACGGAGTTCGTCGCTTCGGTCTTGAGGTGGGCAGGTGGCGCCAACACGTCCACCACCATGCCTGGCAGACGAAGGATGATTCCGTTGCCTTCTGAATAGTCCTTTCCCGGAAGTAGTGTCCAGATTTCAGTAACTGTGGCCGCGGATTGGAGCTGAGCCAAGGGGCCGGTGGCTTCGATTCGCACGCGAGTCGGGCGTTTCAGATCTAGCACAGCGTCGAAGCGCGCGCTGCCTTCCGTTAGCAATACAAGGTCGCGTTCGCGAGTGTCGGCCATGATTCATTTGGTGTCGGCAGTGGATCCAAGCGTCTTCCCTGAGGCTAAAAGCTCTCCGCCGAGTAGCTCTCGGATTGTAATATGCATACCACCCATATCGCTTCCAACGAATTTGGCATCATGCGAGAGAACGCTGACGGAGATGGAGGTCGGCACCGCAGTCAGTGGGAGCGGAGCGATTAGAGCAATTGTAATGAGGGTAAATAGGAACTTCACCAAATAGCTGTAGCGGCGGGATGAGATCGGGTCAATACCCTAACTGTAGTCAGTGGGATCAGTCCAATAATTCATAATTTTTAACGCTCTCCCATAGATGATCCAAATAGCTTAGAATTGTTGCCGATGGCGAATGGCTAGGCTCTTAGAACCGATGAGGGAGACGTGGAGATGCGACTGGCGTGGCATCGCTATACAGAGGAGCAAACGCAGCGGGTGGGGACACCCGCCCTCCCTGCTTTGACGTGCTGCGCAGCGGATGGGACATCCGCCCTCCCTGCTTTGACGCGCGGCGCAGCGGGTGGGACATCCGCCCTCCCTGCTTTGACGTGCTGCGCAGCGGATGGGACATCCGCCCTCCCTGCTTTGACGCGCGGCGCAGCGGATGGGACATCCGCCCTCCCTGCTTTGACGCGCGGCGCAGCGGGTGGGACATCCGCCCTCCCTGCTTTGACGCGCGGCGCAGCGGATGGGACATCCGCCCTCCCTGCTTTGACGTGCTGCGCAGCGGATGGGACATCCGCCCTCCCTGCTTTGACGCGCGGCGCAGCGGATGGGACATCCGCCCTCCCTGCTTTGACGCGCGGCGCAGCGGATGGGCCATCCGCCCTCCCTGCTTTGACGCGCGGCGCGGCGGGTGGGGACACCCGCCCGCCCTGCCCCTACTTTCGGATTTGGTAATCGGTTTTCTCGTTGATCAACTTCTGGATGCCTTCGAAGGCGGCGTTGACTTCTTTGTCTTTCAGAGTGCGGTCTGGGGCGCGGAAGCTCATGCTGAGGGCTAGGCTCTTTTTGCCCTCGGGCAGGCCTTCGCCTTGGTAGAGGTCGAAGATTCTTACGCTTTCGCAGTTGAAACCTTGGGTGGCTTTCTTGGCGAATTTGGCGACCTCTTTTTCGACGTCGCCTGCGTGAACACTCTGATCGACGATCAAGGCGAGGTCCTTGGTAGACGCGGGCTGGTTGCTGACGCCGGTGTGCCGGCTGCGCTTGGCTTTGCGCTCGAAGAATTTCGGAGTCATTAAGATCGAACCTGCGAGGACGGGTGTGGTGAGATCCCAACGGTCTTTTAAATTTGCGATATTTAAGAGGCCGCAGGTGGCTTGAAAGCCCATCTTAGCGAAGTCGCCTGCTTCGGCGGAGTGGCCGCCTTGCCAGAGCTGGCAATCTTCAATCGGCTGGTAAGTAAGCTTGCTCGCGGCGGTGCCGGCTATTTCTAGGATCTCACCGGCGAGGGTGCGGGCGGTGTAGAAATCGGCGACTTCGCGCTGGCGCCACTCGCGGCGGATCTGGTCGGCGACGATGACGAAGCTGACGGAGATGAGCTCCACCATCTGGCCGTTGACCTCGCGGTAAACATGACCGCGCTCGAAGAAGCGGGTGGCTCCGGTGGCGCGGGCGGCGTTGAGCTTGAGCACGTCGAGGAGGCCGGGGATGAGCGAGGGGCGCAGGTGGCTTTGGTCGCTCTGCAAGGGGTTGTCCAAGGCTAGGACTTTGAAGCTTTCTTGGCCGAAGAAGAACTTTGTCTCTTCGGGATCGCGAAGCGAATAAAGGAGGGCTTCGTCGAAGTTTTGACCGGTCAGGTAATCGGCGATGGATTCGTTGACGGTGTAGATGCGGTGATCTTCGGTGCTGATGCCCCGTGCGACGACTGGGGACTCGGGGATGCGATCGGTGCCATAGACACGGATGAACTCTTCGACGAGGTCGACATCGCGCTGCAAGTCTTGTCGGTAGGACGGGATGGAGACCTCCCAACGGGCGGAGCCGTTATTTTCTTCGTAAATGGCGACGCCGAGCCCGAGAGATTCGAGCACGGCCTGAATCGCCTCGTCGCTGACATCGAAACCGATGAACTTGCGCACGCGGTCGGGAAACAGGGCGACTTCGCTGATGGTGGGTGGCTCGGCGCCCTCGGTGATCAAGTTGCCATCGACGGTGCCGCCGGCAACTTGGAGAATGAGATCGACGGCGCGCAGCGATGCGTAGAGCACACCCTGGGGATCGACGCCGCGCTCGAAGCGGTAGCTGCTGTCGGAGGAAATGCCAAGCTGGCGGGCGGTGGCGCGGACGGATGTGGGGGCAAAGTAAGCGGCTTCGAGGACGATGTCGGTGGTTCGGGCATCGACTTCGGCATCGACGGAGCCCATGATACCGGCCACGACGAGTGGGCGCTCGGCATCGGCGATCACGGCCATTTCGGCAGTGAGGGTGCGCTCGACTGCGTCGAGGGTGGTGATCTTTTCGCCCGCGCTGGCCATGCGGACGAGGATTTTTTTGCCTTTGATCTTGGCCGCATCAAACGCGTGTAGGGGCTGGCACGTTTCGTGGAGCACGTAGTTGGTGACATCGACGACGTTGTTGATCGAGCGCTGACCGGTGGCTTCGATGGCATCCTTGAGCCACTTGGGGCTGGGGCCGACTTTGACACCTTTGATGCAGATGGCGGTGTAGTGCGGGCAGACCTCGGGGGCGCTGACTTCGACGCTGGAAATGAGTGGCTCGCCGCTGCTGTTGTTTTCGGTGCTGGCTTTAACCTCTGGGTATTTGACATCGAGGCCGAACTTGGCGGCTAGCTCGCGGGCGACGCCGATGTGGCTGAGCACGTCGACGCGGTTGGGCGTAATTTCAAGGTCGAAGACGGTGTCGCCGTCGGTGTAGAGATCATTGAGAGGCGTGCCGAGCTGGGTATCGGCAGGGAGGATCATGATGCCGTCGTGGTCTTGGCCGAGGTGGAGCTCTTTGACCGAACACATCATACCGGCGGAGGGCTGGCCACGCAGCTGGGAGACTTTGATCTTAAAATCGCCGGGCAAGACGGCTCCGGGGAGCGCGACCATGACTTTATCGCCTTGATTGAAGTTCTTAGCACCGCAGACGATGTCGTGGACTTCGCCTTCGTTGCCGGTGGATACCTTGCAGCAGCGCAGGCGGTCGGCGTCGGGGTGTTGGCGATATTCGAGGACTTGGCCGACCACGACGTGATTGAGCGGGGGCGGGCCGAGTTTTTCGTATGCCTCGATGTCGAAGCCGAGCAGGGGCAAGACTTCGGCCAGCACTTCGGGTGAGTGCTCGGTGGGATCGAGATCGATGTAGTTTTTAAGCCAGTGGTAGGAGATCTTCATGATAGGAAAAGATTTTTAGGCAGAATGATTGTAGGCAGAATCATTTATCGACTCTGACGTCAGCGGTGTTTTCAAGCAGCAGAAATAATGATTCTGCCTTTAATGATTCTGCCTAAATCATTCTGAAAGTTTAGAATTAAGGTTTACGCGAACTGCTTGAGGAAGCGGAGGTCGTTTTGGTAATAGTAGCGGATGTCGTCGACGCCTTGGAGGATCATGGCGATGCGCTCAATGCCCATGCCGAAGGCGTAGCCGGTGTAGATTTCGGGGTCGATGCCGACGGCTTTGAACACCTCGGGGTCGACCATGCCGCAACCCATGATTTCGAGCCACTTGTTGCTGAGCTTGCCGAGATCGGGTGAGAAGAAGTCCATCTCAAAGCTGGGCTCGGTGAAGGGGAAGAAGCTGGGGCGCAGGCGGGTCTTGGCCTTGGGGCCGAAGATGGTTTTGACGAAATGATCGAGGGTGGCTTTGAGGTCGAGCAGGGTGACGTTTTTATCGACGTAGAGGCCTTCGATCTGGTGGAAGTTGGCGCTATGGGTGGCGTCGGGGGTGTCGCGGCGGAAGCAGCGACCGGGCGCGACGATGCGGATCGGCGGCTTCGACTGGAGCATGGTGCGGATCTGCACGGTCGAGGTGTGGGTGCGGAGGAGGTATTTTTCGTCGGCTTGTTTGCTGACGTTGTTGACCACGAGATCGTCGGGCAGGTAGTAGGAATCCTGCATGTCGCGCGCGGGGTGATCGCTGGGGATGTTGAGCGCGTCGAAGCAGTAGTGCTCGGTCTCGACCTCGGTGGCTTCGGCCACGGAGAAGCCGATGCGGCGGAAGAGATCGACCATCTCTTCGCGGACTTGGGCGATGGGGTGCAGGGTGCCGCGGGTGGCGTCGGGCGTGGGTAGCGTGGGGTCGATGGCGGGGCCGAGCTTGGCAGCCAGCTCGGCGGCTTCGAGGCGCTCCAGCAGGATATCAAAGGCGGCTTGCACGGCGGTTTTGGCCTCGTTGAGGAGCTTGCCCAGCGCGGGCTTATCTTCTTTGGAGGCTTTGCCCATGCCCTTCATAATGTCCGTCAGGGCACCTTTGGGGCCGGAGATGGTGGCCTTGTAGGCTTCGAATTCTGCGCGCGTTGAAATACTGGGAGTCTTCTCCCGCACACTGGCGACGATTGCATTTAGCTGTTCTTGCATGACTTTAATCGAGATTGATAAAGCGAGAAGGGTTTCAGCCTGACGGGGTTTGTCGAGACGGTTTTCAATCAAATCGCTAGATCGGGCGGATAGGATTCAGCCCTTGGCTTTTTCGCTGTGCTCGAATGCGCAACATTTAAGGCTCAACGCCCAAGTTAAAAAGAAACTGATCTTTGTGGGTTGAGTCATGCTCAAAGCGGGTCGACTATTCAATCAATTGGAAATGCGCTTGGATTCGGGGCTTAGGTTCGGAGCTTGGGTTCGGCGGGCGTGACAAGTCGCGCCCCTACGATTTGACTACTCTCGAAATTTTGGAAAATACAGACAGTTTATTGGAGATTCTCTACCAGGATGCCGACCTGATCGCTATCGATAAGCGGGCGGGGCTACTGGTGCATCGCAGCAGGGTCGATGCGCAGGAGACGCAATTTGCTCTCCAAATGTTGCGCGACCAGATCGGCCAGGAAGTCCACCCTTGCCATCGCTTGGATAAGCCTACCAGCGGCGTGCTGCTCTTTGCGCTCAATCGTGAGGCACATCGGCGGGCGCAAGTTGCTTTCGCCGAGCAACGAACCGAAAAGACCTACCACGCGGTGGTGCGCGGCTGGCTTGACGGCTCGGGCGTGATCGACTACCCGCTGCGTAACGAGGATAAACCCGATAAGGTGCAAGACGCCTTCACCGAGTATGCATGTTTATCGCAATCGACGGTCGAGGTGCCGGTGGGACGGTATCCGAGTGCGCGCTTTTCACTAGTCGAACTGCGCCCAAAGACGGGCAGGACGCATCAGCTGCGGCGGCATATGGCGCACTTGCGGCATCCGATACTCGGCGATACGCGCCACGGCGACGGCGTGCAAAACCGTTTCTTGCGCGCGCACAACGGCCAGCAAATGCTGCTGCTACGCGCAGTGCGGCTGCAGATGCCGCATCCTGTGACGGGTAAGGCGCTGGACATCCGCGCGGGCGTGGACGCGGCGTTTGAGGCTGCTTTGGAGCGACTGCGCCTGAGTCGGTTGGGGTCCCGCCTTTAGGCGGCAGCGTTAGGATAGCTTTTCATGCGCGACCGCCTAAAGGCGGGACTCCAACCCTTGACGCAGGGCGGCTACTGCCCACGCGCGGTGGCTGAGCTGGCTTTTAGTCGCTTCACCAAGCTCGGCGAAGGACTTTTTGTGGCCTTGTGGCACGAAAACTGGATCGTAGCCAAAGCCCTCACTGCCGGTCGGCGTCTTGGCAATCGTGCCCTCGCACGCGCCTTCGAAGTATTGCTCAACACCTTGCGGATCGATCAGGCAAAGCACGCAGCGGAAGCGTGCGGTGCCCGCAGCCTTAGGCTGCTTGGCCAGTTCGACTAACAGTTTGTTCAAATTATCTGAATCAGTCGCCCCCTCGCTTGCGTAGCGGGCGGAGTAGATGCCGGGCGCGCCGCCGAGCGCGTCGACTTCGAGCCCAGAATCGTCGGATACGATCCACGCTTCTGCGGGTGCCAGTGTGCGCAGAGCTAATGCTTTGATCCGCGCGTTGGCCGCAAAGGTAAGGCCGTCTTCGACCACCTGCGGCATTCCGCCGCAGACTTTGGCAGAGACGACTTCGAAACCGCAGCCTGCTAGGAGATTGTCGAATTCTTCGGCCTTGTGAGCATTGCCAGTGGCGACGATAAGTTGTTTCATTCTTGGATAAATCCTCGGGTTAAGCGGTCGTCACCGAAGCTGGCGAAACGAAGCGCTCGCAGCGCGAAGACCTCATCCATCGATTGTGAATTTCGCAACGAGCCCAGGCCGGGCGAGCCCGCGTCAGACATCAACTTGGGCGCTTGATAGATAAAGAGATAGTCCGCCAAGCGACCTTCGATCACACGCGTGGCGAGTGTCGGCCCCACTTCGACATAGACGCCGCAGATGCCCTGTTCGGCGCAACGCTCCCGAAACACCTGCCAATCCAAATGCCCGTTAACTTCTGGTAACGGCCACAGGGCGATGCCGCGCGCGGCTGCGCTCGCCTGCCCGACTACGGCGGCCTTTTCGCTACAAAGGATGGTGGTCTTTGCGGCGTGGGCATCGGTGTAAACTTTGGGCGAAGCTTCTAAAGTTATTAAACTACGATCAAAGACGAAGCGCTGCGGGCACCATACCGTATCGCCGATGCGAGCGGTGAGGCTCGGATCGTCTTTCAAGACAGTCTGTGCACCGACTGCGATGGCGGGGAAATAACGACGCCAACGCATAACATCGGCGCGCGCCTCCTCGCCAGTGACCCACTTGGATTGCCCCGACGCGGCCGCGAATTTACCGTCGAGTGTGAGCGCCATCTTAGCGGCGATGAGTGGCGTGCCTTGGGTGATCCAATGGTTAAAGATCAAATTGAGATCGGTGCATTCTAGCGCCAGCACGCCCGCGACCACTTCGATGCCTGCGGCGCGTAGAATGTCCAGCCCGCGTCCGGCGTGCGCGGGATTTGGATCGCGCGCACCGACAACGACGCGAGCGATGCCGGCCTCGATGATGGCATCGGTGCAAGCGCCGGTGCGGCCGCAAGTGCTGCACGGCTCCAGCGTGACGTAGATGGTGGCACCTGCTGCGGGCTGGCGCCCGAGCGCTTTGAGCGCGGCGACCTCGGCATGATCCTGCCCGGCGGCGCGGTGCCAGCCTTCGGCCACGATCTCGCCACCTTCGACAATGACGGCACCAACCATCGGGTTCGGGTGCGTCTGCCCCCAAGCCTGTTGCGCTAGCTCCAGCGCACGACGCATAAAGCGCTGGTCGGTATCCACAGTCGGCATTATCCTTTGACGTAGGGATTGTTGGCTTTTTCCTGCGCGACTGAAGTATTCGGGCCGTGCCCGGGATAGATCGTCGTGGCATCGGGCAGGGTGTAAACTTGAGTCTTGATCGACTTTTCCAGCACTGAGAAATCGCCGCCGGGCAGATCGTAACGCCCAATGCTACCGGCAAAGATCGCATCGCCCACCACGGCGGCCTGCTCACTTGCGATATAGACGAGCACATTACCCGGGCAGTGCCCTGGCACATGGCGGATCTCCATCTTGGTGTTGAGCAGATTGAGGACATCGCCGCCTTTGACCCAGTTCGTGATCGGCACTTCCTTCAGCTCCAGCCCGGGAATCGCGTAGCTCGCCATCTTGGCAGGTGAGGCAAACATCTCGGTATCGTCTGCGTGGCCGTAAGTCGGAATTCCGGTATCGGTAAACTTATGGCCATCCAGAATATGATCCCAGTGCCCATGCGTGAGGATGAGTGCCACGATCTGGCAGCCATGTTTCTCGGCAATCTGCGTCGCCCACTCGTAAGCTTCGGCAGGTGCGTCGATGATCACGCATTGCTTGAGCGCTGGCTCGATGAGGGCAAAGGCATTGGTGCCAATCGGTGGGAGTTCTTGGGATTCGATAATCATGTGTGGGATGACGATGCACGAGCCGGCGGCGCTTTCAATCAGGAATAATGGGGGTGATTCGAGAATGCTGCAATTTTAACTACGTGGTAAGCTACATTGAGATCATTTATTCGTAGCCGAAGCGGTAACGCTTTGGATCGCTCGACACACGCGGCTCAGACCGTCCAAAATCTTACGATTTGGATCGCTCGACACACGCGGCTCAGACCGTCCAAAATCTTACGATTTCG